>Ga0315294_10002244_pt1 | contig 21154 bp, 25 predicted proteins | sample YL17G13_40_MG_FD_203626 | JGI IMG/M metagenome (GOLD analysis project Ga0315294, IMG submission 203626) | Sediment microbial communities from Yellowstone Lake, YNP, Wyoming, USA - YL17G13_40 | ecosystem: Environmental > Aquatic > Freshwater > Lake > Sediment | place: USA: Wyoming | collected...
TAGGTGTACCGGAACTGCGAACCGTTCTCGTCGGTGTACTTCCTGACGTCCGAGGCCCCGTTGTACTCGGTGGTCCGCGTGGAGCCGTCGTGGAAGGTCATCGTCACCCGCCGGTCCAGCGTGTCGTAGGCATAGGTGGTCCTGCCGCCGCGGTCGTCGATCAGGAGGGTCAGCCGGCCGTTGCCGTCATAGACGCTCTGCGTCCGGACCGAGGCCCCGCCGCCCGGCCCGAACGTCTTGCCGGCCTCCGGCGGCCCCCCGTCTCCGTCCTGCCGCAGGTGCCGGACCGTCTCCACCGCCCGGCCCGCCCCGTCATAGACCGTCACGGCGGTGTTCCCCTTCGGGTCGATCACTACCGTCCGGTTCCCCCGGCTGTCGTAGCCGACCCGGGTCACCAGGGTCTGCGTCGTGATCGGCCAGGCCAGGTCGGGGTTTTCATCCAACGACCCGTCCGCCCCCGGCGTGGCCGTCAGCACCAGGCGGTTCAACGCGTCGTAGCGATTGTAGGACTCAAAGACCTCGTCGACCAGACCCGCCGGGGGGGCCGCCAGGCTCGCCACCTCGATCCGCCTGACCCGGACCACGTTGCCGTTGGCGTCGTACGCCGTCTCCACCGTGTTCCCCAGGGCGTCGGCGGCCTTGATCTGGCGTCCCTTCCCGTCGTACTCGTACTGGGTCCGCGCGGTGTTGTCCTGGGCCGTCAGGACCATCCGGCCGGCCCGGTCGTACACGCTCCGCGTCAGGACGTAACTGGCGTAGCCGGCGGTCAGGGTGGCCATCTCGTCGTGGTCGTCCGTCTCAGAGTTCGCCGCCAGGCCGCCCCCCGTGTGCGTCACCGTCCGACCCGACGGGAGCGTGTGCTGCGGGGTATGACCGTACTGGTCGGTATTCAGGAACACGGTCTGTTCGTTCTCGTACGCCCGCCCCGCCTCGTCGAACCGGACCACCGTCTCCGCCAGCGGAACGTCATTGGCCCCGCCCCGGTCTGTGGGGCTGGCGCCCCGCGCCACGCCTTCCCGCGACGTCCGGACCACCCGCCCCTCGGGATCGTAATCATAGAACACGACGTCCCCCACGGCGTCCCAGGCCTCCATGACCCGGTCGAAGCCGTCGTACACGTTCTCCAGGTCCCACGTTCCCGTGTGCCTCAGGAGCTCCAGGGGCGGCAGGCCGTCCCCCGCCGTGGCCGCGGACCGGAAAGGGTCCCCCAGTTCCACCGTCAGCGTCGTGGCCCCGGCCACAACGGGCGGCTCATGCGCCGCCAGCCGGTCCGCCGGTCCCACCTGGTAAAGCAGGTTCCCGTTGGCGTCATAGACCCAGACCGTCACCGCCCCCGCCACCTCCGCCCCGCCCGTCGCCGGGTCGGCCGGCACATACCCTACCCGCGTCGCGCTCCGCAGGTTCCGCTCGTCGTAATCGTACTCCTCGGTGTTGCCTTCCGGTTTGGTCACCTTGACGAGGTTCTGGTTCGGGTCGTGATCGTACCTCGTCACCATCCGGTCCGGCGTCGAGCCGGTGGCGTCCAGGTCCTCCTCGATCCGGTTGTCCAGCAGGTCATACTTGTAGCGGTTGGTGAACCACCCCGGCCGGATCGTCCCGCCCGGACCGGCCTTCGTCGGCACGTCGGCCGTCGTCCCGCTCCCGCTCGGCACGTACTTGGCGTAATCCTCGGCCGTCGGATCGTCTGAACCCAACGCCACAACCCTGTCCTCGATGTCCTCGCGGATCACGTTGCCGTTGGCGTCGTAATAAATCTCCGTGCGGTAAAAATACGGGCCCGCCGACGTGACCCGATACGCCCGGCCCATCTCGTTGCGTTCGTAGGTCGTCGTGAACCCGCGGGCGTCCGTCACCGAGACCTCGTTCCCCAGGGCGTCGTAACCCCCGCCGCAGCCGCCCCCGCACCCGGCGGGCAGGCCCTGATAGCGGGTCACGAGGTCCAGGTACTGCCCCGGCGTGTTGGTCCGGGCACTCCGCGGATAGACGGTCGTCTTAAAGTCCACCAGGTCGCCATCGTCGCCCACCAGGCTCATCACCTGGCGGGGATCGGCGTCCGCGTGGACCTCCCTCACCTGGCCATACTGCTTGGTCGTCGTCGCGCCGGCCAGGAACTGCCCGTCGCCGTCCGGATCGTTGTACGGATAGCGGACTTGGACCGTCACGTTCCCTTCCGGGCAGGTTCGCGTCGTCATCTGACCACGGGCGTTGTACGTAAACAACTCCACCCGCTCTTGCTCCTTCCACCGCCACCCCCCGTATACCGCCGCCAACTGACGAACACGCGGATGATGGATCTTCACCACGTTCCCCAGGTGCGGCGCCGCCCAACCCGTCCCGCTCCCCGTCCCATCGCCGTTGACGTCCCCCAGACCCATCGCAAACCCCGCCGGCAGGCCTCCCTCCCTCATCTGACGGTCCACGTGGTCGATCAACGCCTGAATCTCCACCTCGTCAAGGCCCAGAAGATCCTGCAGGTTCGGATCAGTCGTCACCGCCTCCGCCGTGTCCTTTTGATAGTCAAAGAAGGTGAGCGTCGCGTACCGGCTCCGGTCCTCGTCGTTCGGCGTCTTCCCCCCGTTCTGCGGATCAAAGTAAACCCCGTGGCCGTGCCCGTCGTGACCGACCGGGTTGCCCCGCCGCTCGATCACCGCACACTCCAGGTTGAACAGCGGATCGTAAAAATGCCGCCGCGTCAGCTCCTCCTGGCCGTTGCTCCCGGGCCGGAAGTACGGACCGTTGAGCCCCAGCGCGTTGCCCGGCCGACGCGTCTCCCGCACCAGAAGCCCCAGCCGCTTCACGTACACGCCCTCCAGCCCGTACACCCGCCCGTCGTCGTACTCGTACTCGACGCTGTTGCCTTCCGGGTAGATCACCTCCACCTTCTGGTTGTGCGCGCTGTACTTCGTCCACGTGACGTAACTGCCCGGCAGGGCGTGCCCCTCCACCGCCAACTTCGAACGGTTGGCGAATACCTCCACCCGCACCGGCATGCCGTTGGCGTTGAAGTCGTAGATCGTCTGGTTGTCGTTCGGGTCCGTCACCAGCGTCCGCAGCACAATCGGATCGTACGGGTCGATCTCATTCGCCGGCAACTCGCCCGTCAGATAATCTATCCGGTACGTCCCGCCCGGACCCCCGTTCGGGTCTCCCCGCCCGAATGACCCGCCCGTAGTCCTCCCCCGGGGTCTGGCCGTAGGCCACCTCGTAGCGAGGCTTCGCTTCCGAGTACACCCGACTCCTGTCCACGGTTCGCGTCCACGTAGGGCGCCGCCTGGTTCGGAAACCAGACCCGAATCAGGTCGTCCCTGCGGTCCCCGCGAGGATTCGCCGTGTCGTACTCGAATACATAGGCCGTACCGCCCGGGAACGTGTTCCCCTCGGCCCCCTTCGCAATCGACGGCAGCACCACCGCCGCCAGACGCCCCTCGCCATCGTACTGGAAGTTCAACTTCCGGCCCAGAAAGTCCTCGATCTCCCGCAGCCGGTGCTTCCCCTCCGAACCGTAATACCGATACTCCATCGTCCGCCCGTACCCGTCCGTCACGCTCAGCAACTGGTCCACCGCCCCCGTCCGCGTCCAGACGAACGTCTGCGTATTGCCGTACCGGTCCGTGATGCTCTTGATCCGACCCGGCAGCGCGGTGTTGAAGCCGTAAAACTTCGTCACGTTCCCCTTCGACGACGTCAACGTGAACTCGTCCTGCCCGTACCGCGACCGCGTCAACACCGCCGCCGTGTTGTTCTGATCCGACAAGTACCGGTAGGGGTCATGCGGGTCCGGCTCAAACGGCTCCCGGAAGTTCTCCCCCGTCACCAGCACCACCGACCCGGCCACATCTTCCTCTAGGTGAATGTTCTGCGTATAGTTCCAGTTCGGCCCCAGCACCCCGTCGATCCCGTTGTACCGCAGGTACTGAATCCCAAACTCCCATCCCCCCACCCCGGGACCGTTCGCCGATAACAACGGCAAGGTCCATACATACTGGCCCGAACTCAGCACCGTCCCGCCCGGACCCCCGCCCGGCGTCGTCGTGGCGACGCTGACGCCGCTCATGGAGCCCTTGGTGTCCCCGCACGTCGTAAGCCCCATCACCAACGACAGATACTCCACCTTGTAGTACGCCATCGCTCAGCCCCCCAAAAAGTTCCCGACCCTATGCCTGCGCTTCACCCACAGCGTGACAGTGATTGACCCCGCCTTGGATCTGCTTCCACCCGCCACCTACCGAGCGGAGGGCACGGACAGGATACGTCCGGCACTTGTCTTAACCAGCCGGATGCCCTCCGCCCCTCAGCGTGACTTCTTCCAGCCTTCGGGGCGAGGCAGCCTTGGGCTCCGCAGAATCGTGGACTTGACTTGGGGCCGTGGTCATGGATTGGCAGTCCCCATGAGGCCATGGGCAAGGGCCTTGCCTGCTCGGGCTCGACAGGGAGACACTACTCCTAGAAGCCATGATGAAAGGGGGTAACCCAACCAGAGAAGGGCCGCCGGCCACTCGAACTCACGCGATGGAAGGTAACCCATCCCAGTCCCCCCAATGCTCCGGCACAATAACGCCGCCGCTGCCATTGCCGCCACCACAGTGTATCGCGTTGCCCGCAGGACAGCAAGCGTGTTTTTCACGCAGTTCTTCACGATTGTTTTTCACGCTTGTGTTTTCACGCTTTGGCGCCTGTTGAGAACCTCACATTGGCGATCAGGAGGGCAGGAGGCATTGCAGACGGTGCTGCGCCGGGCGACGCAGGGCGGTTTGGCCATGCGCCTGCCGTCTAGGATATCCACACGGCCGACTCCGGCCAGCACTCGACCGTGGCGTCCGCACGGGTCACTGGCCAGAGGCGCGTGACCGAGCCGACGATGAGCACGGGAGGCGAACGCCTCACAGGCCCTGCTGGGTCTTGTAGTACGGCACCAGGCGATTCGGCATCTTCCGCCGTTTGTGGAAGACGCCAGCCGCCTAGCCGCCCGCCCAGTTGTACCGATACGCCACGGTGCCCTCGGACAGGGGTATCTGCTGGACCTCGATGATGTCGCCGACGGCCGGGTGGCCGGAGGGCTTGCCCGCTGAAGCCTCCGCGAAGGCGGGGATGAGCACGAGTTCGGTGCGGCGGCCGGTGACGCTGACCTGGACGGGTTCCTTCGTGGCGCCCCCGGGCGCAGGCAGGGCGTGGTAGCCCGGGCAGAGGCGGTTCGCCTCGTCGGCGGTGCACGCACGGCAATCGCCCCAGCCGGGCGGGGGCTCCCACGGCCCGGAGCGGATCACTTGGTGCACACATGGGCGCATCAGAGCACCTGCACGCCGGCAGCGCCTAGCCGCCGGTCCAGTTGTACCAATACTGGACGGTGCCATCGGCCACCGGCACCTGCCCGATTTCGAGGATGTCGCCGACCGCCGGGTGGCCGTACTGGCCGGGGGTCACGTCACGGACCATCTGGTAACAGTAGGCGGTGCCGGACCGGCCGCCGGGCGTCGTGTCCCAATCCGTCCATTGCGGACCCGCCTTGTAGACCTCGACGACTTCGACCGTCCACCGGCCGCCGGCATCCGGCCCCGCAAACGACGTGACCTGGGCGATGAAGTTGGGAAGCGGCTTGACCGGCATGGCGAGTTGCACCAGCGCCCACTTCTCGTCAGTGCCATCTTCCTTCCAGAGAATCTGGGCGCGGCCTGCCGCGCCGGATTGGAGGCGCGTCGCGTCGCCATCGGCGATGTCGGCCGCCGGGTCGCCGTTCGAGACCACGTTGACCTTGACGCACACCACGCCCTGGATCAGGCCGCGGCCGATGGCGCCGTCGGGCACGGCATCGAGCATCACCACGAATTTGCCCTGGTGGTCCTCGGCGTCGGGCGTCACCCCGACGAGACACGGGCGGTTCTTGAACCCGTCGAGGTTGTCGTCGGGCACATGGAGGATGTCGTCGATACCAAGGACGCCGAAGCGATCCACGTCGGCGCCGCTGGCGTTCTTGACGAGCACGGTCGCGCGGTCGCGGCGGTCGGCCAGGGCGCCCGGGCCGGTGTCCTCGCCCAGCCACCAGCGCACCACGTCGATCACGGCATTGAAGAAGTCGGCCGTGACCCGTATCGGCTCGCCCTGTCTGACCTTGGCGGGAAGGTTCATCCGGGGATTCCGAAAATGGAGAAATCACCCTTGGGATAGACTTCTTCAATGTGGACGCTGGTGGGCCGCTTGACGATCTGCTTGGCGCTCGAATCGTCCTTGTCCTGATACCGCACCCACATGTACTGCCAGCCCTCCTTGTCGATGTTCGTGATGTCGCCGACGGAGAACCCGCGCCGGTTGGGCAAGGCCGAGAACTTGAACTGGAGTTCCCAATCGCCGACGCGGCGCTTCGAGCCGGAGAAGTCAATGAACCGGACCTCGCCGGCCGCGAAGGAAATCTGCACGCCGTCCACGTTGAGCGAGAAGGTGTCGTCGTTTACAGGCGTCTTGGCCCGCAGGGCGTAGACTTGGGCGAGCCACTGGCCCGTCATCGACCCGGCTGCCAGATAGGCCGTGATGGTGAAGTTGAACGGGCCGGCCGCGTCGATGTCCACGCCTTCCACGCTGTCCTGGGTGACGCCGATGGCGCCCTTGAAGTCGGGCGGGACCGTGCCGGGCAGGGAATGGTTGGCGATGTTACGGATGGACTGGGTGATGTGCTGCGTCCCGCCGGAGGTGTCGAATGAGAACGTCCAGTCGCCGGTCTCCTTGGGCTTGAGAGACACCAGGCCATACGTCACCACGCCGTCCCAGGTCTGGCTGTCGGTCGGGTCGCCAACGGGGTCGACCTTCCAAGTCTTGCGGGTGAGGCCCTCATAGGCGGCGGGGGCCGCGGCCGCCAGGGACGTGAGGGCGACGGTCTCGGAGTCGGTGCCCCGGATGACGTACTTGAGTTCGCGCGACGGCGAGTCCCCGTCGGCGGCGGGCCGGCTGTCGGCCTTCTCGGTCACGGTGACAGGCATGGCGGCTCCTAGCCGTATTCCAGAGCGACGCCCCACTCTTCGATCAATCGGGCGACCTTCTCGGCGGCCTTGGCAGTCTTGTCGGTGTTGTGGGCGATGGCATCGGAGGCGTCGCCCGCACCCAGGGCCTCGGCCTGGAGGGCGTTGAACGTGCCGCGGACGCCGATGGTGCGCTCTACCTCGTCAGGCATGTCCTTGGCCGCCTCTTCCATCGCCTGGTAGATGCCGCGGGTCCACTCGTCCTGGGTGATCATCTCGGCGTCGCGGAGTTCCGTCAGGAGTTCGCGCTGGCGCTCGAACTTTTCTTTCGGCGACATCAGGCTTTCTTTGAGGCGGGCGGCCTCCTCCTCGTACCGCTTGAAGTTGCGTTCGGCCTCATCGAACTCCTCGAGGCGCGACCGCTGCTCCTCGCGCGCCGCCTCCTCGGCGGCCTGGCGGGCCTTGCGGGCATCTTCCTCGGCCTTCTTGTGTTCCTTTTCGAGCCGCAGGGCCTCCTTCTTCCAGCCGATGAGCGACTGGGCGGCCTCGGCCGTCAGGTTCATGGCCCGGACCTGATACTCGATGTACCCTTCCTCACCGAGCCTGAGTTTGGCGACCTCGTCCATCGCCTTCGCGAGTTCATCGCTGTAATGCTTGGCGGCCTCCGCCCGCTGGCGATCCGCCTGCTTGTTCTCGTCGGCCTCGATCTGCTTGTACTTGAGCGCCAGGACCTTGCCCGCCTGCTGCTCGGTCAACTTCATGCCCTCGACTTCCCACCGGGCGTACTCGCGGGCCGACAGGGTGGCTTTCTGCACGGCCTTCTCGGCGGCGTCGTAGGCTTGCAGGAAGCGATTGTATTGCTCGACTTCGGCCTTGCGGTCCTGGGCGGCTTTCTGGGCGGCCCCCTTGTCATACGTGAAGTCCGCCAGGCCCGTCAGCCGCAGGGCGATGCCCTTGCACCATTCGTCGACCGGCCCCGAGAGTTGCTTGACGACCTCGCCCAAGCCGAAGGGGAGTGCCTCGGCGGCCTTGCGCATCCCGTCGAAGTCGCCCCGCACCAAGGCGCTGAAAATCTGCACGTCCTTGATGGCGACCCTGGCCGCCTGGATGGCCGCCACGAACCGGATGCCCCCCTCGAAGAGTTCGGCGCTTCGGAAACTGCCCCGAAAGAAGCCGCCCGGCCCGCCCGCGGCACCCGCGCCGGCCAGCGCCCCCTCGTTGGCACGGGTGATGGGAGCGGCGGCGGCCCGGGCGTTCTCGGCGACCCACTGTTTGAGGCGGGCCTGGCTGCGGGCGAGGCGCTCGTCGAACGCGGAATCCTTGATACCGAGTTCGACGTAAGCGCCGCCCGCCCGGATGTCGCCGGCACTGACCATCTTTGACTCCTACGCCACGTCGGCGATGCCCGGCGCTTCGCCCCCGACGGACTGGGCCCAGAGTCGCGGCAGTTTGTCCTGGACGGCCATCAGGGCCGGGCGCATATACGGGCGGGCCGGGTAATTGGCGATTCGCCACAGCGGCCCGTAGAGTTCCTCGTTCAGGCGGTTCGCCCGGGCCGCCTGGCGGGGGCTGGTCAGGGGGGCATAGACGACCTCGCCGCCCCGCACATCAATCTCGCCGGCCCCGCCGACCTTGCGGGTACGGCGCCGCTTGTTTCGGATGCGGCCCACGCCGCCAAACTCATGGAGGGCCGGGACGTTCCCGCTCGCCCCCGGTGCCCGGTTCGGCCCGATCACCACGGTCCGTCGGCCGGCGTCGAACCCGTAGAAGATCCCAAGGAACGACCCGCTGCCGCCGCGGAGCCAGGGGTGGGGCCTGATGGCGTGGGGCGGCGTCCCCGGCGCCGAGGGCGCAAGGTCCGGTTCCTTCCACCGCTGGCGCTTGCCCGTGACGATCTGGCGGTAGACCTCGCGGGGCGCCGTGACGTAGCGCATCGACCGCCGGGCGAACGTCCGAATCACGGCCCCGGCCGTGCCGAGGGCCTTCGAGGTCTGCATGTCCATCAGGCGTTCGATGGCGGGCCTGTCGAAGAACATGCTCGTCGTGATGGACAGCGAGATGCCGCGGGCGTCGTATTCAGCGCCCAGCGCCAGGGATGAAACGGGCATGGCCTCCCCTACCGTTCACTCAGGCGCGCCCCGCGCCCATTCGAGAAGCCCTCACGTGGGCTGTTGATGAACGTCGTAGTAGTCGGGCCGGTGCGTTCGGCAAGGATCGGCACAGCCTGGGGCAAACGCGAGGGCCACGAACAGCAGCACCGCCAGCACAAGGAGGGTTAGGAGCATCCGCGCGATCATGGTCAGCGTTCCTTCTTGAGGGCCCACAACAGCCGCTCCCAGAGAATCACGACCGCCCAGACCGCGAAGACGTACCAGTGCCCCGGCCCCGTCAGACGAACCCCTATATATCCGCGGCGCGGGCAGGGCTCGGTGCGCAGGCACCGCGACGGAATGCGGATCGTCATCCTGTGTCCCTTTGCTCCGTCACTTCGTCAGTCCGTCACCTGGCGTTAGAGCCCCGCCAGGAGCGGAAACGCCGTCTTGGCGGCCGTCCAGATTTGCTGGGCGATGGCGATGGCGCGGGCGGCGGACCGCTTGTCGCGCGTCTCGACGCCTACGGCCTGGCAGAACGCCTCGACCTGGGCGGGGTCGGCGGTCTCCAGGGCGGCTGCCACCTGGTCGACCTGGGCCTGGACCTCGTCGGTGCCCTCCGCGAGGTGCGCGAATTCGTTTCTCAGTTCGTCGGCGAGTCCCATAGGAACTCCTTTCGAGTCTTGCTTGTCCTTGTTTGCTGCCGGGGCGCCCGGAGGCTACGGCGGCGCCCGCCACGGGGCCGTCAGGCACTCCACGATCGGTCACTTCGGCGCAGGCGTCGGGGCCGGGGCCGCGGTCGGTTTCGCCAGCACGGGGGCCGCCGCAGTCGTCGCCGCTGGGGCGCCGGAAGGCAAGGCGGGAACCTTGACGCCCCTGAAGTCACCCACGATGCCCGCGACCTCCTGAATCATGCCGGGGATCGCGGACTCGTCGATGCCCGCGTCGAGCCATTCGGTAATCGCGCCTCGCACACGCAGGGCCTTTTTGAGTTCGGAGTTGTTAACGGCCACCAGGTCCCGTATCTTCGACTGGACGGCCGCCGTCTGGGCGTTGGCCTTGTCACGTTCCTCGATCACCATTTTCACGACGGCCTCGAGGTCGGCGGCAGGGAGTTTCCCATCGGGCCCGGCGGCGGCCTTGGCCTTCTCGATCACCTTGGCGGTCGTGTATTCCACGTCCTTGTCGCGGGCCGTCTTGTAGGCCGCCAGCGCGACATCATGGATCCGCTGGGTGTTGCGGACGTAGGCCGCCAGGGTCTGGTCGGCGAAGGCGTCGGCCTGGCGGACGGCCAGGGGGGCCTGGCAGCCGGCCGCGAGCGGCACGAGGAGGCCGAGAACCAGCAGGGCCGCCGTCGGGGGGCCGCCGCCGCCCTCGTCGCCCAGGTGCAGTCCCACGTGTTTCAGGGCGTCGACGACCTTGGCGAGCCAAGCGTCGTCGCGGGGCGTGGGCGTGAGTTTCACAATGATCCGGGCCACCATGACCACGGCGCCCACGAGGGCCACGAGCGCCTGCCAGTTCTGCGTCAGCCAGTCCATGTCAAGGCTCCTTTCCGTTGACGAAAACCGTTTTCAGTATCTCGATATTCTCAGCCGTGATGGGGATGCCCGTGCGGGGCTTCCGCTCATACGGATTGAAGTCTGCCGGCACCCACCAGTGCGCCCGCTTGCTCGCCCGATGGCAGTTCGCCAGAAGCGCCATGTGCTCGGCGGCCATTCGCCACCAGGCCCGCAGGCGCCCGTCGCGCATCAAGTCGAGTTCGCGGAAGGTGAGGGGGCCGGGGTCGACGCCGACGATTCCGGCGGTCCGCCAGGCCCATCGCCAGAGACCGGCGGCCGTGATTCCAGGCCCATCACCTTCCTTGCCTCGCCGATCCTGGCCAGGACCTCCTCGGCCGCCTCCAGGTATCTGGCCATCAGCGTCGGGTGCTGATGGCTCGGGAAAAAATCCGTCAAGGCGTCCTGCAACGCCTCCAGGGCGTCGGCCAGCGGGCCGCCCCACATGGAGCGGCCGAAATCCTCGTCGCTGACCTTGGCGGCGTCGGCCTGGGGTTTCACCAGGGCGAAGGTCACGTCGGCGAGGAGCACTGGGTCGTTGACGATCCGGCGCCAGAGGTCCCCGGTGACGCACTCCACGAGGTCCACCCGGGCCAGCGCCCGCACGCGCTTCATGTCGGTGACGGCGATGGTGATGGCCCACTCGCGGCCCACGTTGTCTTTGAACTTGCCCACGTCAACGCTCCTTTACTCAGGCGCTCAGCCGTCAGGCCACGGCACGCCTGCCGTGCCAGGGGCACTCGTCGGCGGCGGTCAGCCGGCGACGATCTCAACGTCGAGGGCCTGCGTCAGCGTGCCGGCCAGGTCGATGGTCTTGTGCGTGCCGTCCACGTCGGGCGTCTTGTCGTTGCCGAACACCACCAGTTCCATGCCCGGCTCAAGGATGAACTTCCAGGCCGAGCCGCCCAGCAGATACCCGTTGGCCGATCCGAAGGTAACCGTGATGGCGTTGGCGTTGGTCGCGGGGTTTCGGAACTTCGCGGCCTGGACCTTCAGGCCCGTCAGGTCCACCGCCGCCCCGTTCGTGCCCGTCAGGGCCGTCAGGTCGATGGTGCCGACCCCCGCCGCCAACGCCTTCTGGAACACCGCGACCTTGGTGACGGGCGGCGTCGTGCCGGCCGACAAGGCGAGATTGGCGTTGAACTGGTCGTGGGTGACGCGCCGGTTGACTTCCGCGGCGCCCGGCACGTTGGCTTCCAGGGTTTCCACGACGGTCAACTTCGTTGCGTAGTTCAGCGAAACGCTCATGGGCCTCTCCTATGGGCTGGGGCTAGATGGTTTTCCAGGTCGGCGGATTGGCCGACATGCCCGGCTTGACGGTGATCGCGGCCGTCACCAGGCCGTCCAGCGGTTCCTTGCGCTGGAACTTCAGGACCGCCATGTCGGCCCACAGGCTCTCGACGCCGGCCTCCTCGATATCACCGTCCATCACGGCCATGCCGAGAACTGTGCCGTTCAGCCAAGCGTCGCGCAGGGCGACGTAGGCCGGGTCGCTGGTGTCCCACACGCACTCGAACTCGACGCTCGCCTCTTTCAACGTCGGGATGCTCTGCTTCCAGCCGCCGCTGCCGCGCGTGGTGCCGTCGGCCTCGCCGCGATTCAAGTCCAACGTCACGTCGCGGGCCTTGGTCGCCTCGGTCCAGGAGGGCGTGCCGCCGATGCCGGCGACGCAGTAGTACAGTTTCAGTTCCGCGCCGATCTTCGCCATGACGATGCCCTTTCTTAATTGCGGATTGTGGATTGCGGATTGTGGATTGGCACGTCCGCGGCTGTGCCTCCTGTTCGTTCAATCCGCCATTCTCAATTCGCAATGCGTTTACGCCGCCGGGATGCCCGGCTCGCTCCCGCCCGTGGCCGCGTCCACGAAGTCCTTGAGTTTGCCGTAGAGCGTCACCATCTCGGCGGCGTCGGAAGCGCCGAGGGCCGCGGCGATGGCGGCCCTGCGGCCGGACACCAGGCCTCGCATCACGCCCAGTTCCGCCTGCGCGAGGCCCACCAGGCCCGTGAACCGCTGCCGCAGGGCGGCCGCCGCCGCCGTCACGTCCGTGCTCGGGTTCGCTGAAAGCGCCACGGCTATCTCCTGTCCCTGTGGCCGCACCAGCCGGCCCTCGCCACCGAGAAGCCTGCGGCCTTGACCTTGCGCTCCAGCGAGCCGCACTCGCACCGGAAGGTCGTCCCGTCCGGCGAATACTCGTACTGCCACCACGGAAGCGGAAGCGCATCCACCAGCCTGCGGGTCACCCGGAACAGGCCGCCGTGCACCGCGTCCGGTTCCGCCCACGACGACAGGTTGCCGTCGTCGTAGGCGCAGCCCACCAGGTCCGCGTCCGCCGCGAGGAACGGAACCAGGGGCTCCGGCATCGGCCGCATGTCCCGGTCGATGAAGATGAAGTGCTGGATGTCGGCCGGGGCCTTCTTGCAGAGTTCGGCGACGGCCCAGTGGCGGGCGGCGCAGACGTCTTTCCGCACGACCGGCAGCACGTTCGCCGGCGGGAAGTTCCTCGACCACATGGCAATCTCGTGAGTGTAGGCGGCGTCCGGCCAGGCCAGGACGAGGAGCCGGGTCTGCTCGAAGCGCACCGAGATTTCTATGGTCTCCATCAGGCCGCCGCTTTCACCTTGAGGAGTTTGTAGACGGTGACGTAAGGCTGAAGGATTGAGACGGACTGACTGCCGTAGGTCAGGTAATAGGTGCCGCAGGAATTGGACTGGCCAAGGACGACGCCGGCCACGGTCGACGTCTCGGCCCCGCCGGCGCCGGCGTAGCCGCACCAGTTGCCGCAGCCGTCCAGGTGCCCCCCGACTTCGATCATGGTACAGACTCCGCCCACGTCCCGACCGACCGCAACCTTGCGTTTGAAGTTGGGGATGAGGAAGTAGTTGCCGGAGTCCTTGGCCCACCTGTTGGCGCCGAAGAGGGCGTAGAGGTCCGGGTAGACCGTCTTGTCGAGGACCGAGCCGTCGCACTCCTTCCACTCGCCGGCATCCGGTTTGTGGCTGGCGTCGAACGTGCCGACCCACTCCACGACGGAGCCGACCGGATACAGTTCCTTAAGCTTCGCGAGCGGGACGGACGCCTCGGCCAGGTTCGCCAAGGCTGCCCCTGCGGCCAGTTTCGCCGCGGCAACGCTGCCGTCCGCGAGGTTCGCCGCGGCGGCGCCGGCGGCCAGGTGGGCCGCCGTGATGCTCCCTGGCGCGTTCCACATTCCGTAAGGCATCACCACGATCCCCCGACGACCGTAACGTAGTCGCCCACCGTGCCCTTGACCTGGATGTCGGCCAGGTTGACGCCGACCAGCGTGTGCCATTCGCCAGGCACGCAAGGAACGTCAGCGCCGTCGTCGCCCTTCAAGTACACCACCGCCGCGTTCGTGGGCGGGCAGGAGATGGTCACCGTGACCACCGTCTCCGCCGAGGCGAGCGGCTGGTAACCGGCGGTGACGTTCACCTTCCGCATCAGGACATTGTTCATGGCCTCTCACCTCACCACGCGGAACGTCAGCCTGAGGATGCTCGTGAACTGCTGGAGTTCCATCACGTGCTCCTCGGCGTAGCCACGGTCGCTCCCGGCCCCGAGGACCGCCCGGATGCAGATGGCCGCCGGGCAGGCCGCCGGGCGCCGCCACCGGAAGAACGCCACGATTTCCTCGACGAGGCCCAGGAGGGCGTCCATCGCCCCCATGTCTTGCGGGTCGGCCGCCTGCTGAAGGCCGATCTCGACCACGTAGTCTTCCTGGGTCAGGCCGCGCCCTGCGGGCTCCATCGTGAAACCGCCGGCCACCACCGTCACGTGCAAGGCCTTCATCTCCTCGCGCCCGTAGACGGGCCTGTAGGACCGGACGGCCGTGAAGGGCAGGCTGAAGGCGTGGCCGTTCAGTTCGGCCACGACGGCCTCCGCGATGTCGGCCGCGAGCGCCATGTCATTTCACCCCCAGGGCAATGGCCAACGAGGCCAGGGCCGTCAGGATGGCGCCCAGGACCGCCACCGAGACGGTCCAGTGGTGCGCGAGGTGGTTGGCCATGCACCGGTCGAGTTTCTGGACCCGCTCGTCGATGCGAATCAGGAGGTCGTGATCGGTCGGATCGGCCATCATCCCGTCTCCGTGTCTACGTGCACCGTGTGGACCCGCAGCGTCAGGCCGTCGGGGTCCGACTTGCGAAAGTGCTTCTCCTGGCCCGCGCCTATCACCTCGTACACCTGGACCTTGCCACCGATCGTCTCGCGGATGCGGTCGCCGACCTGCGGTTCGCCGGCGTCGCCGTTCAGGACCAGGTCGCAGGCCCGAATCAGGTAATCCCGCCTCTCGACCGTCTCGACCAGGCCGTCAGCATTGAGCATCTGAACGAGCGACCGGCCGACCGTGGCCTGGAGGGCCACGCTCGCCGCTCCCCGGCAGTACGTGACCGGCCGGGAGGCGAACTTATGCCGCATGCCCTCAAGCCACGCGCTCCCCGTCTGAAGCATGTCAGCCACGGCCTGCCTCCGCTCCGCTTCAGGACCTGCCGCCCACCGTTAACTTGGCAGCAGCGGGACCGTGTACCAGGTCGTCGCGTCATAGGCGACGAACAGGGCGGCGGTCTTAGCGGCCATCGACAAGGCGCTGTTCGCCGCGATGGCGTTGATCGCGTCGTCGGTGTCCGGATAGACCTTCAGGACCGCGTTCGCCGCGTCGTCGTTCTTGACGATGCACAGGGCGCCGGCCGCCGCGGCCGGGAGTTTGACGCCCTTCGTCCCGTTGGCGGCCGTGACGAGGGTGAACCCCTCGGCGACCGCAGCCGCGTCCGACTGGCTGGACCCCGTGGCGGCAACCGTGGCCGAGGCCACGGCGACGACGCCGGCGCCGCTGAGGGTCAGTGGCCCGGAGACCGGGATGGCGTGCCAGTCGGTGCCGTCGGCGACGAGGACGTGGCCGGCCGTGCCGTGGGCGGAGACGTCCGAGAGGTCGTCAAGCGACAGGGTCTCGGCGGCGCTGGCCTCGATGCTGCGCAGGGCCACGCGGACCGTCTCGGAACTGTGGGTGGTCACCTCCAGGGCGAACCCCATGAAGGTGTTGCCCGCCGCGGAGTCGATCGCGCAGCCGGTGCCGGGCGTGCCGCCGACCGGGTCGCCGTCGGCGTCCCAGTACACGGCTTCGCCGACCGCGAAATCCGCCTGGCCCTGGACCACGTCGAAGATGCCGTCGATGGCCAGAGAGCCCGCCTCGTCGGCCTCGATGGGCGAGGTCGCGATGGCGACCAGCGCCCCGAGGACGACCACATCGCCGGCGTCCACATCCCCGGTCGGGGTGTAGTCGATCCGCCGGCCTTCCTGCACGAACGTTGCCTGCATTGCCAGGTCTCCTTGTCAGGCCGCCCGCGTCTGCGGGGGCGACTCCCTGTTCTTGCCGGGCCTGCTCAGGTCTCCGGGCTCAAGGCCGCGGCCTGCCGCTACGCCTCCCCTTTGGCCTTCAGCCCGCCCCGCGGATCCTGGAGGGCCACGCCGAAGTCGTGGTAGCCGCGCATCTGGATGCCGAGGACGTTGAAGTCTGCGTCGGCCGTCTCGATGGTCGGCGACTCCTGGCCGTTCAGGAACGCCACCTCGATCACCGGCAGGTCCGCCGGATCGGCCAGGAGATACCACGCCTTCGCGCTCGCGCCGGTGTACTTCGTGTTCGCCAGGTACCGGCTGACCTCGGCGCGGAACTTGCCCTGGTGCGGGTTGGCGATGGGGTACTTGGTGCTGGCGGTCGTGTCACGGATCTCCAGCGACTTAAAGAGCTGCGTGCCCATCGCGCTCAGCGCCGTGGGCACCAGGAGGATCGCCGGCATGATGCCGATGGGCTTCCCGTCCGAGTCCACCTGGTCCAGGAACATCACCTCGGCCTTCGTGAGGCCGTCGATGGTCAGGGCCGTGTCGGCGCCCGTGAGGTAGTTCTTGTTGCCGCTGGTGAAGAACGACGAGTTGGCCAGGAAGATGGTCCAGAACACGTCATTGATCTTGAGACCCGACCCGCGCCCGAGTTTGCGGGGCACGAGCGTGATCGCCCCCAGGTCGTCGTTGATCATGTCACGCCGGTCGATGGACAGCAGGAGGCCGAACGTGTCGGCCTTGTTCGTGTACTGCTCCTCGCCCAGGGTCCCGTGCTTCAGTTCCCCGCCAGGGGCTACCGGCTGGTACTGGTCGGCGCCGATGAGGCGGTAGGACGTGACGGTCTTAAAGTCGCCGACGTTCCGCACGGCGCAGATATTCCGCCACGTGCGCTCGACGCTGAAGAAGCCATCGAGCAAGAACTTGTTGGCGACGTTCGAGAGGATGCCGCCGATGTCGATGGTCGAGAAGCCCGCCTGGATGTCCCGCGCGAAGGCGAACCTGAGAACCTCGCGCGAGTTGCGGAAGTTGCGGCCGGCGTAGCCATTGGCCCACGCGGCCTCCAGGAGCAACTCCTGGAGGCCGATGCCGCCGCGGAACCGCTTGCTGGCCGCGTCGAGCGTTTTCTCCTCATACTGCTTCTCGGCGCCGGCAAGGCCTGCGGTAAGCAGGCAGGCGGCCTCCAGGACCGTGCCGTTGACCGTCTGGTCCACGACGTGGGCCGCGGGGGCCTTGGGCCGCGAGGCCCGCAGGACCTCCAGTTCCGTCTTCGTGGTGTCCCAGCCCTCCTTGATCGCGCGGGCCGCGATGTCCGCGTGGTCGCCCCCGCAGACCTTCCGCACGACGGTGATCCGCTCCTCTTCCGCCGCGGCCTTCGCCCGCATCTCGGCCACCGGGTCGGCGGCGACCACCACGGCGTCATCCGCCCCTGCCAGGGCCTGGGCCTGCACCTGAGCGCCCGCCTCCGGCGTGTCCTGCTTCTCCTGCGTCTCCACAGTCTTGTCGGTGCCGTCCATCTGTAGTCTCTCCCCGGCGATTCCCGCCGCGATGCTGGCGGACGTCGCATCGTCCGCGCCGTTGCCCACGAAACTCACTTCCTGAAGCGACGCACGCCGCGCCACATTCAAAGGCCCGGCGAACTCGCGCCCGTTTACGGTCACCATCTTGCCCTCGCCCACGAACTCGACCTCGCGCACCGAGGCCCCGATGCTCGCCTGCCACGGATACCCGTTGTCGGCGTCGGCCACGACCTCGCGGGCCGCTTGCGTGGTGGACGAGATCACACCCGACACCCGAAGCCCCCCGTGCTCAACCTGTATGCCGTCGATGTGCCCCACGCGAGCAGCCCGATCGTGGTCGAGGTAGACCTTGGCGCCGCCGCGCACGGTCAGGCCGTTCAGGTCCACGACGACCGGGAACCGCCACCCGGCAATCGCCAGGGTGCCGCCGCTGTAGGCGTCCATGTGGAACCGGCGTGGCCGCGCGGCTTGGGCATCGGGGCCGGCCGCCGCCTCCATGTTGATGGCCGCGATGAACTTGAGTTCACGCGGCGCGTCGCTGGTCTTCACTGTCCGTTTCCTCATCTACCTGCGGCTGAGCAGGCTTTGGCTGGGCCTCGGCCATTGAGAGGCCGAGTTCCTTCATCAGCGCGACTTCTTTCGCCCGCTGCCGCAGTTCCGTCTCCCAGTCCTTGCCCTCTTTCGCATACTCGCTGGCAAGGGTCGTCGTGTGACTGGCCAGGCGCGTGGCCTGGGCGTTGGCCTCTTTGGCGGGGTCCACGTGCTCCATCCCGTCCCAGAACCACTGGTGGGGGTGATTGAGGAGCGCCCGCGCCGACGCCGGCAGGAGGCCGGGCACCCGCACCGCCTCCCGCAGCCAGGCGTCCAGCATGCGGTCAAGCACCATGTCTTCCAGGTGGGCCTGCTCCACGCGGATAGACTTGAAGTACGTCTGGTGGTCGAGCCGCCCCGAGGCGTAGTTGTAGGCCGACGAATCGCACAGGGCGATGTTGCGCGGCATGTTCAGGCACCGGGCGGCCTCGTTCAACTTCTCACGCACAAACTCGACGTAGGTCGTCGCCGGCTGCTCGGGCCGCACCTGGCTCATCTTCCAGCCGCCGGGGAGCGTCAGCAGCATGTTCCGCTCGAGTTCGATGGTGTCCATCGGGTCGATGGGCTCCGCCTCGCCGTTGGGCGGGGCGTCGGTCTCGACCGTGCCAGAGATGTTGGCCGCCGTCTCGGCGGCATCCAGGACGGCCGACGTGAAGCGCCGGAGCTGCGCGAAGATCGGCAGGGCGGGCGTAATGTCGGGAATGCCCCGATGCTGGCCCGGCCTGTCGGCCCGGAACCAGTGAATCACCCACTCCGCCGGCACGCGGTCGTAGTCAAGGCTCAAGGACACCTTGGCGCCCGGATGTGTCTTCAAGACGTAGTAGGCCACCGGGTTGCCGAAGGGGTCGAAGGAGATGCCGTCGACCGCGCGGGGGTCGGCAAACGTGGTCTGGGAGAAGTCCGGGGTGGCGACCTGGTCGGCCTCAATGAGCCTGAGGTCCAGCGTCACCGGGGAATTGAGGTTTTCGTTGGAGATGAGGAGGGCAAACGCCTCGCCGTCCTGCGCCCGGGCCATCCGCATGGTGCGCAGTTTGGCGGCGAGGCCCACCCGCGTGGCCCAGCGCATGAATTCCTGCTCGATCGCGCGATTGGCCTCGGCGCCGGCGGTGAGCATCTGGAGCCGCGGCCCTGTGCCGACCACGTCGTTTGCGAGCGTCAGGACGATTCCCCGGACATAGGAGTTGTTTGCCACCTCGTACCGGGCCCTGTTCCGCAGGATGCGCCGGACCTCGGCGCTTGCAGCGGCATCGGCCGACAGGCCGTCGGCCCCCGCCCAGTGCTTGCGGTTGCCATCGGTCGTCTGTGCGGCATCATATCGGCCCCGCACGAAGCGCACCGCCATCCGGAGCCCGCCACCTGCGGGTCCGGCGACAGCACGTATGCGTTTGAGCCAGTCGAACATCACGCTGCTCCCGGCGGAACTACTTTCGTGAGGCGAATCCCTAGGCCCTTCGACCGCGCGGCCTTCTTCGACGCCAGATACCTGTCCGCCGCGATCTGGTCGGGGATCGAGTGCTGCTGCATGCTCCCCGAATCTCCCGACGCCGACTTCGGCCCCTCGGCGTTCGTCCGAATCGCGTTGTCCAGTTCGTCAGCCACTTGCGGCCCCTATGCGAGACAGAGCGCTGCAACCTCCACCTTTGCCGCCGCCCGCTCTTTCTGTTGCCGGCGCCGTTCCCGTTGGGCGTAGGTCTTGACCGCCTGAACCGGGCACTCGCCCTGAAGGTGCGCGAGCCACGCCTCCTGCACGGCGTCGGCCTTCAGTTCGGCCGGCACCAGACGCAGTTCCTTCCGCAGGCGGTCGCATTCGCGGGTTGGAGGAAGGTCGTATCCCATGCGCCATGTACCTACACGAGACGGGCTGCTTCTTGTCGAAAAGCTGGGATGTTGCAGGGAAGGGTTCTACGGGTAGAAGGATATTTCCTTCTCCCAGGTCGTGATGCGCCTGCCGCAGTGGCGGCACTCGCGCCTACGACGCAGGCCCCCGCGCGGGTCGGGCCGCGTGTAAAGCACGCGAAAGTGCCTACACCCGCACGCGCGGCAGACCATGCCCCCGTCGTCTCGATGCTGGAGCTGCGAGAGACGAAGCGGGGCACCGTCCGTGGTTCCTGGCATAGGTGTCATCAGCGCCGGTTCCTTTGGAGGTCCGATAGACGCAGCCGCTCGCGCCCCCGCTCCCGGACCACCTTCTTGTCCATGCCTTCCAGCGCCACGCCGCACATCGACGCCCCCACAGCGCAGCCCACGAGGCAGTCCAGCCAGTGGTTGTCGGGGCGGGTGGGCCTCAGTTTCCATTCCTGGACGTCGCGCCCGTGGCCGTGCGTCAGTGTCCAGGTCTCCGAGCCGGCGACGTGTTCGGCGAACAAGCGATGCTCGTCGGCCGACTTCCCGAAGAGTGTCAGGGCACTCGGGTCGCCCGGGGCGATCGAGAGCCGCGCGTGCACGAACGTCTTCCACCAGTTGACGTCCACCGCGACGTGCGGGAACTCCTGCGTGCCCCTCACGTTCGGCAGATACCAGTTGTGACCGTACACTTCCCCCGGATGCCGGCGGTAGGTCGATATGGGCCGGGCCCCCGCCCGGATGCCCACGCCCTTCGAGAGCACCATCGCCGCGCCGCCGACCTTGTGCTTGACGGCCGCCACGAGGCCGGGCTTGTAGCCCATGTCCACCAGGCACTTCTCGATGCGAAGGACGCCGCCGCCAGTGCGGGGCCACTCGCGCTGAAGGTAGTCGCCCACCAGTTGCTCAAGGCCTGCCTGGATGGCAGCGTCGGTGCCAGTGCCGGGGAACGCCCGGCCCAGCGTCCGCGTGGCGTTATCGAGCGTGAACCAGGGCCGTTTCTGGTCGGGGAATGTTCCGTAATCGACGACGAACCCCGTGAAGTTCTCCTGCCATGTGACTACCGTGTAGAAGAGCACCTTGTCGTGCACGTCGACGAACATGGTGAGGGTGGAGCACGCCAAGGGCGCCTCGCCGCGGCGCCGACCGTTGAACCGCGCGGCCACGTCGTCGGGCGCAAGGACGTTTTCGGCCATCTGCTCGGCAGCCGGCTCGTTCTGGTACTCGGCCCGGAACGCCTCCTCATCCCGCAACTTCAGGT
>Ga0315294_10002245_pt1 | contig 21147 bp, 15 predicted proteins | sample YL17G13_40_MG_FD_203626 | JGI IMG/M metagenome (GOLD analysis project Ga0315294, IMG submission 203626) | Sediment microbial communities from Yellowstone Lake, YNP, Wyoming, USA - YL17G13_40 | ecosystem: Environmental > Aquatic > Freshwater > Lake > Sediment | place: USA: Wyoming | collected...
TTCCGGCGGAACTTGGCCTCGTCGAGCGCGGCCGCGCTCGCCTTTCCCACGTCGGCCAGCGTTTGTTCCCCTTCGGCCAGCTTTTTCCGGATCTCGTCCAGGGCCAGCCCGTGGACGAGGTTCTTGGCCGAGACGAGGACCGTGTTCACCTCCTGCAGGCGATAGGCCGGCTCGCTGACCTCGACGCCCTTCTTTTCGGCCAAGACCAGGGTGGCGCCCTCTTTTTGGATCCGGGCGTCGAAACTATCCAAGAGAGTTTTGAGCTCGCCGGCCGCCTGGTAGCCCTTGGAACCCTTGTCGTGGCACTGGACGCAGACGGCCTTGTCGGTGGTTCCGAGCATGGCCGTCGTCGGCCGCTCGATCTTGTGGTTGCCGTGGCAGGCCTCGCACTCGGATTGGCCCATGTCGTCGAAGGCCTTCTTGTGGGGGCTCTTGGCGAATAGCTCGCCCGTCGACGGATGGCACTGCCGGCAGACCGAGCCGATGGATTTCACCTCGGGCGGGAAGGCCCCGTGGTTGCCGTGGCAGGAGTTGCACGTCGGCGCGCTCATGTCTTTTTTCTCGAACAGGGCGTGAGCGTGGACGCTGTCCTTGTATTTCGTCAGCTGGTCGGTCGGTATCCCGTACGGTTTCATGTAATCGGCGTCGGCATGGCACCGGCCGCAGGTCTGGGGGATGTTCCAGGGAAAGGTGGCCGATTTCGGGAATTTCGCGGTCTGGATGCCGTGGACGCCGTGGCAGTCCGTGCAAACGGCGACCTTGGCGTCGCCTTTTTTGAGGAGCTGTCCATGCTTGCTCGTTTCGTACTGGTTGAGCTGGTCGACGCGCAGGCGCGGATTGAACGTCCGCATGTAAGCCGCGTCGGAGTGACAGGAGGCGCAGAACTCCGGGATCTGAGCCCGCTTCGGCGCCCCTTTGAAGGTCTTGTCCTTGGCCTTGTCCTCGCCGGCCTGAGCGGGATTCCCGCCGTGGCAGTCCTTGCAGGTCAGGCCGAACTGCTGGTGGATGTCCTGGGCGAAGCCCATCGCGGGCGCCTTGAGCTCGGCCTCGAGCCCGCTGTGGCATTCGAGGCAGCTGTTCTTCTGGGCGAAGGCGGCCAGGGGAAGGAGCGACAAGGCCGAAAAAACCGCGATCGAAAATATTTTCTTAGTCATGGCGTTATCCTTCATGGGCCTAGAGCTTCGGGACCGTATAGGTCACGACGGTCATGACGACGATATAGAGGAGGACGATGATGCCGATCCAGGTGAAGACCGGGCTCGGCCGTTCGCGCGCCGCCTTCCGGTCGAGGAAGGGGGCGAGCATCCAGAAGATACCCCCGGCCATGAAGGCCAAAATAGCCAGCTGCTCGCCCTCGATGAAGAGGACGTGCGAGGGGATGAGCTTGAGCGTCGTGAACATGAAGGTGAAATACCACTCGGGCTTGATGCCGAGCGGCGTCGCGGCGAACGGATCGGCCTTCTTTCCCACCTCCCAGGGGAGGAAGACGCAGACGACGCCCACGAGGACCAGGATGAGCGTCCAGCCCAGGGCGTCCTTGTAGATGAAGTCGGGGAAGAAGGAGATCTCCTTGACCTTCTTGTCCTTGAGCCTGAGCGGGACGCTCATCCCCAGGATCTGGACGAGGAGGACATGGATGACGATGACGGTGAACGCGGCCAGGGGCAACAGGGCGACGTGGAACCAGAAGAACCGGGAGAGCGTCGCCTGAGAGACCGATGTCCCGCCGAGGATGAATCCTTTCAGCCACTTCCCGATGAAGGGCAGCGAGCCGGCGATATCCGTTCCGACCCGGGTCGCGAAATAGGACAGCTCGTTCCATGGAAGGAGGTATCCGCTGAAGCCGAAGGCCATGAACAGGATGAGGAGGAAGAAGCCCGTGATCCAGGTCAGCTCCCGCGGCTTGCGATAGGCCTTCAGGAAGAAGGTGGAAAACATATGAACGAAGAGGATGCCGATGAGGATGTTCGCCGTCCAGCTGTGGACGGAACGGATGAGCCAGCCGAACTTGACCTGGCTCATGATGAACTGGATGCTTTCGTGGGCGGCCTCGATCGAGGGCGTGTAGTAGAGCAGGAGCATGATGCCCGTGGCGACCTGGATACCGGAGAGGAAGAGGGCGATGCCACCGAAATAATACCAGAACGAGTACTCGTGCTCGGGGACCTTTTTATGCTTGGCGAGGTCGAAGAGCCCCTGGAGCTTGAAGCGCTCGTCCACGTACGCGAACAGGTTTTGGCCGATCTTTTTCATCTCACGCCTTCTTCGATACGAAGATGTCCTCGCCCACGACCTCGACGATGTAGGTCTCGATAGGCCGGGGCGGCGGCCCGGAGATCACGTTCCCGGCCATATCGAACCGGCCGTTGTGGCAGGGGCAAAACAGGGTGCCCGTCGCGGCCTCGTAATTCACGGTGCAGGTCAAGTGGGTGCAGACCGCCGAAAAGGCCAGGAGCTGTCCTTCCTGGGTGTTGACCAGGATGGCCGGGACCGAACCGAACTTGAAGATCTTGGCCGTATTCGGGGCGAGATCGCCCATTTTGGCCGCGGCCACCTTCTTCTGAACGGCCTCCGCTTGCTTGGGGGGCAGGACGTAGCGGATCACCGGATAGAGGAAGGCCGCCAGCGTGGCCAGGAACGAGCCGCCGAAAAAGAAGTTGATAAAACGTCGTCTTTCCATGATCCTATGTTTTCCCCCATGTCGAGATTTTTTTCAGGGCCTTCGTCAGCGCGTCCTCGGCGAAGGCGTGGTTATGCACGCCGAAGCTTCCGTCCTGTTCGAGCGTGAGGAGCAGCGTCTCGACGGCCGCGAGATCGGTCTTCCGGGTGTCCGAAAGAGCGGCCCGGTTCAGGACGCGCAGGGCGGTCCGTACCTCGTCCATCATCTTCTTGATCCCGCCGCGCCAGTCCTCGAACGTTTTCTCATAGTTTTTGTCGTGGCAGCTGACGCACGGGGCCGCCGTGGGCCGGACGACCTGGTCTTGCTTGGTGACGTGGCAAGCCGCGCAGTCCGTCTCGGCCTCGGCCATAACGTCCTTTTCGACCTTAGCTCCGCCGACCGTCCCCCCCTTATAAAGAATTTGCTGCAGCCCATGGCACCCTCCGCAGTCCTTCTTGGTATCCTTGTGGTGGCAGGTAGCGCAGAAGGCTTTGGAAGCGATGAGCTCGCCGTGCGTCTTGGCGTTGGAGTGGCACCTCGAGCAGTCCATGTTCTGGACGGCGACGTGCTTCTTGTGCGGAAAATTCAAACCGAAGGCCGGGGAGGTGCTCTCATCGATTCCCTGGTGGCAATTCAGGCAGGCGTTCGGCGCTTTCTGTTCTTTGAAAGAGGTCCGATCGGGCTTATACGAGGAACCGGAGAGGGCCAGGGCCTGCTCGATCTTGCTTACGGAGGCCTGGAGGAGCTCCTGGGCGTAGGTGATATTATGGACGCTCTTGCCCCGCTCCACAATGTCGATATTGAAAGAGGCCTCGTCGAGGAGGGCTTCTGCTTTTGTCCTCTGATCGGCCTTGCCTTGGCGGATTTCCTGAGCCGCCTTCCGATAGATGCCGTTGATCGTCTGGAGCTTGGTCTGGGTCGAGGATTCCCACATCTGCAGGATCCTCCCGAAGCCCTTCCCGTGGCACGATTCGCAGGCTTGATCCCGGGAGATGGAGGTCTCGCTCTTCAGCAGCCGGCCGCCGGTCTCCTCATGAAACATGTGGCAGCCCTTGCAGCTCAGGCCTTTTTCGAGCATGACGTTGGGCCGGGGATGGTCGACGCCCTTGCCGCCTTCGCCGGTGTAAAGGATCCGCTGAGCTTGATGAGACCCCGTGTGGCAGGTCTTGCAATCGGCGATCGTCTCCACATCCTTGACGATCTTGTGCTGGATGGCCAGGTGGCACTGGGTGCATTCGATCTTGTTCTTGGCGATGTGGTTGGTATGGATGAGGTTCGTGTCGTCGTATTTGTCCAGCCGCTCCTTTTCGAAATGGCACTTGAAACAGTTCTCCCGCGGAACGACGCCGTCGCCGACGATGACCTGGCTGTGGCATTTGTCGCAGGCGAAGGCTTTGTCGTAGACGATCTGGTGATTGTACCGGGACTTGTCCGAAACGAGAAAATCCTTTTTATGGCAGTTGGCGCAGGCGCTGACCTGAGGGAAATTCTCGGTCTGCTTGAAATGGCAGATGAAGCAGCTGCTTTCGGTGACGGTGATGTGCTGACCTTGGACGATCTGGGAGTGGCAGCTCGTGCAGCGGAGCTGTTTGCCGCGGCGGAGATCGGCGAAGTGGGCCTTGTGGTCGAAGGCGACGGTCTTGAACTGGACCGGGCCTTCGAGGAGCCGTTTGTCGTGGCAGCCTTTCTGGAGGCAGCTCTCGTCCTGGATCTCGGCCCAGGGCTTGGATTTCAGGTAGAGTTTGGTCCAATAGCGGCCGACCATGACCAGGCCTTCCAATTTGGCTTTAATGGTGTTCCGGATCCCCGGCGGATAATGGCAGACCTTGCATTCGATCTCTTTGTGGGAGGAGGTCTGCCAGCTCTGATAGAACGGTTTCATGTAATGGCAGGTCGAACAGAACTTGGACGTCGAGGTCAGCTCGACCGAAGCGACGAAGACGACAAGGAGGACGCCCAGGGCGATCAGCACCGTCTTGGGCCGGATCCTCCGCTTCTTCTTTTTGGGAGCGGGAACGGGCTGAGAAGAGCCTTCAGCCCGGCCGGGGGGCGGAATTGGACGTCCGTCGGGGGATTCGCTTAAAGGCGGGCGTGGATCATCCATAATAGTAAATCCTTATAAAGCCGGGAACACGCACCGATTTAAAACGGGGACACGTACCGAATGCTCTGATTCGGTGCATGTTCCCATTTATTTTGTCCCCATATCTTATACATAGCTGTGAAGACCGGAGAGAAGATAGTTCACGCCGAAGTAAGTGAAGAGGGCGGCCAGGAAGCCGATGATGGCGATGATCGCCGATCGTTTTCCTTTCCAGCCCATGACGATCCGCGTATGAAGGTACAGAGCGAACACGACCCAGGTGATGAAGCTCCAGACCTCCTTCGGATCCCAGCTCCAGTAGGTCCCCCAGGCCTTGTAGGCCCAGACCATGCCGAAGACGAGCCCGCCCAGCGTGAACAGGGGGAATCCGACGGCCACGCAGCGATAGCTCACGGAGTCCATCCGGTCCCGCTTCTCCGGTTCCTTGGCCGTAAGGTACATGAGGCTGGTGATGAAAGCGACGGCGAAGAACGCCTCGCCGAGGAGCGTCACCGAAACGTGGAGCCAGAGCCAATAGCTCTGGAGGGCCGGGACGAGCGGGGTCACGTCCTTGGGCATGAGCGGCGAGGAGGCCAGGGCGACCAGGCCGATGGCGATCAGCATGAGATAGGGCCCGATCTTTGGGACGCCGAATTTCTTATCGATGATGATGAAGGCCAGGACCGAGGCCCAGGCCAGGAACGACAGCGATTCGTACATGTTGGTGAACGGGGCGTGGCCGCTCTCCACGGTCCGGACGATCAGGGCCGCGGTGTGCAGGACGAGGCCGACGATGGCTATGACCGATCCGATCTTGGCCCGGTCGGGTTTTTTGGAGAAGAGGAAGGCCAGGTAGAAGAAGGCCGATATAATATAAAGGATGAAGGTCAGAAGAAAGATGGTCGATTCGGTCATTTCGATCTCCTTAGAGCGGACGCGATCTTTTCGAACTCGGCGCCGAAGGCCTCCCGGCTTTTGGCGGCGATGCCGCCCGCGATGAGTTCGGTCTTGCCCTGGCTCTCCTCGAGGACCGCTTTGATCTCCCAGGTCGGCCAGTAGAAGGCCAGGCCGAGGCCGAGCATCAGCAGGGCGCAGCCGATCCAGATCAGGTTCGCCCCCGGGTCCTTGGCTGCTTCAAGGACCGAATACTGGCCGGCCTCGAATTTCTTAAGCTCGAAGGCCAGATCGGTCTCGGCTCCCTTGTCCTTTTCGTTGGCGGCGTGCATCTGGGCGAAATCGCGAAATTCAGGATTGGCGAAGATATAGGCGTAAAAGATCTTTTCGCCGCCGCGGAAGCCTTCGATCACGGCGGCCGGATTGTTGGGCTGGTCCGACCGGTTCTCGGGCTGTTTCGACTCGCCGAGGACGAAATCGGGAAAGAACCCCTTGACTGCGATCGTCGTCTGGGCTTTATCCTCGAGCAGGGCCCGTTCGCCGACCTTGAGCGTCATTTTTTTGAGGAAAGCCGGATCGGACTTGCTTTTGGCCCAGATCTCGACCGAGGGGCTGTCCCAATTCCAGCCGTAGCTTGTCTGATAAAAGGAATATCCTTTATAGGTCAGGGGGTGGTTGACCGCGATCGTTTTGGATAGGATGGGTGACTTTTTTTCCAGGACGGTCAGGTCGCTTTTCCAGGCCTTGACGCTGCCGTCGGGGTAATATTCCGTGGTGAACTTGTCCAAGCGCACCTCGAAGTCCGCTTTGGGCACGGGCTTGACGTCGCCTTCGCTGAGGTCGATATTGGCCCGGATGCTTGTGACGCCGCTGAGGATGCCGCCGGCCAGGATGATCAGGAGCCCGAGGTGGACGACGTCCGAGCCGAAGATGCCCCCGATCCTCTTGCGGGCGAGAAGGGCGATCCGAGGCCCATGCCTTTCGGTCCGGACCTTATAGCGGGCCTTCGCCAGGAGTGTCGTCACTTCGGATTGGACGTCGGCCGGCGGGGCATTCCGTTTGAGGCGGACGTTCGCCCTGAGGGCCAAGAGGCTTTTCGGGTCGACGACGAGATGGGGTTTCGTCGCCCGCCGCCACTTGGGGGAGAGCCGTTCCAGAGTGCAGACGATGATGTTCAAGGCGAACAATCCAAGCAGGGCCAAGTACCAGATCGAATGATAGAGGCCGGTGAGCTGGAGCCGGATGAACAGAGTGGATAGAGTTCCATAGCGGGCCGCGTATTCTTCGAGGCTCCGGCCTTGGGGGATGAGCGTGCCCAGGATCGAGGCCGCGGCCAGGATGATCAACAGGACGATGGCCAATTTGATCGAGGTGAAAAATTTTATGATTCGTTTCATCGCTTTGGATTCCTCGCAGTCCCGCCGAACGGACCGCTAAAGACTAGAAATAATATAGGAATTATAGGTTTGTTGGCAACCAATATTTTATTTTTTCCGCGCGGCATCCCGCCTCTCATCGTGTTTTGGAATTTTATCTCACTCGCGAAGCGAAAGTCAAAGACGCGGTCAAGGGACGAGCCTTCGGCTCGCCACTCGCCCGTGGCTTGAATTCACGGGCGAGTACGGCGGAAGTGGACCCCCGGGCAAAGCCCGGGGCCCCCGCCGCCGTCGCCCGGGGATCCGCGGCCATTCGCCGATCCATTTCGAACTCTGCGGAATGCGGTATACCTCCGCCAACGGGTACACATACAGGCAGAAGAGTTACGCGAGATAGAGGGGCATCTCCGAATCTCACTGTCATATCCGCCATCAGAATTAGCCATAGCCGGTATGTGTACCCCTGCCACGCTCCCTATTTAAGGTCAAAAAATGCGGGTGATATCACCCATACGCCCCGGGTGATTTCACCCATTTTTTTTGGAAGGGATTCTTTTTAGTGGTCAAATATTAGCATTATTATATTAATATCAATTACTTACTGGCATATTCTGAAAATGGCACAAAAAATGCTTTATAAAAGCGACTAGGAATATAAAAGCATGCGGCGAGTTTTAGTTTTAGATGACGAGAAGCTGATCCGCTGGTCGCTCGACAAGATCCTTTCCCAGGAGGGATACGCGGTCGATACCGCCGCGACCACCGAGGATGCTTTGAAACTCGCCGACGCGAAGGAATACGCCTTGATCCTGACCGACCTCGAGATCTGCGGCGACCAGGTCAAATCGTTCTTCGCCGACATGATCTCCAAACAGCCGAAGGCCTGCGTGGTCACGCTCACGGCGCTGCCCAAGGACCAGGCGGAACAGACGCTGGGCGGGATCAAAACCTACGCCATCATCGAAAAGCCGTTCACGTCCGAGGCGATCAGGGCTGTCGTCAACGCCGCGGTCGGTCCCGAGAAAAGGCCCGCTCAATCATGAATAAGATCATCCGCAGCTCGATCCGCGTCCCTTGTGGAGGGGAGTCCGGCGTCCTGACCAGGATGGATATCATCATTTTAGAAAATCTCAAGGAGGTCTAACGTGCCAACGAAAAGACACACCCGGCCGATCGCCTTGTCGTTCAAGACGATCGCCCTCTTCGGTTCGGCTCTTCTCATCGCCGGATTCTTGTCGGCCGCCAAACCCGGCCCGCAGACGGCGAAGGACAGCGAGACCTGCGGCCAGTGCCACGAGGACGCCGTCAAGGGCTTTCTCCAAAAACCTCACGCGGCGATCGGAGCGGCCGGCTGCACCTCGTGCCACGCCGGATCCGAGAAACACATCCAGGAAGGCGGCGGGACGAACATCTTCGCCTTCAAATCAGACGACCCGGCCGCCCAGAAGAACAAGGCCTGCCTGAAATGCCACACCGCCGGCAGCGCCCAGTTCATGGCCGGCCAGCACGGCACGGCCTCCCTGGATTGTACGACTTGCCATTCCGTCCATGCCCAGCCGACCAAGCCGAACATGCTCAAAGCCGGCCCGACGAAGACATGCGCCGCCTGCCACCAGGACGTCATGGCCAAGTTCGCCCTGAACGAGCGGCACCGTCTGCAGGAAGGCATCCTCAGCTGTACAAGCTGTCATAATCCTCACGCGCCCGAAGCGAGGGAACGGCTCGGCGGCTTCAAGCAGGAAGCCTGCCTGAAGTGCCACACGGACAAGGGCGGTCCTTTTCTGTATGAGCACGGTGCTTCCCGCGTTGAGGGCTGCACCATCTGTCACGAAACCCACGGTTCGCCCAACCGTCACATGCTGGCCAGCCAGAGCGTCGGCGACTTGTGCTACGGCTGCCATGCTTTCTCGCCCCAATGGCACAGCCAACTCAACGAAAAGACGACCAACTGCACGAACTGCCACACGACGATCCACGGTTCGAACCTGAGCCGGATCTTCATCAAGTAATGGAGCGAGAGAAATGAGAAAAAACACCCTTCTGATTTCAGCCCTCCTAGCCGTTCTCGTCTTCTCCCAGGCCCTGGCCCTCCAGGCGCAGGACAAGGAGAAGAACTTCACCGGCAATTTCTCCTTCGGCTACCGCGCGGTCGATACGAGCGGCGCGGCGAACAAGTATCGGGAACACATCAATCTGGACAAGGGCGTCCGGCTCTTCAATTTCAACCTCAGCTATGTCGCGCCGGAAGGTATGAAAAGCCTGTTTGACAGGATCGATCTGAACGCCTATAACCTCGGCGGCGATCCCTTTGAGACGTTCGGCCTGACCATCCAGAAATACGGCGCCTATAAGTTCCAATACGACCACAAGAAATCCACATATTTCTACGGCGACTTGAACGAGAGCCGGCCCGGACGGCTGTTCGACGCGGCCCGCTTCAATTTCGACCGCGTCTCCGATTCCGGGCTGTTCAAGGTGACCCTGAGCAGGAATCTGAACGTCTTTCTGAATTTCGACCGCACCTCTAAAACCGGCGACAGCGCCGCGACCTACGATGTCGATAGTTCGGTGATCGATACCGACGAACCGGTCTCGGAGAAGATGACCGAGGTCGCCCTCGGCCTGGACCTGCATGTCTCCCGCTACGGCCTGGTCTTCGAACAGAAATTCCAGGATTACAAGAACACGAGCAGTTTCTTCCTGGCCGGCCCGTTCGATTTCAAATCGAACACCAGCACCTTCCGCTTGAACGCCCGGCCGTTCGACGGCCTGCTTCTCCGCGGCTCCGCCCAATTCAGCAAGCTGAATTCCCACGTGACGACGTTGGACGGAAGCGGCCCCGAGGCCGTGGTCACCGGCCAGGGCAAGTTCAGCCGCGAGATCGATCTCTATGACCTCGACCTGACCTGGCTCCTGGCCAATAAAATCGCCCTCGTCGGAGCCGTCCGGCATGATCGATTCGGCCAGACCGGCAGCCTGACGGTCGAGGGCGAGACCGACGGCCCCGATTTCGGATTCAAGACCCTCGGCATCGAAGCCGGGCTCCAATATCAGATGTGCGCGCGCTTCTCCCTGACCGCGGGCTACCGTTACGAGGAACGGACGTTCACCAACGGCGCAGGCGATATCCAGATCGGCGAAGGAGAAGAGGCCGAGACCGCCGCCGAACCTCTCGAGACCGTGAACTATACGGACTCGACCATCCGAAAAGGTCTCTTCGGCAACCTGAAATGGGATTTGAAGAACCTCAAGCTGACCCTGGATTACCAACACGGCGCTTATGATGATCCCTATACCATGATCTCGCCGACGCTGACCGATCGCTTCCGGGCCACGCTCCGCTGGCAATTGAAGAACTTCAACCTCACGGCGAGCTATCTCCTGTCCCGGACGAAGAACGAAATTCCCGGCGGCGTCACCTTCCGCGTCATTTATACGGAAGACGGTTACAGCGACCTTTGGAAGGCCTCGAACGACCAAATCAATTTCCGCCTGGGTTATACCGGGGCCAAATTCAACGCTTCGGTCGGGTATTCCTATATCGCTTTCAAAACCGATTCCGAGCGCTTGATCGCTTACAATCCCTACTGGTCGGGTCCGGGAGGCGAGTTCCCCTGGTCCATCCATTATGAAGGCAAATCCACTCTGCTGGACGCCTCGATCGGATTCTCCTTGGACCAAAATTGGAAGCTCGGCGCTACCATCAACAGCTATAAGAATTCCGGATTCTGGTCGATCGAACGCCTGATGTTCAAGGCCTATGTCGAATATACATTCATGGGCGGATTCGTCTCCCAACTCGGGTATCGCACCTATGACTTCAAGGAGAAGGACTCGGTCATGATCATCAAGAACAATTACAAGGCCGGCATCCTGGAGATCTCCTTCGGGTACCGCTGGCAATGATCGATGAGGAGGATGAGATGATAAAGAAATCCTTTCTGATCAGCGCAGGGTTGATCTTGGCCGTCGCCGTCCTGTTCCTGGCTTTTCCCAGTGCCAACAGCCAGGCGGGCGTGAACGCCAAGAAAGCTCTGGCTGAGCGGCTGTGGAAGATATCCGGCCACGCGGACAAGGACAGCGAAGTCTTTAAACACTGGGACGCCGAAGGCTCAGTTCCGATTACCTGCGCCAAGTGCCATAGCTCCCTCGGTTTCCGGGACTTCCTCGGCGCCGACGGCTCCGCCGGCGGCATCGTCGACAAGGCCGCCGCCCTCGGGACGACGGTCGATTGCCTGGTCTGTCATACGGACAGCGAAAAAGGGATCCTCCGGCAGAACTCGTCGGTCCAGTTCCCCTCGGGCGTGGTGATGGACAACCTCGGCCCCGAAGGCCTCTGCATGGAATGCCATCAGGGCCGGGCTTCGAAGACCACCATCGACACCAAGATCGCTAGCTCCGGCGTGGCGAACGACGATACGTCGAGCACTAAGCTCAGCTTTTCCAACATCCATTATTTCGCCTCGGCGGCCGTCCAGATGGGCACCTTCGTCAAAGGCGGATATGAATACACGGGGCATGAGTACGACGCCCGATTCGCTCACATCTCCGGCTACAACGCCTGCAATACCTGCCACAATCCCCATTCGCTCCAGGTCAACATCAAGGGCTGCAACACCTGCCACGTCGGGATCAAGGATCCCAAAGACATCCGGTACGTGGGATCACAGATGGACTACGACGGCAATGGAGATATCGACGAGGGCATGTACTACGAGATCCAGCATGTCATGGACAAGGCCTATGCCACGATCCAGCGCTATGCCCGGACCGTTCTCAACCGGCCTATCGTCTATAACGGAGACCTGAATCCCTACTGGTTCTTCGACAACAACGGCAACGGTGTCGCTGACGCGGACGACACGACCGGCTACAACGCTTTCTCGGTTCGACTTCTGAAAGCCGCCTATAATTACCAGGTGGCCAAAAAGGATCCCAATTGCTACGCCCACAACGGCAAATACATCATCCAGCTCCTGTACGACGGGATCGAGGACATGAACGCGAAACTGGCCGTCCCCACCGACCTGAGCCGGATGAACCGGGACGACGAGGGCCATTTCAACGGGGGCAGCATGCCCTTCCGGGATTGGGACGATTCGGCGACTCATACGGTTTCTGCGAGCTGCTCCAAGTGCCATTCCGCGACAGGGTTACAGAAGTACTTGGCCGGCGGACAAGCGCCCCTAGTTGACGGCGAGCCCATCTCCAACGGAATGCTCTGCACGACCTGTCATACGTTCCCTCCGACCCTGATCCAGGCGCCGCCCGTCACGTTCCTCTCGGGCATGATCGTGCATTTGGCCAACGACGGCAGCAACCTGTGCCTGGTCTGCCACCAAGGCCGTGCGGCCAAGGTCACGGTGGATACGGCGATCGCGGCCAAACCCGCCGGGCCTTTCAGTCTGACCAATATCCATTACTTTCCCGCGGCGGCGACGTTCCTCGGGAATGAGGTCGTCGGCGGCTATCAGTTCCCCAACAAGGTCTATTCCGGCCGGCAGCCCTTCCCCAACCACGGCGGGAAGTTCAACACCTGCGTCCAATGCCATATGAGCTCCGCGGTCACGGCCGAGGATCACGCCTGGACGATGCGGAGACACAACATCGCCGAGCCGATGAAGGAGAACTGCGTCCCCTGCCACGGCCAGGATGTCTCTCAGACCTTCAAGGGGTATGATCCGGAAAAATTCGATTTCGAACAGATCCGGCCCGGCAACATCCCCGATTACGACGCGGACGGCAACACCAGGGAATCGCTCAAGGACGAGATCATCGGTCTCGAGGACTCCCTTGAAGCCCAGATCCGGGTCTACGTGAAGGCCACGGCGGGCGTCGCGGTGCTCTTCGACGGCAACTATTTCTATAAGGACCTCAACAATAACGGGATCCTCGACGCCAACGAAACCGCCAGCTCGAACCGATATTCGGGCAATGCGAATTGGCTGCGGGCGGCCTACAATCTCAGAACGAGCCATCTCGAAATGCACGGATTCATTCACAACGCCCGCTATATGGCCGAAATCCTCGTCGATTCCATTCAGCACGTCAGCGGGGAAGTCGGCAAGTACACCTGGCGGTAAAACGAGGGTTTCCGACGGCGGCCGGGGCAGCGGCAGGCCCCAGGCTTTGTCTGGGGATCCGCTTCCGCCGTACTCAGCCGCGTATTCACATCGCGGGTGAGTGCCCCGGGCTTTGCCCGGGGGTCCACTTCCGCCGTACTCGCCCGTGGATATAAGCCACGGGCGAGTGGCGAGCCGAAGGCTCGTCCCTTGACAAGAATCCGATCGGCCCCGCCGCTTTACTCCTCCGGCCGCGGCCAAAGTCTAGGTCTTGTGTCGCGCCCCTCACTCGGCTATAATCCTTCCTATCGATTTTATCGTAACAGTAGAATTTAGATCATCATGAGCATTCGGAATTGGACGCTGCGGGCGAAGGTCATCTTCCACGTCCTCATCCTGGGCGCCCTATCGGCGGGCATCCTGACCGTCCTTTATATGACGACCCAGCGCGGCGTCATCTACGCTCTGATCCAGCGGGAAGCCGAGCTCGTCGGGTCCTTGACCAAGAGCAGCGTCTTTTTTCTCAAGAAATGCGGCCGGATCGAGGACACCCAAGCCGAGATCCACGAGCTGGCGGCGACGACCAGAGGCATCCGAAGCATCCGCGTCCTGACGATCGAAGGAAAGATCTTCGCCTCGACCCATGTCGAGGAGAAGTCGACCGTACTCCCCGTCGAGGACCGAACGACGATCCGGACAATGATCGCCGATAAAACGGCGCGGCGGACCATTTTCTCCAAACCCCAACACACCATCCGCAGCTTTATGCTCGTCGAGAACGAGCCGGAATGCTATTCCTGTCATGCCGCCGAGCGCCGGATCAACGGCCTCCTCGAAGTGGAATTCGATTACCGCGAAGCCTCGGACCTGCTCTGGAAAAGCCAGCTGAAAGGGATCATCCTGGCCGTCCTCAGTTTGGGCGTTCTGACCTTCATCATCCTGCGGCTTTTTGAAAGGCTGATCAACCGCCCGATCTCGCTCTTGAAAGTCAAGATGAAAAAGGTCCAGGACGGGGACCTGACGGTGCGTTTGAACCCGCAGAAGAACGACGAGATCGGCAGCCTGACCGCGAGCTTCAACCTCATGGTCGAAAAGCTGAAAGAGGCCAATCGGAAGATCGAGGCGCTTTATAATCAGAGGATCGAGCGGGCCGAGCACCTGGCCGCGTTCGGCGAGCTGGCCGCCGGGCTGGCCCACGAAGTGAAGAATCCTTTATCGGGCATTAAGGGAGCTCTCGAGATCATCAGTCAGAACGCGATCGTCACCGATCCCCAGAGAGAGATCTTCCAGGAGATGCTCGTCCAGATCGACAAGATCATCAACGTCATCCAGGATTTCCTGAGCTATGCCCGGCCCAAGCCGCCCCATTTCAGCCGGGTCGCCCCCAACCTCTTCGTCGAGAACGCCGTCCGGCTGGCCAAGACGCAGCTCCACGGCAAGGATATCCGCTTCCATTTCCATCCGCTCAAACAGGACGTCCGGATCTGTCTGGACGCGGACCGCCTGCAGGAAGTGATCCTGAACCTCCTCCTCAACAGCATCTCGGCCATCGACAAGGAAGGGAACATCCTCATCTTTCTCAAGATCGTGGCGAACCGGGCCCTGTTCATCTTCCTGGCCGACGAAGGATGCGGGATCAAGGAATCGCAGCTGTCCCAGATCTTCAATCCGTTCTTTTCGACGAAGAAGGAGGGGACCGGGTTGGGGCTCTCGATCTGCAAAAAAACCATCGACGCCCACAAAGGGACGATCGCCGTCCGGAGCCGGGAGGGGAAGGGGACGACCTTCACCATCCGGCTGCCGCTCGACCTGCCGTGCGACTGATCATGCAGAAAAAAAGGATCCTGGTCATCGACGACGAGCGCCTCGTCCGCTGGTCGCTCGTCCAGAAGATGACGCGCTGGGGCTACGAGGTCGTCGAAGCGGAGAGCGGGGCGGCCGGCCTGCGGGCGCTGACCGAGGAAAGCCCGGACCTCCTTCTCCTCGACATGAAGCTTCCGGACGCGAAGGGAACCGACGTCCTGGAGAATCTCCGGAAGAACTGGCCGGAGCTGCCCGTCGTCATGATCACCGCTTTCGGGGTGATCGAGGACGTCGTGACGGCCATGCGCCGCGGGGCCTACGATTTCATCACCAAGCCCATCGACGACGCCAAGCTTCGAAGCACCGTGGTCCACGCCCTGGAAGCGGCCGCCTTGAAGAAAAAAATCGCCGCCTATCGGGAGATCGAGAAGACGAAGCATATCAGCGGCCCGATCGTCGGAGAGACGCCGGTCATGCGGCAGCTCCTGGACGTGGTCAAAAAGCTGGCCGAGAGCGAGACCTCGATCATCCTCCTTCAGGGCGAGAGCGGCACCGGCAAGGACCTCTTCGCCCAGACGCTGCACCTCTGGAGCCGGAGGAGCGAGGCGCCCTTCCTGGCCATCAACTGCTCGGCCATTCCGGCCAACCTGCTCGAGAGTGAGCTGTTCGGCTACGAAAAAGGGGCGTTCACCGATGCCAAGCAGCAGAAACGGGGACTGGTCGAGCTGGCCGACGAAGGGACCCTCTTTCTCGACGAGATCAGCGGCTTGGATCTGTCCTTGCAGGCCAAATTGCTCCGCTTCCTCGAGACCAACACGTTCAAACGGGTCGGCGGCCTGAGGGACATCGAGGTCGACCTCCGCGTGGTCGCCGCGACCAACCAGGACCTGGAGACTCTCAGCCGCCAGGACAAATTCCGCAAGGACCTTTTTTACAGGCTGAACGTCTGTCCCATCCATCTGCCGACGCTGGCCGAACGGAAGGACGACATCCTGCCCCTGGCCAGGCATTTCATCGTTCAGTACAATCAGAAATTCAACAAGGCCATCCAGGGCCTGGAACCGGCGGCCGAAAAACTATTCCTCCAGTACGGATGGCCGGGAAACGTCCGGGAGCTGAGGAACGCCATCGAGCGGGCGATGATTTTCGAGGAGAGCCCGCTCATTTCCCCCCGGCATGTGCCCATCCGTCTCAGCAACCCTCCGCCCGGCGAGACAAGGACCGCGCCCGGGCCGGTCGTCCCCGAAGGGATGTCGCTCCCCGAGGCGGAAAAGAGGATGGTGATCCAGGCGTTCGAAAAAGCGGGGGGAAACAAATCGCTGGCAGCGAGGATGCTCGGCATCAGCCGCGATACGCTTCGCTACAGGCTCAGCAAGCTGAACGAGGAACCCGGTCCAAAATCCTGAAGCCGGGCGAACGGCTCACTTGATCTTGGGTTTCTTCTTGGCGGCCGAGATCTTCTTCTCGCAAATTTCCAGGGCGTCCTGGAGGGTCAACTTCTCGAAGTAATTCCGCAGAAGCTCGGTCGCCCCTTTCCAGATCTCGTAGGTCCCGCAGGTCTTGATCTTTTCGCAGAACGTCTCGTCCTCGATGCATTCGACCAGGCTGCAGCTTCCCTCCAGGGCGTGGAGGATGTCGCAGATCTTGATCTCGGTCGGCTTTCGGGCGAGAATATAACCGCCGCCGGCGCCCCGGATGCTCTTGACGAGCCGGTTGATCTTCAAGGGGATGATGATCTGCTCGAGGTACCGGATCGAGATGCCTTCTTCCTCGGAGACGTTTTTCAGAATGATGGGTTCGTTGCTGTTTTTATAATGGCGGGCGAGATTGACCATGAGCCGCGTCCCATACCGGCCTTTGGTGGAAAGTTTGATCATGCCGTTCTCCTTTACGGACGGCCGTCCCGGCCGCTCCTGAGACCAGCCTATCCCAGAGGAACAAATATATCAACATAAATTTATAGGAATTATCGAAATACTTGGTATAAGAGCGTCTTGACTCCAAGCGGCCGAGATTGTATCCTAGCCTCTCTTTTTCAAAACAAGGCGGGGCCGGGCCATCCCCGTCGAGAAAGGACGTGGATATGACCAAAGAGATCCTGCTCGGCGATGAGGCCGTGGCCCTCGGCGCCGTCCACGCCGGCCTGACGGCCGGATACTCCTATCCCGGCACTCCGGCCTCGGAGATCATGGAATATCTGATCCGGGCCGCCCGGACGGCCGGGACGTTCGTCGCGGCCTGGTCGGTCAACGAGAAAACGGCCTTCGAAGAGGCCCTCGGCGTCTCTTTCGCCGGCCGCCGCGCGCTCGTCTCGATGAAACACGTCGGCCTGAACGTGGCCGCCGACCCCTTCATGAGCGCCGCGCTCACCGGCGTGGGGGGGGGGTTCGTCGTCGTCGTGGCCGACGATCCGAGCATGCACAGCTCCCAGAACGAACAGGACAGCCGGTTCTACGCCCAGTTCGCCCAGATCCCCTGCTTTGAGCCCGCCGATCACCAGGAAGCTTACGACATGACGCGAGAGGCGTTCGACCTCTCCGAACGGATGAACATCCCGGTCATGCTCCGCCTGGTCACGCGGCTCTCGCACAGCCGGGCCGGCGTGGAAACGGGCGAGGCGCGTCCGCAGAACGGGCTCAAATACGGCGACCGGCAGTGTTGGACGCTCCTGCCGATGAACGCCCGGGCCCAGTTCAAGCGCGTCCTCGAGCTGCAGCCCGAGCTGGTCAAGATCTCCGAAGGATCTCGATTCAACACCCTGGAGTTGAACGCGGCCGACCGGTCGCTGGGGGTCATTGCCTCCGGCATCGCCCATAACTACGTCCTGGAAAATGTCCGGGAGGGGGCCAAAAAACCGTCGGTCCTGAAGGTCGCTACGTATCCGATCCCCGAAGCGCTGGTCAGGAAGCTCGTCGCCCACGTCGACACGGTCCTTGTCGCCGAAGAGGGCTTCCCGCTGATCGAACGAAGCCTCAAAGGCCTTTTCGGTATCCCCGGGAAGACGCTCATCGGCAAGCTCAGCGGGCACATCCCGCCGGCCGGAGAGCTTTCGCCCGAGTCCGTCCGCGCCGCGCTCGGTATGAAGCCGCTCGAACGGCAGGCGCCGAGCGAGTTCAAACCGGCCGGCCGGCCGCCCCAGCTCTGTCTGGGCTGTCCTCACGCCGACACGTTCAAGGCCCTCAACAAAGCCCTCGAGGGCTTCACGAAATCGAATGTCTTCAGCGATATCGGATGCTATACGCTCGGCTATTTCCCGCCCTACAACGCGATCAACACCTGCGTCTGCATGGGCGCGAGCGTGGGCATGGCCAAGGGCGCGGCCGAGGCGGGCGTCTTTCCCGCGGTCGCCGTCATCGGTGACTCGACCTTCGGCCACTCGGGCATCACCGCCCTGCTCAGCGCGGCGGCCAGTCACACGAACATGATCGCCATCGTCCTCGACAACTGCACCGTGGCCATGACCGGCGGCCAGCCGACCTTCGCCTCGGGCGACCGGCTCCTGAAGATCATCGAGGGCGTCGGCGTCCCGAAGGACCACATCCGGGTGATCACGCCCCTGCCCAAGTTCCACGAGCAGAACGTTCGTATCATGAAGGAAGAGATCGAACATTCGGGGTTGTCGGTGATCGTGGCGGCCCGCGAATGCCTGGAAGAAACCCGCAAGAAGAACAAGAGGGAGTAGGAGAGGCGCCATGACCACGAACCGCAAGCAGGACATCATTCTGGCGGGCGTCGGGGGGCAGGGCATCCTGTCCATCGCCTTCGTCATCGACAGCGCCGCGCTCAAAGAAGGCTACAACATCAAACAGGCCGAGGTCCACGGCATGGCCCAGCGGGGCGGGGCGGTCCAGTCCCACTTGCGCCTTTCGAAGGACCGCATCTACAGCGATCTCATTCCGCGCGGGGAGGCCGACCTGATCCTCAGCGTCGAACCGCTCGAGGCCCTCCGCTACCTGGACTTCCTCCGTCCGGGAGGGAAGCTCATCACGAGCAGCGCGCCGTTTATCAATATTCCCGATTATCCGGACAGGGAAACCCTGATCGAGCAGGTCCGGCGGGTGCCGGGCAGCGTCGTCATCGATTCGGAGGCGCTGGCCAAGGAGGCGGGAACGAGCAAAGCTCAGAACACGGTCATGCTCGGCGCCGCGGCCAAGGACCTGGTCGTGAGCCAGGACGGCCTCCGCGAGTTCATTCGCGTCCTCTTCGCTCCTCGCGGAGAGAAGATATTGGAATCGAATCTCAAGGCTTTCGAGCTCGGCCGCCGGGCCGCCCTCTGAAATCCATGACCATCGATTTCAAAACCATCGACGCCCTTTTCGAGAAGGCCGAAAAGGACGGCCGGACGTTCCTTTTCGAGCACGAGGTCTACCAAATGCTCCGGGCGGCCGGGCTGAAGACGCCCCGCTTCAGATTCGTGGCCAAGGGCGAAATCGTCCGGGTCAAGGATCTGACGGGCTTCAAGACATCCGAGCTGGTCCTGAAGATCGTCGCGCCGATGATCCAGCACAAAACCGATGTCGGCGGCGTCGCGTTCGTCGAGAATTCGGCTTCGGCGGCCAACGCGGGCATGCGGAAGATGATGGCCGATGTCCCGCGAAGATTCCGGGTCTGGTCCCGTCAATTTGACCCGCAGCGGAACGCCCGCGAGCTCAGCCTCGACGGGATCGAGCGGGACATCCGGGGGGTCCTCCTCTGCGAGAAGATCGAATTCGACCGCTTCGGCTTCGGGGCGGAACTTCTGGCGGGGATCCGGAATTCGCGGGAATTCGGCCCGATCGTCACCCTGGGGGCGGGCGGCGTCGAGGTCGAATACATGAACGAGAGGATCAAGGAGGGCGCGGCGGCCTCGATCGCCTCGGCCCATCTCCTCCGGAAGAAGGACGTCCTGGCCCATTTGGAGCCTCTGGCCGTCTTCGACAAATTGGTCCATCCTTTTCGCGGGCGGCTCCCCGTCCTCCGGGGCGCCGAACTCCGCGATGTCCATTTCGGTTTGTGCCGGCTGGCCGCTCACTATTCGCCCTTCGGACCCGGCGGCCGCTTCGTCATCGAGGAGGCCGAGGTCAATCCGTTCGTCATCAAGGACGGACAGCTCCTGCCGCTCGACGGCCTGTGCCGGTTTTCGAGAGCGCACGTCGATATCCAAGGCCGCCCCTTCGCCGGTATCGCCCGGCTTCTCCATCCGGATTCCATCGCCGTGATCGGCGTATCCGAGAAGATGAACCTCGGGCATTTCATTCTCAGGAATATCCTGAAGAGCGGCTTCCCGTGCGAAAAGGTCACCGTCGTCAAGCCCGGCCATCAACGGATCGACGGCTGCCTGTGCGTTCCGGACGTCGCCTCGCTTCCGGAGCCCGTGGACCTCTTCGTCCTGACCCTGGCGGCCGATCAATGTTACGGCGTCATGTCCGATCTGATCGCCCACGGCAAAGCCCGCTCGGTCATCATCATCGCCGGGGGGATGGGCGAAAAGCAGGGAGCTCATTCCCTGGAGGAGCGGATCGTCGAACTGATCGTCGCCGGCCGCCGTCAAGGCCGGCTGACGCCGGTGGTCAACGGCGGCAACTGCCTCGGGATCTACTCCAAACCGGGCCGGTACGACACGACCTTCATCCCGGAGCACAAGCTGAAATTCCCGAAGACCGAGCGGTCGCACCTGGCCTACATCAGCCAGAGCGGCGCCTTCCTCATCTCCCGGGTCAGCCGGCTCCATCGCTTCGAGCCGCTCTACGGGGTCTCGCTCGGCAACCAGATCGACCTGCGCGTATCGGACTACCTGAAATATTTAAAAGATGATCCCCAGGTCAAGATCTTCGCCGTTTATATCGAGGGCTTCAAGCCCGGCGACGGGTATCTCCTGGCCGAAGCCATTCGGGACATCACCAGGACCGAGGGGCGGGAGGTCGTCGTCTATAAGAGCGGCCGGACCCCGGAAGGGCGGCTGGCGACCTCGAGCCACACGGCCTCCGTCGCCGGGGAATACGGCGTCTGCAAGGCCGTGCTCGAGGGGGCCGGGGCGATCGTCGCGGACAGCCTCTTTGATTTCGAGAACTTCATCAAAGGCCTGACCGACCTGGCCGGGAAGACCCTGCGGGGCAGGCGGGTCGGCCTTCTGAGCAACGCCGGGTTCGAAAGCGTGATCATGGCCGATGGCCTTAAGAACGGGGACAGGCTCGAGCTGGCCGCGTTCACCGCGGCGACGAAGAAGCGGCTGGCCGGGGCCCTGACGCCGCTCGGCATCGACAAGCTCCAGGACATCAAGAACCCGCTCGA
>Ga0315294_10002247_pt1 | contig 21139 bp, 29 predicted proteins | sample YL17G13_40_MG_FD_203626 | JGI IMG/M metagenome (GOLD analysis project Ga0315294, IMG submission 203626) | Sediment microbial communities from Yellowstone Lake, YNP, Wyoming, USA - YL17G13_40 | ecosystem: Environmental > Aquatic > Freshwater > Lake > Sediment | place: USA: Wyoming | collected...
TTGAACCTACACCGAATAATGTTGCTACTACATCAAAACCTAGCAAACCAACAAGCCCCCAGTTCAAACCACCAACAACCAATAGTACTGTTGCTATTGCGTAAACTGCTTTCATCACCTTTTTCATCTTATCATCCCTCCTTTTTACTCTAAAAGTAACAGGAAAGTTTGGTTTAAAAGTTTTTCTAATACAAAAAATAACAAAATAACAAAATAATGAACAAAAAAAGAAAAGAATCACCTATTTTTTCTAAAAAACTTCAATTTAATATCTTCTGCTATTGAAATTTCCTCTTGAGCCACCGCCACCGCCAAATCCACGATTTCCACCACCGAAGCTTCTTCGTGGTCTTTCTGGTCTGTCTTCCATTGGCTTTGCTTCAGAAACCCTAAGTTCTCGTCCCTGTATGTCCTTTCCATTCAATTCTGAAATTGCCTTTTGAGCAACTTCGTCATCGGAAATTGTTACGAAGCCGAAACCTTTTGAACGTCCTGAAAACTTGTCTTTGATAAGAGTAACTTCTTCTGGGTTGTACTCAGAAAACATTTCTTTCAACTCGTTATCATCGAAAGCAAAAGGCAAATTTCCTACATGTAACTTCATCTTACTTATATCCTCCTTACAATTTTATAAATAGAAATAACTTATCTACTTCAGCGAATTTAATACTCATAAATATTCTTAACAAAGAGTGTTTTTAAACGTTTGTGTAATGATTATTGAACATTAAAATAGGCTAAATTTATATATTTCATCAACTTGGTTATTTCATGAAAAAGCCATTACGCATAGGCTTCGCGAGGCACTGAAAAATGAGGAAGAGATTTTTACAGGTGTGTAAAAATCCAATCTGTCAAAAAGAGTTCGGAATTCTTCATGATAAAGCAGGAGAGATAAGAGTGCGTTGCCCCCATTGCAATAGGCTAAATAAGGTAATTCTGCCTATGAAGAAGAAAGTTAGGAAGAAAAGAAAAAAATAATCACAATCCAAAATTCTCGATAAAATTCTCAATTACTTTGTACTCCATCAAAAAATCCTGCCCTTTTTTTGTCAAGGAAAAAGTTTTCTTTTCCTTTTCATCTATGTCGAATTTAATAAACTTCTTGCTAATTAATTCGTTTATATATTCCTTGAACATTTGAGGAGATAAGTTAGACGCATACAGCAATCTCGTAGGTTTTATTTCCCTGTTTTGCCTGATTGTCTGCAATATGTCCCTGATAACGTCTAACCTTTCACGTTTCTTTGTTGTCATATTATTTTGGTTTTGTAACTTTTATAACCCCATATAAAAATAATAGAAAAAAGATAATATTCATTACTCCGATGTTGATTAGTATGCTATGATTCCACTCAAAATACGTCTCAGCCAGAAAATTCAAAATCCAAAAGCTTAAACTTAAAAGCATTGCGATAAAATAAAATTTAGGAAATTTGTGTCTCTTTCCGTCTTTTTTATAATTAATATAGGCAATTACAGAAGCATAAAAGAAAATTATAATCTGCGAGAAGAACATGAAATTATAAGTCATCCATAAATTATCCATTACTGCAATTATCAAAGCCATCAGATGAAAGACTGCAATTTTTGCGTTGAATAAAGAACTGAAATATTCTTCTTCTGAAGATTCAAACTTTCTCCATATCAAGCTATACAGCAGGAAAAATCCAGCCATCACAAGAAAATATTCAAAGACTATCTGTGCAACATAAACAGCATTAAATTCCAAATCAGAAAGAATTCCGAAAACATATCTTCCTATAAATGCTACTCCATAGAAAAAGAACGCATTTCTGAAATATCTTATTCCTTTATGCATACTTAATCTGAAAAATTTGTCTGTTTTAATAACAATAACCGCACAAATCAGACTTATTGCTAAAGCATAAATTATTTCAAGTACCAATTTATTTTCTATTATTAACGAATACAGATTCATGAGAAAGACATCGATTCAACTTATTTAAAGTTTTATGTAGAATAAATATATCATTACTCTATATTTTTCTTTCTGACGCTTTATAAAGAAGTTTTTGCTCAAATAATCATAAGAAAAGAGATAGACGTTTCATTTGAGTTATGCTTAAACGAAAGGTTTAACCTCAACTCGCAACTTCACTTGTTTGTTCCTTTCCTTAACTCCGTGAAGTTGCTCATCAACCCCTTCGGAAACAAGGGGAGGCTGAGCAAATGATGGCGATTCAATGTCAAAATCTCGCTAACAGCTGACTCTTGTTTCCCAACTCATGTTCAAAAAATTTAACCTCATCAAACCCCTAAAACAAGGACTTAGTTCCTTGTTTTTCACATTCTCACAACCCCTCGGAGACAAGGACTTGTTCCTTGTTTCCCAACCCTTAAAACAAGAATTCCTTTCTTGTTTTTCACATTCTCACAACCCCTAATTATCTTTAATCAATTCATAAGTTTTATAAACATACTTCTTTCTGAACTTTTATGAAAGAAACATATAGATTTTGGAGCTTAGATTCCCTGTATTTGGAAATAACTAAAACAATAGTGGGTGAACATGGGGTGCGAATAAAAAAACATGATTTTAATGAATTATGGCTGTATCACGGAAATGTATATGAATTTGGAAAAGCAAATGGAAGAAATTTTACTCCTGGCTCTAATCCTGATCATGCTCCAATTAGATGTTCTTATCCTGCAACATTGGAAATTATAACAGAAACTAGTGATAAATTAGTTCATTTGGAAAAAGAATGGGAAATTGGAGAGGATATTCCTAGAGACAGCCAAAGACAATTAAGACCTTCAGATGATTGGGATGCGAGAAAGATTCACAAAAAATAATTCTTATCCAAAAGCGATTAAATAATTTAAAATTCCTGCAAATCCGACCCACAAAGCATAAGGAACCAAAAGCCATGCTGACTTTTTATTTATTCCCCAAGTTATAAAAATCATTAACAGTATTGAAAGCCATAAAACAATCAATTCAAAAAATGCGAGATTAGTTTTCTTAATTCCAAAAAATAAAATACACCAGATAATGTTAAGGAGAAAATTAATTCCAAAAACCCAAGATATTTTTATTTTTTGTTTCTTTTTTGATTTTATCCATGCAAAATACAAAGAAAGTGCAATGAGAAAAAATAAAACATTCCACATAATCATAAAAACAAAATTTGGTGGGGTTAGTGAATTTCTTACTGAACTATACCAAGAAGTATTTGCATTCTTTGAAGTGAAGAAACTTCCAGCAAATGCCACAATATAAACAATAAGCAAAGAAACAGCTAGAACTTTCCAGTTCTTTTTCATCCCTCTTTTCATGGAGAAATAAAATAACAAGTATTTTTAATTCTTTTGATAAAGATTTTGTAAGTTGGGAATAGGCCACCTTTACGCAAAATTTCCTGATTTTGTGTTGGTGTAAACAAAAATTGTAAGTTGGGAATAGGCCACCTTCTGTCGTTCCTCGCATTATCACCATGTCTCGCGAATGGAACGTGTTAACATTCAACTATGCGGTTTAAAACCTTGCACCAGTCAAGATGCTCGTTTCATCAAATCTTTCGCTTCTAAGCTCCATGCAATTTTCATAGCTCGACGAAAGCTGTGTCGTTTCTGTAACAGAGCTTTGCCTCATGACAATTCACTTTCGTGAATGACTTTGTCACAAACAAAAATCTTGTTTGCGGGTGGGCGGACCTTCCTCAGAATTAAAATCGATTTTTCGACTTTTGATAAGTTAATATCTAATCCCGAAGTTAACTACCCAACTTACAAAAATACAAGAAGAAATTCTCTTTTAAAGGTTTTGGTTTCCTATGTTTCTAAACATTTAAAAAACATTTCTAACTTTAATTTCTGTTAGTTTGGGATCCTAGCTCAGCGGGAGAGCACTACGCTGAAGACGTAGGTGTGCCGGGTTCGACTCCCGGGGGTCCCACTTTAAAAACATTTATAAAACTGGGAAAATTAATTAGTATACAAAAGATGGCTGAAAAAGAAAAAACAGAGGGATTGGGAATTTCTGCATTTACGCTTGGTGTATTAGGAATTATATTTGCTGGTACATATGGAGTGATCATATCCATTGCAGGACTTATTTTTTCAATTGTTCAGCAAAAGAGACACAAGACGAGAATGGGAAAAACAGCCTTTATCTTGAATATAATTGGCATTGTTTTAAGCATTGTTGCGATTATTCTTTATTATAAGCTAGTTCCTTTGTTAAATCAATTCCCTAGTGCATAAGATGAAATCTAAAAGAGTTCATAGAAATTCACTCTGCAATCTTCCAAAAGATCGCAAGGCAGCGATGGAAATGTCTGTTGGAACGATAGTTACGATTGTTTTATTAGTTACTGTATTGATTCTTGGAGTTGTTTTGATAAAGAATATTTTCTCTAGTGCAAAGAGAGTTGTAGATTTAACAGACCAGCAACTCACAAATGAAGTAAACAAATTATTTTCTGAAGAAAGCCAAGTTTCAATATACCCAAGTACAAGATTTATTGAAATAAAGCAGGAAACAACTGACGGAGTTGGGCTTGGAATTAGGAATCTTTTAACAGGAGTTTCTGGAGATAAAAAATTTTCCTACACTGTAAGCGTTTCTGACGCAGACATACAAAGCAAGTGCGGGGTAAATGCAGGAACTGCTGAAAGTTGGATTGTTACAGGAAGAACAGAGGAAAATATAGCAATAGCTTCTGGGGATTCTGCTGTTCAAAGAATAATGTTCGAAATACCTGTCGGAGCCCCCTTATGTACGATAAGATTTAGAGTTAATGTAGAAGCTGGCGGGGCAATTTACAAAAGCGATTTCTTTGACTTGAAAGTAAAGGCGAAATAATAAAGAAAAGCGAGGACACCAAATTTTCTCTTTATTAAACTCTCCTTTGAATTTGGCTCACGGCTGATGAAGATTTAAAAATTTCAATTTCTTAGAATATTGATGTCTTTAAAGTTGTATAACACATTAACAAAAAAAGAAGAAACATTCAAACCGATAAAAAAAGATTCTGTCGGAATATATGTTTGCGGACCTACTGTCAATGATGTTCCGCATTTGGGACATGCGAGACAGCAAATTTCTTTTGATATTCTGAGAAAATATTTGAAATTTTTGGGCTTCAAAGTAAAGTTTGTTTCCAATATCACTGATGTTGATGACAAAATAATCAACAAGGCAAATGAGTTAAAAGAAGACATAAAAAAATTAACAGAAAGAAATCTCAAAGCACATTTGGAAGATTACAATGCAATTGGGGTTGACAGGCCGGATGTTCAGCCAAGAGCAACAGAATACATAGAAGAAATGATTAATCTTGTAAAAAGGCTGGAAGCAAGAGGATATACTTATATTATTGAAAAGGATGGAGTTTATTTTGACATTTCCAAGTTTAAAAGTTATGGAAAATTATCTCATCAGAAAACAGAAAATTTAATTGCTGGAAAAAGAGTTGTTGTGAAAGATGAAAAGAAGAACAAAGAAGATTTTGTTTTGTGGAAATTTTCAAAACATGGAGAGCCATCTTGGAATTCGCCCTGGGGAAAGGGAAGACCTGGCTGGCATATTGAATGTTCTGCAATGTCTGAAAAAATTTTGGGCATACCGTTTGATATTCATGGGGGAGGACAGGATTTAATATTTCCCCACCACGAAGACGAAATCGCACAAAGCGAAGCTGCAACGGGGAAGAAATTTGTTAACTATTGGGTTCATAATGGAATGGTTAATGTAGATAAAGTCAAGATGAGCAAGAGTCTTGGAAATTTCAAAACAATAAGAGACATTCTCAAAGAATATGAAGGAGAAGTGATAAGATATTTTATTCTCTCAACACAATACAGAAAGCCGATTGATTTTTCTAAAAAGGCTCTTGATGATGCAAAGAATTCTTACGAGAGACTGAAGAATATAATTTCTGATTTGAAAGATGACAGAGAAACAAACAGCAAATATCTGAAAGAATTCAGAGACGCTATGGATGATGATTTGAACACTCCTGAAGCCTTAGCTGTTTTGTGGAAATTAGTAAGAGACAAAACTGCGAAAGGAAAAATTGAAACCATAAAGGAAATTGATAAAGTATTCGGATTTAATCTAAATAAAGAAGAAGAAATTGAAATTCCGAAAGAAGTAAAAAAACTTATGAAAGAAAGGGGAGAAATGAGAAAAAAGAAAAACTGGCAGGAAGCAGATAACATAAGAAATAGAATTAAGAAACTTGGTTTTAGTATTGACGACACAGACGAAGGGACAAAGGTTAGAAAATTATAAAAATTTAAATGAAAGATAGAAAATTTTTTGATTTCAACAAGGAAATAATTTCTGGAGAGATAGGTGCGCTTATTGGTTCCTCTTTAGGAGCATATCTTTCTCTTTTAATCAGCCAGAATGAGAAACTTGTTCCAATTTTCACAGTAATAGGTTCTATTCTTGGAAGCACAACTCTTTTTCTCTCAACCAAAATATATCACAAAAAAAGAAGAAAAGAATTATCATTCAAGAACATTTTCCATGATTTAATGTTTTATACTCCTGTAGCAGCATCATTAAGAATTTTCATGGGTTATCCATTGTTGTATTTTTTTACGCAATATTTTGTAAGAAGTGATATTGGTGCTTTTTACTCTGGAGCATTAGGAGAATTTTTATCGTTTTTAATTTTCTTATTTCTGATAAATATCTATAGAATTATTTTGTTTAAATTTTTTAAGAAAAAAATTTAGTACAAAAATTAAGAAACTTGGTTTTAGTATTGACGACACTGGTGAAGGGACAAGAATAAAAAAACTGTAACGTCATAAAACTTATAAACATAAATTCTTAGAAAAGACGATGACTATTGATTACGCTATCGAATATGTAAAAGAACATATAAAAGAAGATATTGATGGAATTAGAAAGGAATATCATGTAGATGTTTCTCCTGAAGTTGGAAAAATCTTGTATAGTTTTGTAACTCATCATCAAAACAATATATCTAACAAGGTATTTTTTAGATTTATAGATGTTATCGGGGGATTGGAAAAATATTTGAGAGAAAGAACAAAACAAAATATATATTTGCATGAAATAAAAAAAAGTGGTGCAGGAATTTGCAGGATATTAAAAAGAAAAGACAAGAATGATTTATCTGCATTAATGGAATATATTGCAGGATTAAAAAATATGGATTTAGTATTAAACGGAATGGATCAGATTTTTCCTTAGATTTCTCTAAACTTAAAATATTTAAATCCCGTTCTATTTTTATATTCACTAAAAATGGAAAAGAGGAAATTAGACTTTGTAAATTTGAAATACAAGCCAAAGAAAAGTGATTTAATCTCTCTTCTAAAAATTTCTCCGAATAAAATGTCAATGGAGAAAGCAGCGAATACTGTTGCTCTTGAATCCAGTGTTGGCACCTGGACAAAAGTTTCTGGACAGGAATATGTTGAAAAATTAAGAGCAAAAGTTTTTTCTATCAAAGGGAATTACATAAAAATAGCCTACCCAGAAGAGCTTTTTGAAAAAGACAATGTTCCTAACATACTATCTTCTATTGCAGGAAATATTTTAGGAATGAAAGCAGTTAAGACAATCAGATTAGAAGATGTGTCTTTTCCAAAGTCGATTCTCAAGAGTTTCAAAGGACCGAGATATGGAATTGAAGGAATAAGAAAGATGATGAAAGTCAAAAATCGTCCGCTTGTTGGAACAATCATAAAGCCAAAATTAGGATTGAATACACAACATCACGCACAAAGCGCTTATGAATCCTGGAGGGGAGGATGTGATTTTGTTAAGGATGATGAAAATCTTGCTTCTCAAAAATTCAATATGTTTGAGGAAAGATTAACAAAAACCTTAGAGATGGCTGACAAAGCAGAGAGTGAGACAGGAGAGAAAAAAGCTTATATTGTTAATGTAACTGCAGAGACTAAAGAAATGATGAAGAGAGCGCAGCTTGTTGAACAACAGGGAGGAAAATATGTTATGATTGACATTTTAACTTCTGGATGGGCTGCAGTGCAAACCTTAAGGGAAGCAAATTTCAAAATGGCAATTCATGCTCATCGTGCGATGCATGCTGCTTTCACAAGAAATGAAAATCAGGGAATAAGTATGATGGTGATTGCTGATTTTGCAAGGCTTATAGGAGTTGATCAGATTCACATTGGAACAGGAATAGGAAAGTTGGAAGGAGATATAAAAGATATAGAAGAAATAGAAGAGGAAATTGAGAGAAAGAATGTTAAGGAAACAAAAAAAAGGCTTGAACAAAGATGGTGGAATATAAAGCCAGTATTGGCGGTTTCTTCTGGCGGACTGCATCCCGGACTTGTTCCATATTTAATCAAACATCTCGGAAGAAATTTAGCAATACAGGCTGGTGGAGGAATTCATGGACATCCGTTTGGGACAGAAGCGGGCGCAAGAGCAATGAGGCAGGCAGTTGATGCTACATTAAAAAAAATTTCTCTAAAAGAATACGCAAAAACCCATGTAGAGTTGGAAGAAGCTTTGAAAATGTGGGAAAAATAAGTTCTATAATGGTTGTCCCTATTAAATGATAACTATGGGAAGATTTAAAAGGTGCTTATGGATAATCTGATTATGAATTTAACTAAGGGATTAAGGACAGCATCATTAGCATTAATGTTATCTGCTGCAACTATGTCTTGTATGACAACTACTCCTTGGAGGAATATTGGAGTACAATCAAACCAGATAGGAGCAGAAAAAACAATAATCAGAAATATTGGTACAAGTGACATTGATACAAAGAATTTTTCTATTTCAGACGCTTATCTTGAAGGAGAAATATATAAAACAAAAGTTGCACAGTCTTTGGAAAGAAAAACTTATAAAATAGAAGGAAAGAACAGTGTAAAAAGAGTTGAAAATATTGCATTAGAACAAAGAGAAGAACAAACAGATTTATTCAATCCTATTATTGTTGGATTGGGAACTGCTGGAGGAGTATATGCCGGAGGAGAATTGGGGGGTGAAGATGGAAGATTGGGTGGAGCGCTTTTGGGCGGTTTAGTTGGTTTTCTTGGAAGCGCGATGTTTGCAGGAACTCTTCATATCTCTCCCATCACAACAAAAACAGAAACAAGAAAATCAAGTCTCGGAACAAAAGATGTTTCTTCTGGCGAGAGAACAGAAGAGAGTCTTTTATCAGATGTTTTAGTATATAAAAGTCAGGCTGCGAGAAATGTTCTTTTTGGTTTTGTTGGAGATTCTAAAAATTACAAAACAAATAATGATGGAATAATAGAATTTGGAGAATCATCAGCCTGGTTTGCAACAAAATCAAGATTAGAAAAAAGACTTTATGAACTTCCTTTAGTTAAGGAAATTAAGCCAGAAACAAGAGGAGTGTTGAAAGAAAGATTGCTAAATTCAGCAACAGAAAAACCAATAGAATTTAACATTGAAACAAGAGAACAATCTTCTAATCCAAACTTAGTAATAAAAAATGCTTCAAAAAAATTAAAACTGGATGGTTATGAATTAAAAGATGATGCTATATATGAAGTAGTTCATCAGTTTGTTGATGAAGAAATTAATCCTTCTGTTAAGATAATAAAATTCAATGTAAAAGATGATTTGACTCATGTTCCAATAAGAGGAGCTAATTTCGAATTTTCAACAGATGCTCCTTCCAAATCTGATTTGCTGGGAAAATATTTTACAGGAAGACTAAAAGTTTATGCTGAGAGATTTATTCCTGATTATTTATTTGGAAATGGAAAATTAGAATCTCTTCCAAATAATCCTGAATTTTTGGTTTATTCCCCTTCAAATATATTTTTAGAGGTTACTCACCCAGAATATAATTTTGTTGATGGTGAAATAAAAATAAATGGAAATATTCAAAAAACAGTGTATATGATTGATAAGGGAAGCAAGGTCAGACTTCAGAATTCAGAAGAAGTTGTTGGAAGAATAGAATAATTGAAAAATTTAAAAGTATATAATTCTAATATTAGTCATGAGGGGATACAGAAAAGCGGTTTTTGTTGTTGTTTATTCTAAAAATAAAAATCAAATTGAATATATAATTCTGAAAAGAAAACACCACTGGAAAGGTTGGGAATTTCCTAAGGGGGGAATGAAATCATCTGAAAGCAAGACAGATGCAGTTAAAAGAGAGGTAAAAGAAGAAACAGGATTGAGGTTATTAAAAATAAGGAAATTCAATTTTAATGGCAAATACAAATATCAAAGAGAATTTTCTGACAGGCCGGGAGTTATCGGGCAGACATTTTCTTTGTATGCTGCAGAAGTAAAGAAAGGCAGAGTCAAAATTGATAAAAAGGAGCATTCGGGGTTTAGATGGCTTTCATTTGAAAAGGCAGTTAAAACATTAACTTGGAGCAATCAAAAAAAGAGTTTAAAGATTGTAAATAATCGAGTTCTGGGAAAATAATGTTTCTTTATAGTAGTAACAAATAGTAAGATTTATAAAGCTCTTTTCTTTGAAAAAATTATGGCAATAGAAAATATAGTAACAGGGAATGAATTGAATATTCCAAAAGTAAAAGCTGTAAGAAATCAGGGAATTAGAAAGAAAGGAAATATTGGTGCTTTTTTATATTTGGCTTCAGAAATCTTGACTATGGCTGTTGCATCAGGATTTATTCTATATAATGTATTAAGATTACCAATATCAAATGCTATACAAGAAAACAAACTAAAAAGAGAGTATAATGCTGCATTAGCTCAATATGGAGACATTAATGGAGATGGTTTCATAGACAAGGAAGAGAATAGAGATTTCTACAACAGCATATCATATCAGAATCAGGCAAGATATAATCCAAACGGACTTCCAATAAAAGACGGGAAAGAAGTTTCTGTTGAAAAGTTTACAAAATGGGTTGAAGATTACAAGCCCTTTATTGACACACAATAAAAACTTAATAAACCAATCCTTCTTATTTTTTACATGAAATTCAAAGAAAATATAACTAGTTCAGAGAAAAAAACTCTTTGTGGAAAAGATGCAGAAAGCAATGAGGAACTTGTAAAACAGTTTATCGGAAAAAATAACAAAATATTTCATACTGAAAAACCCGGAAGCCCTTTTTGTGTTATTGAAGATTTAAAACCGAGCAAAAAAGATATTGAGGAAACAGCAACATTTTGTGCTAGTAAAAGTCAGGATTGGAGAGACAATAAAAATGATGTTGCAGTGCATATTTTTACAGGAAAAGATGTTTATAAAAGAAAAGGAATGAAAACCGGAATGTTTGGGGTAAGGAAATTCACTACAATAAAAATAAAGAAAAAAGAAATTGGGAAGTTAATAAAAGAACTAAAATGACATCTACAGAAATGCAATTAGGAAAGAATGGAATAACCGAGAGTTTTATTGAAACCTTAAAAAACCGGTTTGAAAGATATAAAGATGTAAGAATTTCTGTACTTAAAAGTGCCGGGCATGAAAGAGAGAAGGTAAAAAAATATTCTGATGATATTTTAGAAAAACTTGGAAATAATTATACTGCGAGAATTATTGGTTTTAAGATTGTTTTGAAGAAATGGCGGAAGCCTGTAAGAAAGAAATAATTATTCTAATTTACTTATCCACAACTTGCTGAACTTGCTGAAGAATCTGCCCCACTTCCAAATCCTGCTGATGAAGAAGTTGTGCTCAATTTCTGAGAACATTGTGTAGGAACACTTGTGAATGCTTCGCAAATTGTTCCTTTAACTGCTTCAGGACTTCTGCTGCTTGCCTGTGCTTCAACACCATTTATTATTAATGTTGGACTTCCTGACACGCCTTTGCTTTCCGAATTACTAACTTCTGCATTATACAAACTTTCTCCTTCAGAAGTCATACAAGCATTTATTTTTGAAGCATCAATTCCAAATTTAGTATACAAAGCATTTAATTTTGGAACCAAGCATGTTGCGTCCCCACTACAGCTTCCTATTGAAGTATCTTCTGCAAATGCGAGAACATAATCCAAGAACTTATCTGGGTAATTCTTTTCTATACACAATTGCCTTTGTGCTTCTATTTTTTCATATTCTCCGTGCATTGCTCCTATTTGTCTTATCTTGAAATCGATTTTATCTCCCAATAGTTTAACAACTGGAATCATTGCTTTTTCCATCTGCAATCCATAAGGACAATATGTAAAGACATAAAGCTCAACACTTGGCTTGTCTGTTTTTGGAACTTCTTTTGCTTGTGTGCTTGTATTAGAAGAAGATGCAGATGAAAGTATAGAGGATAAACTTCCACCTTGACTAATCCATTTACCATCTTTTGTAAAATATATTGGAACATCCTTTTCATTAAAATTAATATTAACTTTGTATAAGCCACTAATTTCTTCAACAGAATTTAACGTAGCTGGTGTCTGGGATAATTGAGTATTAAAAAAATCTAATGCTAATACACCTATTTTATCTTTAGAAATGACATTTCCAGTCAAAGTTCCTGAAAAAGTTGTTACAAGAAGAATTGCAACCAAAATTCCAAGAATTAATGTTGAAACAGTCCAAGGATTTTCTCTTATTTTTTCTGTAAAGTTAGGTTTTTTTTGAATATTTTCTTTTTGTTCTTCCTTTTTCTCTTCTTCTTCCATTTTAGCAATAAATAAATCCTGCTTAAAAACCTTTTGGTGAAATTAATTATATAATTCAAATGATATAAATAAATATTAAAACTCTGTTTGATACTTTGTATAATGGTAAAAAATAAGAGGTTGATTAACTATGCCTTATGATATTATATTAGGAAGAGATGAGTCTGACAAAAAGACTTTTGGAGAAAGGGGGTTGATATTTATTGGAAAGGGTTATGTAAAGATGGGACAATACACTTCTCTGAGCAATAAAATTTTTATGGATGTTGCAAGAAGCCATGTTGTTCTTGTTGCTGGTAAAAGAGGAAGTGGAAAGAGTTATACACTTGGAGTTATAGCAGAAGAAATTTCCAATCTTCCTCCAGATGTAAGCCAGAATATTGCCTCTTTGATTTTTGATACAATGGGAATATACTGGACTATGAAATTTGAGAATGAAAAAGACAGAAAACTCCTGCAGGACTGGAAATTAAAATCGAAAAATCTTCCTGTTAAAGTTTTTGTTCCTTTTGGCTATTATGATGCTTATCTAGAAAAGGGAATTCCTATTGATGAAAAATTTGCTCTTGGCGTAACAGAGCTAAATCCTGAAGATTGGATAATAACTTTTGGACTGGATATAACAAATCCAATTTCCATTTTAATTCAAAGAATTTTAAGCAGATTAAAAGAAAGGGGAAATTTTGACATAGGTAAAATTATTTCTTCAATAGAAGCAGATGAGAAAACACAGCAGGAAGTAAAAAATGCTGCTGTTGGATTGTTTGAAGCTGCAGAAGAATGGGGGATTTTTGCTAAGGGGAATGAAAAGCCAACAGAAGTAAAGGATTTAGTAACTGCGGGAATAACTTCTGTTCTGGATTTGAGCGTGTATAATTCTGTTGGAGCATTTAACATAAGAGCTTTAGTAATTAGTCTTGTTTCAAGAAAGATTTTCAATCAAAGAATGGATGCGAGAAAAAAAGAAGAAATAGAATCTGTTTCAAAAGGCATGAATATTTCTTTCATATCAGAAAAAAAAGAAAATCCTTTAGTTTGGATGTTCATAGATGAGGCTCATGAATTTCTTCCTTTGAACAGCAGAACTGCTGCGACAGATGCTCTTGTGCAACTGCTGAGAGAAGGACGACAGCCGGGAATTTCTCTTGTTCTTGCAACACAACAGCCAGGACAAATTCACAGAGATGTAATGACTCAATCAGACATTGTAATCTCGCACAGAGTTACAAGCCAGCCAGATTTGGAAGCATTGAATTATATAATGCAGAGTTATCTTCTTCAGGGAATAAGCACTTACATGAATGATCTTCCTTCTCTGAAAGGAAGTGCAATAATTTTAGATGACAATTCAGAGAGAATCTATCCTGTGAGAATAAGACCGAGATTCACTTGGCATGGTGGGGAAGCTCCGACTTCTGTTGGTTATAAAAAAGAAATCTAGGGATTTCTTGACTCCTTTTAATTTGAGTATATCGTAAGAGATATAATTATCTTCTGCTTTCTTTTCTTAGTTTTACTAATATAAGATAAAACTATCTCAAATTTTTAATTTTTTGTAATCATTAGATTTATAAACTCTTTTTTTAGATAAATATTAACGGCTTTAAGCTGTTCTAATGCCGCAAGGCATAACAATAAAATGGCAGAAAAAAATTCAGTTTATGAACTAAGCAGCCAAGAATATAATCTGAAATTAGCAGAAGCTCTGAAAAAAATTCCTGAATTTAAAGAGCCAGAATGGGCGAAATTTGTTAAATCATCTCCAAGCAAAGAGAGGCCCATAGAAGATCCTGATTTTTGGTATAAAAGAGCAGCAAGCATATTGAGACAAATTTACAAAAAAAGAATTGTTGGTGTGAATAGATTAAGAACAAAATACGGAAGCAAGAAAAACAGGGGGATGAAACCAGAAAGGTTTATGAGGGCTGGAGGAAAAATCATAAGAACTATTCTTCAGCAATCTGACAAAGCAGGATTTACAGAAACAATCAGGGAAATAAAAGGAACAAAAGAGAAAAGGCCTGGAAGAAAATTAACTGAAATGGGAAAGAAATTTTTGGAGAGTGTAGAATGAACAGTAGAGATTCTGAGAAAAAATCAAAGCTCGCTGTAAGAGGAAGGCAGACAAAGTGGGCTCCTGTTTGGGTTGTTTTAAAAAAATTCGGGGCAGGAAAAAGAATACATCCTTCTGCAATAACTAAACACAGAAGAAGCTGGAGAAGAACAAAATTACATATTAAACCAAGAAAAATAAGGAAGTGGCATTTAGGATAAACTATGGCAACAGATAAACAAACAGATAGAATTGAGAAGGAATATATCATTCCTTTGAGACACAGATGGAAAATAGTCCCAAGATACCAAAGAACAAACAAAGCTGTGAAAGCTGTTAAAGAATTTTTAGTTAGACACATGAAAATAAGAGACAGAGATTTAGACAAAATAAAAATTGACAAATATCTAAATGAAACATTATGGCATAGGGGAATAAAAAATCCGCCTGCAAAAATTAAAGTGTTAGCAATTAAAGAAGGAGACATTGTAAGAGTCAAGGCTGTTGACATGCCACAAAACATAAAATTCAAGAAACTCAGAGAAGAAAAAGTAGAAACTAAGGCAAAGAAAATTGCAGAAAAGAAAAAAGAAGAAAAGAAAGCAGAAGAAGTTGAAACTCCAAAAGTTGAAGAAGAAAACGAGAAGAAAAAAGAGGAAGAAAAAGAAAATAAAGCTGCTGTTATAGAAGTTGGAAAAGAAATTGAAAAAGCAGATGCAAAAAAAGAAAAGCACACTACAAAAGTTAAATCTCCAAAGCAGGAAAAAAATCAGAGGATAGGATATAATCAATCTGGCAGAGGACATTAAGGTTTTTATAGATTAGTTCTTTTCTCAGTTTATGCCGGAAGAAATTGAACAAATCAGAGAGCAATTAAAAAAATTGGGGGATAAAAACAAGGCAGAATTTAACAAAAGATATCTGAAATCTCCGTATGAATTTTACGGATTAAGAGTTCCTGAAATAAGGAAACTTGTTAAAGAATATAAAAAATTAGAATTTCATTCTGCATTAAATTTATTTGATGAGCTTTGGAACAGTGGAAATCACGAAGAAATGAGTTTTGCTTTGTACTTGCTTGAAAATTATGTTAAGAAATATTCAGAATATATTTGGAAATTTTTATTGGCGAGAATCGAAAAAGCGAAAACTTGGGACCATGTTGATGAATTGTCGTCGCATATTTTAGGAGTTATTCTTGCAGAAGATATCAGAATAATGAATGAGATTAAACCTCTTTTTGAAAGCAGAAACCCTTGGCTGAGAAGAATAAGCATTGTTTCCACTTATCCTCTTATTAAGAAAAATAAAATTGAATTAACATTAAGGCTTGCAGAAAAATTAGTTTATGACAAAGATATTTATGTGCAAAAAGGAACTGGATGGATGCTGAGAGAAGTTGGGAAAAAGAATCGACTCGCTTTAAGAGAGTTTATTATAATTCATATGGATATGAAGCCAGTTGCATTTTCTTATGCAACAGAAAAAATGACTGAATTAAGAAAAATCAAGAAAGAAAAATTGAAGGAAGAAAAGAAAAATGCAAATAAATCTTGATAAATTAAAAGAAAAGAAATCAATAAAAGAACTTCTTGAATTTGGAATTATAAATATTGACAAGCCACAAAACATGACGAGCTTTGATGTCTCTGATTTTGTAAGAAGAAAATTAAAATTAAGAAAGACGAGCCATTTTGGAACTCTCGACCCAATGGTTACAGGAGTTTTGCCTATTGCATTGAATAGAGCATGCAAACTAACAGGATTTTTCCTTGGAGAAGACAAAGAATATATTGGAACAATGAGAATTCATGAAGAAGTTTCTCTTGAAGAAATCAAAGATGCAATAAAAAAAGGATTCATGGGAAAAATTATTCAATTGCCTCCTGTAAAGTCTAGAGTAAAGAGGCAGGAAAGGGAAAGAGAAATAAAAAAATTTGAAATTCTTGAAAAAAAGGAAAGGGATGTTTCATTTATTGTTGAATGCCAAGGAGGAACTTATATCAGAAAATTAGTTCATGATTTGGGGGAAGAAATGAAAATCGGAGCACATATGATAAAATTGAGAAGAATAAGGGCGGGAATTTTTAATGAAAAAGATTGTGTAAAAAGAGAAGATTTTGAAAAAGCTGCTGATGATTATTTCAGGGGAAATGAAAAAAAATTAAAGGAAATTATAATTCCTGCAGAAATTGTCAGCGAAGTTTATCCTTCTGCTGAAGTGAAAAAGTTATATGTAGATAAATTACTGCATGGAGCTCCAATAGATAATAAATTTTTGACAAAAAGGGAGAAAATTGAGAAAAATAAAATCGTTTGTATATTTGCAGGAGAACAATTTGTTGGAATGTATAAAGTTGTAAATGAAAAAAATATCTTTGCTCGTCCTGAATTTGTCTTACAACCCATAAAGGAATAGATTTTTAATTCTGAACATATTGTTAAGGTTATGAAAAAACCTTATCTTAAAAAATTCTCAGAAGTTTCTGGATTTAAAGTGTGGATTGTTGATGGTGAATACATAAGGGAAAACATGGATGAAGAATTTACTAATTTTGGACAGCATTATAGATTTAGATTTATTCCAAAAAACGAACTATGGATTGACAAAGAAAGAGTTCCAGGAGAAGAAAAGTTTTTCATCGGTTATTTACTCATTGAAAATAGATTGATGTCTAAAGGAACGAGTTATGATAAAGCAGTGGATAAAGGAAATATTTTTGAAAGAGGCGAAAGGGAAAAATCCAAATTAATGAAAAAAAGAATTAAATTAAAAAAAGACCCAAAAAAATTAATGAATATTGTTCATAAGGATCTTCTTCAAAAATACAGCACCAAAAAAATTAAAATATGGATAGTTAGTGGTGAGGCTGTAAGAGGTCTGTTTTATGTAGATTTTACAGAGGGAGGACATGGTTATGTTTATTCTTTCATTCCAAAAAATGAAGTATGGATTGATGATGATATAGAACCAGACGAAATTAAATTTGTTTTATTGCATGAATTGCATGAAAGAAGACTTATGTCTAAAGGAATGAAATATGATCCTGCTCACTCTCTGTCAAGCAAAATAGAATATTATTGCAGAAAGCATAAGGAGCAAATAGAAAAAGAGTTGAAAAAAGAAATTAAAAAGAACAATGGAGACTAATTATGCGTGAGATTGTATATTTTTCACAAAGCGCACGGACATCTGGAAATTTTAACACAACCGAATTAATGAAAGCTGGAAGAATGGACATAGTCATTCACGTTGTGATTTCTGCATTTTTTCTTTCTCATAATGTAAGAGAAGACACGAAACTGCACTTGATCTTTTATGGACAACCAGACCCGCCAAAACATATTGAGATTAGTCTTAGTAAAAGGGGGGGAATTGAAAAAGCGCAAGGGGCTGAAAAAATAGATATAAGCAAAAAAGATGTTGCTGGCCTGATAAAAAAAATGTTATACAAATATAGACCAGGGAAAAAAACAGAAGTTTTTGAAGGATGTTTTGTAGAGAAAAAAAGCTTTCTAAATGTGATAGAAGAACTGCAAAAAGAGGGAAAAGAGATATTCCTTTTAGATAAAGGAGGGGAAGACATAAGAAAAGCAAAGATAAAAAAAGATTGCGTTTTTGTGCTTGGAGACCATAAGGGCTTGCCAAAAAAAGAATTAAAGAGGCTAAAAACAATAGCAACTCCTGTTTCTGTCGGAAATAAGATGTATTTTGCAAGTCATGTTGTAAGTATTGTAAATAATGAACTGGACAGGCGAAACATATAATGTTTCACTCATTCATATAAATCCAAATGAAAGAGGAATCTGAACTTCCACATCAAAATCTTTAATAATACAAGAAGGATTATTCTTCCATGAAGAAATCGGTTAGATTATATATTCAAGGAGCAGTTCAGGGAGTTTTTTTCAGGCAATTTATAAAAGAAAATGCAGAAAGACAGGATGTTAAGGGATTTGTGAGAAATTTGGAAGATGGGAGGGTTGAAGTTTTTGCTGAAGGAAACATAGAAAATGTTGATAAGATGATTGAATTATGCCAAAAAGGGCCAAAACATTCTCAGATAAGAAATGTTGAGATTAAAGAAGAAAAATTTCAAGATTTTAAAGAGTTTAAATTATTGCATATATAAGATAAAAAGAGAAGATGATTTATACCAATTCAGACGGCGGTGCGAGAGGAAATCCTGGATTAGGAGCAATTGGTGTTATTGTAAGAGATGGAGAAAAAATTGTTTCGCGATATAGTGCTAAAATTGGAAAATTTGTGACAAACAATATTGCAGAGTATGAAGCACTGATAAAATCTCTTGAGCTTGCTTCAAGGTATACAAAAGACGAATTGACTTGTTTTCTTGATTCTGAGTTAGTAGTTAATCAGCTTTTAGGGAAGTACAGAGTCAGAAAACCAGAATTACTAAGATTATTTTTAAAAGTGCAAAAATTGCAGGAAAATTTTAAATCTATTAAATATAAACATGTAAGCAGAGAAGATAAATTTCAAGTTATTGTTGATGAAATTCTAAATGACGAATTGGACAAGAAGTAATAACTTTATCCTAACAACTTGTATACCAAAAAAGCAGGCCAAAGAAAAGCCTTCAAGACTCCAACTACTCCTTCCCAGAAAGTAGCAGATTGCTGAATATAATAGAATGCTGCTCCGATAAAACCAAAAAAATAAATGCTTCCGCAACCACGATGTATACAGCCTTTCATTTCTTTCTTCTCTTTTTTATGACACATTTGCCAAAATTTTTTCATAGTCATTCTTTCCTCTTTTATTTTATTATATAATTTAACATTTTTAAATATTTGTAAAAATATAAAAACTTGTTACAATTGTTTAAGTTATGAATCAAGAAGAACAAGCAAAAGACGAAAAGCACTGGGCAGATACTATAGCTGAAAAGCTTATTGAATTAAATCCAAAAAAGAAAAAGTTTGTTTGTGCTGCAGGCATTTCTCCCTCAGGCACAGTTCATATTGGAAATTTCAGAGATGTCATTACTGTTGATTTGGTTGGAAGGGCATTAAAAGACAGGAAGAAAGAAGTGGAATTAATTTTCTCTTGGGACGAGTTTGACAGGCTGAGAAAAATTCCTACAAATATTCCTGCTAGCTTTTCAAAATATTTAGGAACTCCTCTAGCAGAAATTCCTGATTTTGACAAATGCCACAAATCTTATGCAAAACATTTTGAAACCCCGTTTGAAAAAACTCTTCCTCAACTGGGAATTGATATAAGATTTATATACCAAGCAGAAATGTATGAGAAAAATAAATATTATGAAGGAATAAAAATAGCTATGCAGAAAAGAAAAAGCATAGCACACATTCTTGCGAAATTCAAAACACAAGGAATGACAAAAGAGGGAATTGAAAATTATTATCCTCTTCAGATTTATTGTTCTAAATGTCGAAGCAGTCTTAACACTAAAATTGTGAAATATGATGAAGAAGATGAAGTAACTTATCATTGCAAGTGTGGAAACAGGGAAACAGCAGATATATCAAAAAAGAATATAGGAAAATTAGACTGGAAGGTTGATTGGGCAATGAGATGGAAGTATGAAGATATTTCTTTTGAGCCTGGAGGAGAAGACCACGCTTCGCCAGGAGGAAGTTATGATGTTTCCAAGGTAATTGCAAAAGAAATTTATGAAATTAATCCTCCTTTATTTCAGGGATATGGATTTGTCGGAGTTGAGGGAGCATTCAAAATGTCAAGTTCAAAAGGAACAGGAATTTCTCCTGAAGATTTGCTTGAAATCTATGAGCCAGAATTACTTAGATGGCTTTTTGTAAGAGTCAAACCATTAAAACCAATAACATTATTTTTTGATTCGCAGATAATAAGACAATATGAAGAGTTTGATGGAAAAATAATCGATTATTACAATGAAAGACTTAGTAACGGAGAAAAAAGAGAAATAGAATTTTCAAAAACAAAGAATAAGATACCAAAAATAAGAATTCCGTTCAGGCAGATTGCTTCTTTTGGGCAGATTGTTCAGGGAAATTTTTCTGAACTGAAAAAAATGTACGACAGACTTGATGAGAAGTATGATGAAAAAATGCTGAGAGAAAGACTGGAAAAATCTCAGGCATGGATTAAGAAGTTTAATCCTGAAATGAAAATAAGAGTTAGAGAAGATATGAATATCAGTTATTTCAAGAGATTGAACAAAGAAGAAAAAGAAGAAATAATAAATTTAAAAAAGGGATTGAAGAATAATCTCGGCACAGAAAAATTAACCGCTTTGGTTTATGAAATTCCTAAAAAGCCAGACATGACAGAAGAAAAAAAGAAAATAGCACAAAGAAATTTTTTCAGAAATGTTTATCAGATGCTGATTAATGCTGACACCGGGCCGCGTTTGCCTACTTTCTTGCTTGCTTTAGGAAATAAAAAGGTTGAAAAACTCCTGAGTGTTAAATAGATAAAATGAGCAAACAGGAAATTTGCCACAAATACAAAATAGGAAATTTTGCATAATGATA
>Ga0315294_10002249_pt1 | contig 21113 bp, 18 predicted proteins | sample YL17G13_40_MG_FD_203626 | JGI IMG/M metagenome (GOLD analysis project Ga0315294, IMG submission 203626) | Sediment microbial communities from Yellowstone Lake, YNP, Wyoming, USA - YL17G13_40 | ecosystem: Environmental > Aquatic > Freshwater > Lake > Sediment | place: USA: Wyoming | collected...
GAAAAAAGATATACGTGAGGGGACGTCTCGCCGTCCCCTCAACCCCTTGCGAATTGCGAAAATTCATCTGCCAGCGACACTGGCAGTATTCTTTTCGCACCTTCGGTCCATGCGAGCCTTATAAAATCCAGCTAGTTTATTAACTAAATAATGGCATCCGAATAAGGATTAATTCGAATGTCAAGTTTAATCGCTTTCAAATAATGATGCATATATTAATAAAAATTTAATCTGCAGAAATTATAATCGGCGGGCTAGGCCGGGGAGCCAGGGGTTCCTTGTCACTGCAAATCCCCTTCAGGCAGGGCTGAAAGTCTGCTGAGGCGGAAGGAGGGGCTCCATGCCTCCATGAGTGCCGAAGATTCTCTGTTCTGCTCGGCATTGCTTTCCGCGAAACGGGTCAGGCCGGAAGGAGCAGCCCTAAGCGGCAAGTTTTGCGCTTGCAGAGCGCGGAGAGGAGGCATTATTGGGGAAACAGGAGCCTTAAACTTTTTGTCGAAGCGGGAATGCCCGCCACTTATAATCAGGAATATTATTGGAGTTTGAAATGAGATTTCCCAAAAATCAATTTGAAAGAGCTTGACGAAGACAAGAAAAAAAATTTCAAGGAAAGGCTTGAATTCATTGGAAAATATGCGGAATGGGTGAAAAAAACAAGCAATATTAAATGGAGCAAAGCGCAGAAGAGGATTATTGACGCCTGAACGCTTTGATTTTTTTCAGCATGAAACGCTCTAGTAGATTATTTCCTTCAGCTTTCTTTTCTCCTCCCCGATTCTGATTTCCCGCGCAATCCTTCTTCCCATGCTCATGGGCTCATGGAACAACAAATCCGAATAGGGAGAGCCCATCGGGTAGATGTTCGTTCCGGCGACTATTCTTGAACTGATTTCAAACACCTTCACGTTCATTTTTTCGTCTATGATGGTTTCAAGGCAGAACGGGCCCGGGATTCCCCCGAACAATTCCTCTGCCTTCTCCGCGACCTTTTTTCCCATCTCAAGGTATTTCACCAGAAGGGATTCGCGAAGGACCACTGGAAGGTTCCCGACAACAGTGAATGACGTAGCGGGATAAACTCCTGCTGAATTAAGCCTGTAAATCTCGTCTATGTTCGTTTCAATCCTCCTGTCTATTCCCATGAGCTCAATCCTTCCATGGCCTGCCTTGTATCCTCCCGGAAGAAGTTTGGAATAGAAATAATGCGGATAGAATCTGACTCCGACCAGGAATTCCTCGATTATCTCCTCCTTCTTTTTCCTCGCGGGGAGTTCGTTCAATATCTTGTACCCCATCCCTCCTTTTGCCCCATGGTATTTCACGATTACGGGAGGTTTCAGTCCCTCTTCCCCCCATCTTTTGGGAAGGGCAAGGCCCGATTCAAGAAGCCATTTCCTCATTTTCGACTTGTCCATTTCCCACAGAAGCGAATTCCTGTTCCCGAATATCGGGACTTTCCACCTTTTGATTCGCGAGCCAACGTATTCAACAAGGGAGCCATGCGGGATTAGAACCGCGTTCCTTTTTACGAGCTCTTCCTCCAAATCAATGATGTGCTTCATGTCTTCGACGACAAGCAGTTCGTCGGGGCGGGCATTTGGGAAGGATTTGTAGAGTTCAACTCTTTCGGGAGTCGTGATTCCTATTGTCTCGATGTGCTCCATTTTGGCTCCATGGAAAATCTGAAGCGCTGAATGGGAGCAAATCGTTGCAATCCTGATTCTCTTCTCTTTTTCGTATTTCTCAAGGATTGAATCAATTTCATCCCTTCCAACCATTCTTATTTCCTTTCTCTTTCTTGCTTTTTTCCTTTCCCTTGATTTTCTTTTCTTTGCCATATTCTTCCCCGCCAAAATATTTATTTACGAAATTCCTTTATTTTACAACATGCGATGACGCGCTCTTAAATGCGCGCACGCAATTAAGTGCATTCACTTCTCCTTTTTGCACGAACTTATTCTCGCCACTTGGATCTGCGCAACGCATATGCTGAATGCGCGTTTTTATAATCGCGCGTTCGAAACGCATCGATTACAGCGGATAATGGCGAAGTTGAGCACGAACGCAAAGCAACGAGTATTGGCCATTTATAAGAATTTCACTTCTTCGGATTTATTAAACCTCTTCTTCACTTCAACGGGCCAGTTCGTTTCATCAAAGCCCTTTTGGGAGAGGAAAGCGCAAATCCATCTCTCAAGGCTCCCTCCCGCGCATCCGCTCCACAAGTCGCCCTTCTGCGCTTTCACGCTGAAATTTGCAGGATACTTTTTCCCGTTGTTGCTCACGTTCTGTATCTCAAGCCATTCCCCCTTCTCCCTTTCTCCCCTATATGGAAGGTATGCCTCAAAATCAACTGTTTTTGCGCCCTTGAATTTCTCCTCGATTTTCACAGAGCCTTCCTGCACGAGCCACCATGGCGCGACTTCAAAAGTGCGGATCTCCAAATCCATTATCTTCTCGAAAATGTGAGTGAGCTTCTCTTCAATCGCGCAAACCAGCTCTCCCACCTGTTCGTCCGTACCAACGAACAATGTTTCGCTCCTGTGGAATTCCTCAATCCTTTCAATTCCATGCGTTCCGCCGCTCTCATTCCTGTACGTGGGGCCGGACCAGTCAAATACTTTTATCGGAAGGCTTTCCATGGAAATCGTTTTTCCCTCCAGGTATTGCCAGAATGGGGGGCATTGGGCATAAGACATTATCCCGAATGGCTGGACCTTTTTCATTATTCCCTCATTATAAACTTCCCCGGTGAGCTTGAAATAATCCATCTCTTCCTCCCAGTTTTTTGGATCGCTGTTTTTCGGAACCATCACGAAATAAGCTACAGGATAGATGTTTTTGCAGTGTCCTGATTTCTTCGGAACGTGCCAAGGCTCGAATTTCGGAAAAAGCATCTCTTCAAAGCCAAGAGGATCGTAGAGGAAATCCTTCATGATTCCCTTCAGCGCATTCGCCAGGGAAGTGAAATTCTTCGCATAAACGAACTGGCCCTTTCCGCTCGTTCTTCTGATCCAGTTGGTTTTCTCCAATTCCAGGGAAGGATCTTTTCCATACATCATTTTCTTTTCCTTGCTTTTCCATTTGATTTGCTTTGTTTCTTCCTTTCCAACATAATGTTGCATCAAAGCCTTTTCCTGCACGAGCTCTATCATTCTTCCATCTATATTGTTTTCAAGCAATTCAGGAGTAATATTCCTGAAAGTTATGTTTGCCATTTTTCCCTTTATTTCAATTTTTTCAGCAAAAAAAGATATTTTCATTTCTTCCTTTGGCTCCTTCTCCAGTTCAATCCCTTCAATGATGAGTTTTTCTATCCTGAGCTCCTTTATTCCTGCCCTGAGTTTCTGGCCGTAGTTCTTCTCAATATGCCCCCTAAGCCTCAAAAGGGCGCTTGAAGCCCTCACATACCTGTCGCTCTCAAGAAAAAGCCGTATCTCCCTTCCCTTGATTTCCGTTTTTTTTATTTCCGTTCCCAATGCTCCCTCGGGAGCCCCTTTTTTCAGGAATTTCCGTATGTCCTCTGAAGTGAATATCTCTTTCAGAACGCCCCCATCTATTTCCCGGCTCATTACGAATGCCGCTTCACAATAGTATTTCATAGGATTAATTTTATTTGCAAGAATTTATATTGTTTCTTGCCTTGTTTATATGATTCATTGGCTTTTAATTAGCGATGAAGAGCGCCACGTACATTAATACCTATGAACCCCAATCTTTCAAAAAGCGAAACGAAAGCTATTTATATACCAAATTCAAAATACCTATGAGGTGGTATTTAATGAAATCGTATAGAAAAGGACAAGCAGCCATGGAGTACCTGATGACCTATGGATGGGCTATTCTGGTTATTCTGGTTGTAATTGGAGTATTGTATTGGATGGGGATCCTGAATCCAAAAGCGCCTGAGGCGTGCACATTCAAAGCAGGATTCAGCTGTGCATCATATCAATTGACACCCACCACATTTTCCCTAAAACTTGGCCAGGCAACAGGAAAGAGCATCAGAGTCACAGACGTTGGATGCTCATCTGCAGACAACATAGTTGCCGCCGATGGGACAGTGACATGGGCTAACATTGAAGGTGATGATGCACTTTGCTGTGATGGGGCTTGCTGTACAGGAGCTTGCGATGACGCTAACAACGTCGCCACAATCCCAAATGGTGAATCAAGAGACATGCCTGCTGCACTCAGATGCTGCAAAGATGGCGAAGTTGTCTCTGCCTCAAACACTCCAGTTGGGGACCAATTCAAGGGAAAAGTATACGTAAGATACGTTGATCTTCCAACAAACACGGTTCACGTTTCAATTGGAGATCTCGTTTTGGGAATGGAACCAGGATAAACAGTTTTTTTTCTTTTTATTTTTTTCTTTTTTCCCACATATTCTTTTATACTAGTTCAATTAATTTACTATTTGTGTTACAATGCCTCCAAGGACAAAAAAAACCAGAACTCTCAAAGCGCAGGTGGACGCTGAATTCCTCACCGCGCATGCAGTGAACATTGTCATGCTGTTTATCGGGATAGGGATCATATACTGGATTGGCTCGGCAAGCATTAAAGCGCAGGAAACGTGCAAATTCCAGACTGGAGTGAACTGCCAGGAATACGCGCTCTCAACGCAGGGGCTGTTTTTGAAATTGTGGTATGCATATGGAAAACCAATTCAAGTGATGGATGTTGCATGCACGGGCATCCCAATAGTGAAGGAAGGAGTCGTTAATTTCACGCGCGCAGGAACGGGCTGCCACAATTCCTCTTTATCTATACACATAAGGAACGGGCAGAGCGGGCTTATTTCAATTCCGCAATATGGAATCAAATGCTGCGATGACAAGGGGATAGCCATTAGCGAAAAGGAAGCAGGAAAGCAATATATTGGGAAACTGTATGTGAAATATGAACAGGAGGGCAAGACAAGGGTTACGATTGGGGATTTGGTGACTACTGTTGAGAGGGGATGATGGAAAAAAATTCTCGGTTTTTTTAAATATGGAGTAATTCTTTTAATTGCCTGAATTTCGCAAAGTACGTTGGCGCCCGTCGATGCGCGTAGTGGCAAAATGCGCATTATCTTCCTGATTGCTTGCATAAAAACCATGAGATGTTTGGTTTTATGCAAGGCTGAACAAATGCCATTTGGGTTTGCAAAGCATTTGTTCAACGCGTTCAAAGCGAGTTTGCGACATTTGGGTTAATTGATGCTCAATCAAAAAGATGGTAATCTTGAAAATCGGGCACAGGAAGAATGTTTACGGCTGAACTAATCTCTCAATCAGCACCTTTTTCACAGCAATCTCCTCCCTCTCTTCCTCTTCAAGCGCCTCTTCCAAAAATACAATCTCCTTCAAAAGTTCAGGAAGGAAGATCTGCTCAAGCGCATTTATCCTTGAATTCGTCTTTCTCAATTCCATTTCAAGGAAATTCCCGAACCTGATTTTCGAATGGATTTTGATTTCCAGATCAATGATTTCTGAAAACTTCCTTGCGCACAACTCATAATTCTGCGGAGCGCCGAAAACGGTCTTGTTTTTCCTTGTGCAACCACCGAAAAAATCAGTGAAAAACCTTCCATGCATTTTCTTTTTTCCCATAATTATATTAATTGCATAGCTTTCTTCTTCCATGAATTTCTCCAAAGGGTATACGATGGACAGTTCCCTCGCGTTCTTCTCAAAAAGCATCCTCTCTTCTTCTAATTCATTCCAATCTTTCTCCAATTGTTCTATCTCCATTTTCACTATCCGTATCAACCTCAGATGGTGGTTCCTTTTCGCCTCAAGCATCCTTTTTGCCTCTGAAAAATAAGCCAGATCACTTTTCAGCCTGAATAGTTCGCTCCTTGTAATCCTTTTCATACAATGCACTTCCTTTTTGCATGCCATCTAAATTGCAATTTTCAATTCATATGCAAACGCTTTCTTTGCGCAAACTTTTTTCACGAATAAATATTATTTTTGCACATTCATCATCAAATTTTTGGCGCAAGCGAATTCGTTCTGCAGAACACATCCGCATTTTTTAAAAAACAACTGTTTTTCAGGAAATCGCGCTCAGCACGTTTTCCGCCAGTTTCAAGCTTTCCTCCAATTCCCTCTTCTGGCTGAAATCCTGCTTCAGCAGTTCATTCTCAAACCTGCTTGAGAAAACTGCAAGGCTCTTCTCCTTTTCCGTTAAGGAGTCCTCACCGAGGATTTTCGCGAGCTTATCCACTTCCCTTGCTTCCGCGTAAGAGGAATAGAGCTTGTTCGCGATTGAATAATGCTCTTTTGAAATCCCCTTGTGCATGAGCCTTGAAAGCGAGGGAAGAACGTCTATGGGAGGTGAGATCCCCTTGAGGAACAGCTCCCTTGAAAGTATTATCTGCCCTTCAGTAATGTATCCAGTCAGGTCTGCTATGGGATGCGTTATGTCGTCCCCCGGCATGGTCAGAACAGGAATCTGGGTAAGCGAACCCTCCTTCCCCTTTATTATTCCGGAACGTTCGTATATTGAGGCAAGATCGCTGTAAAGATAAGGCGGATACCCCCTCCTTCCCGGAATCTCCCCCAATGAATTCGAAACTTCCCTCAACGCATCGCAATAATTCCTCATGTCAGAGAGGATGACAACTACGTCGTGCCCCCTTTCGAATGCGAGGAACTCCCCAAACGCAAGGGCAATCCTTGGCGTGATGATTCTCTCAACCGAAGGATCCGAAGAGAAATTTATGAATAGGGATATGTTGTTCAAAGTATTTTCATTTAGCAGTTCATTTTTGAAGAATTCAAAATCTTCGTATTTCATTCCCAAACCCACGAACAATATCTTCACGTTTTCCATCTGGTTTATCATCTGCGAAATGAGCTGGTTGTGGGGAAGCCCGGAACCTGAAAATATCGGGAGCTTCTGCCCCATCACGTATGAATTCATCAAGTCTATCCCGCTTATTTTGGTCTGGAGGAATTTTTCAGGGACTGCGCGCATGTTCGGGGATATTGCTTCGCTGTTTATCGTCCTCTCCTCGCCCTTGATTTCCGGGCCTCCGTCTATGGGTTCCCCCACCCCGTTGAATATCCTGCCAAAACAGCTTTCCGAGACAGGAACGTTGTAAAGCCTGCCCGTGAGCTTGATTTTTGCGTTCTTACCGATTTTCTCGGTTCCCCGGTATACCTGTATTATTGAATGGTTCTCCCCGACTTCAACTACCCTCCCGTTCCTTTCTTCGCCTTCCAGCTCCACAACAACGAGTTCGCCGTATTTCAGATCCGCTATTTTTTCCGTGAACACGAGCGGGCCTTTTATTTTCGTTATGACTTTGTACCTTATATTCTCCAAATCAACCACCATTTATTAATCCAACTTCACCGTTTTCCTGTCAGGCGACGCGCTTTTGGCGCGCAGGCGCAGGGATTTGCATGCTCTTTTGCGCCTTGCGCAAACACAAAGCGGCATGAATATAGTGCCCCTTAAAAGTCTTGCAATTCTACTCGGCATGTTCCGCGACTTTTAAGGGGGAAAATATCCTTGCAGGATATTTTCGGTCTGCTATGGGTTTTAATTTCCGCTTTCTCCGGATGGATCTTCCATGTTCTTGTCGAATTCAAAGAAGAGAAGCCCCATCATTTTCTCAAACTCCTTCTCGAATTGATCCCCGTCTAGTTTTTTAAGGTTCAATGCATCCTTCAAAAACTGCATCTTGCCAATATTTTTTGCGCTTGATTTTCTTTTTATGGAAGTCTCATAAAAAGTCTTGATGAGCTCAAGAAGGGCAATCTGCTTTTTGGGGGAGCAGAATTTCTCTTCCAGCGCGTTCTGCTTCAGAATCAATTCCTCAAGCAGGCTTGCTGCAATGAGCGTTATTTTTTCATCCTCAGTGAGCGAATCCTCGCCCGCAACTGAAATCGTTTTCTTCAATTGGGACTGCTTTTTCAGCAATGAAAACATTTCTTCCCTCAGGAAAAGCCAGCCTTCGCCCACGTTGTCCCTCCACCATTTCTCCGCAACATCATAGTATTGGGAGAATGAGAGGGAGTAGTTGATTGCGGGAAAATGCCTCTTGTATGCGAGCTCAGGATCAAGTATCAGGGCTGTTTTTGCGCTCTGAAGCGTAATCTGCGAAACAGGCTCTGAAAGATCATTGGACTGCGGGGAGACTATGCCTATTATCGTTATCGTCCCGTTCTTCTTGTACCTTCCAAGGCACCTGAACCTTCCCGCCCTTTCATAGAAGCCCATTATCCTCGAAGAAAGATGCGGCGGAAAGCCCTTCTCGCCCGGGATTTCGCCAATCTTTCCGGATATCTCCCTCATTGCTTCAGCCCATCTTGAAGTGGAATCCGCGATTAGAAGAACGTTGTAGCCCATGTCCCTGTAATATTCCGCAATCGTCGTTCCCGTGTATATGCTCGCTTCGCGCGCAGCAACAGGCATGTTTGAAGTGTTTGCAATGAAAACATAGTTCCTGTTCTCATCCTTGAGGAACTCATTGAGCATGTCCGCCATCTCGTTCCCCCTCTCCCCGCATCCCACGTAAACGACAATGTCAACGTTGCTCTGTTTTGCAATCTGGTGCCCAAGGAAAGTTTTTCCGCATCCAAAACCCCCTGGAATGCAAGCAGTGCCCCCCTTCATTATGGGGAAGAAAGTGTCTATTGCCTTTATTCCTGTAATCAGGGGGGTTTTCAAAAAAGAGCGCGCGAAAAATGGCCTTTGCTTCCTCACTTCCCATTCCTGCTTCATTGGAACGTAAATTGATTTCCCTCCCTGTTTCATTTTGCATACATGTGCGTCTGTTTTTAACTTCCCCGAGTATACCTCGTCAATCACTCCTCCCATTTTTGGGGGAAGCATGATTCCATGTGAAAACCCCTTTTCCTTCACGGTTCCGATCACGTCTCCTCCCATGACTTTTTCGCCCTGCTTCACAACAGGCTCAAATTCCCATTCGCCCTTGAGCCTCGTCTGGAATCCCAAGGGCATTCTCTCATCCTTCAATTCCCTCTGCAACCCGTCGAATATTTTTCCAATCATTCCCGGGCACAATTCCACGGTCATGACTCTGTTTGAACCCACCACAGGATCGTTGATTCCCAAGCCTTCGCTGCTTTCATAAATCTGCGCGATGAAATTCTCTCTGTTTATCCCGATCACTTCCCCATAAAGCTTGCTTTCCCCAATATAGATTATTTCATTTACAAAAGCTCCTTCCAGTTCTCCTTCCACAACCGAGCCTGCGACCCTTGTTATTCTTCCCTTCTTTTCTTCTTCAAACGCCATCCCTATACCTCTTCAAAAGTATCAGTGCCATAATTGCCTCCTCTCCTTCTCCGAAGGAAGCATCTTCGAGGATTCTCATCTCCCTATCAAATATCTTCCCATCCTTTTCCACATCCCTTTCCTTAAGAATCTCCCTTTTCTTTTCAAGGCGATATATTTTTCTGAATGCATGGCACCTTCTGCCAAGTTTGCCAATTGATAAATCATTGTATTCCGGATGCCCATCCATGAATTCTTCCAGGGAAAGGCAGGAAAGTTCAGTGCGCCGTATCTCCATCTCCACATCAAAAGCTTCCAAAAATTCCCTTATCATCCTATGCCCCTCCGAAAAGCATTTCCTCGATTTTTTTCAGCATTTCCGCCCTATTGTCCCTCAGAATCGTTTCCAGATCCATCCTCAGCTCTTTTTTCCCGTCATCAGATTCGAAAATGATCCCGCCCGCTATGTTCATCTCTGAAGTTGAATCGTCTCCATAGACGTGTATGTCCCTCCTGTTCATGTGCTTTTTTGAAAAAATCCCCATCTCCGCCCTTCCCTTCTCCAATATTCTCCTCATGAACGTGTCGTATTCGTCCATATTCTCGTGCATTGAAAGGAAGCGTTTTTCGACTTCTTCGAAGATTTTCTCTATGCTTTCCTCCCTGAATTTGAGCATTTCCTTCTCATCCATCATGTCGATTATCTCAATTTCCCTCTTTTCCTCCTCCCTTATCCTTTTCAATTCAAGTTCAAGTATCTCCTTGTTCTCCTCCTTTGCCCTCTGCTTGGCTTCTTCGATCTTCTGCAGGGCGGTCTTTTTCCCCTCGTCTATCATCTGGAGCGCTTTTTCCTTCCCGTCATTCACTATCTGCTCGCATATTTCCCTCGTTCCCATAAACCCACCAATATTTTTTCTCTACTTCGCCATTTTCCCCAATGCGCTTTCGCGCATTCAATATGCAAACGCAATATGCGCATGCGCTGTTCTTTTGCGCGCAAACCAAAAGCGGCGAGCTTAGGTTTTTGCTATCGTTGGCCCGTGACTTGAATTGCGCATTTGCGCATTAATCCTGCGCATCAACAATACGGCCATCCATTATCCTGCCTTGCGCATCTTTCTACCTAACTTCTCCATTTTACGCAATACGATTACGCGTTTCAAACGCGCGACCGCGTAAGCCCACATGCGCGTTCATGTCGTGCGCACACGTTAGGTGGCCAATATAGGTTTCTATTTTCGCAAAATGTATCTGCATCATTGGTTCATTTTGCGCATCAATTGCCTTTTTTTCCCTAAACACATGCCATCCTCTATTCTTTCGTATATTTTGAAATGAGCCACGAATAGACTTCTTCGAAGCACCTTTCCTTGTTCTCCATTACTCTCTTCAGCATTTCGTGCTTTTTGTTTTCTGCCTCAACTGAAACGAGTTTTCTTCTCGCATCGATTTTAGCCCTGCTTTCCTTTTCAAGCTCAATGATGCTCTGCTTCAGTTTTTCCTTCTCAAGAGCATAAATGGTCCCTCCCTTTTCCCCTCCTTCAAGAATAAGCGCATCCCTGTTCCTTTTCGCTTCCTCCAGATATTTCCCTGCCAGCCTCTCAGCTTCCAACACGCTATCAAGCGATTTCAATATCTCCATGCTTTAATATCATAATTATCATTTTTATTTGTTTGTAATAAGCGGGTTGTTCACATTTTCAGCCGTTTCCCAACGCTTTCGCTCGTCAATTCCCTCAAAGCGTCATTCGCAATCCACTTTGCGGTTTTCGAATCAATATTCTGTATTCTTCTTGCGCAATCAATGGCTTTTTTATTAAGGTACCTGCTCCTTTTCCCGATCTGCCTTAGGGCCCAATTCACTGCTTTCCTCACAAAATTCCTTTCATCAGTGGAACCCTCAACAATGCGTGCAAAGAACTGCTCGAATTTTTCGTCTGGAGCCTTCTTGTCATGCCAAGCAAGGCATGCCATCAATGCATAGCCTGTGCGCTTCACGAATTCCTCCTTTCGCCCGCTGTATTCGAGCGCTTTTTCGTATGCGAAATCCGTTCTGTCGAAAAGGTTTGAGCACACCTGGTCGCACACGTCCCATGAATCAAAATCCTTTGCCCATTTCTCAAACTGCTCATTAGTGACTTTTCCGGGTTCGTCGATGAGCCCCGCAAGTATGCGCGCCTCATGAATCTTTGAATCCCATAGTTCTTGCGCCAGTTCGTGGCTCTTTCCCATCTTTTTTGCCATTTTGCGCAAAATCGGGATTGAAATTCCCATAGTGTTTTTTGGATTTATCCCAAATCTTGCCATCCCCTGTACGTTCTTCGGATTCGCCTGAGTTTTCAATTCTTTCATTATTTCTTCGATTTTTTTCATGAGACCGCCCGTAATTTTGAATTTTTTATTTGAATTCTTTCATAATCCATTTTTTCAGTTCTTCCCTGATTTCCCGGAAATCCTCAATCGTCGCAGGATCCCTGAAAGGCGCATGAATCCTTTTCCTGGCATTTGGAAGATACGGGCAGTTCTTTTCCGCATCGCTGCAGAGAGTGACTGCAATGTCAATTTCCGTTTCCGTGAATTCATCCAATCCTTTTGAGCGCGCCCCTGAGATGTCCACTCCAATCTCTTTCATTGCTTTTATCGCATATGGATGCACGTATCTTGGCTCCACTCCCGCGCTGTGCACTTCGTACTTTTTCCCAATCAGCTTTTGGGCAAGTGCTTCCGCCATCTGGGAGCGCGCGGAATTGTGCGTGCAAATGAAGAGTATTTTCTTTTTTTCAGTTTTTTCCACTAATAAAAACCTCTTTCTTTTCATTTCAAAGGGACGAATCCCTCTTCTTCAACGATCTTCTGGCCCTCTTCACTCAACAAATAATCCATGAATTCCTTTGCGAGCCCCTTAGGCTCGCCATTCGTATAGAAATTCAGCCCCCTTGAGATTGGATACCTGTCATTCAGAATATTCTGGACTGCGGGGGGGATTTTTTCTCCATTCTCATCTATTTCCAAGGTTTTCACGGATCCATCAATATAACCAAGGCCAACGTATCCTATTGCCCCGGGAGTCTGCAAAATCGTCTGCTTCACTGCTCCGTTTGAATTCTTCTCGAGCATTGTGGATGCGAATTCAGTCTTTTTCATTATGCGCTCGTAGAAGAATTCCCTTGTCCCTGAAGCGCTGTCCCTTCCAACAACCACGATTTCCAAATCCTCCCCGCCCAATTCCTTCCAATTCGCAATCGAGCCATTGTAGATTGCTTTTATCTCTTCTTCTGTCAAAGAGCTAATCCTGTTGCTTGGATGCGCTATGAGTGCTATCCCGTCCTTTGCAATAAGGAGCTCTTTCAGGCTTGGATATTTCGACAGCTCTTCAGCTTTCATCTCCCTGGAAGCCATTCCTATGTCGGCAGTCCCTTCGCCCACTTCCTTGATCCCAACGCTTGAGCCTCCCCCGCTAATCTGAATGTCTGCATTTGGATTTTCTTCCATGAATTTTTCAGCTGCTTTCTGCACCAATGGAAGAACAGTCGTGGAGCCGGATATCTTTATTGACTGCTTTTCCCTGTTCCCGCCTATGCAGGCGAATAAGAAAAACGCCATTAGGAACGCAAGAAGCAGTTTCCATCCCTTCATATTTTCACCATAATATTCATCAATTCCTTTCTTTTAAGGATGCCTTTCTCAGTGATGTATGAGGTAACATATTTCCCAGGAGTCACGTCGAATGCAGGATTGTATGCACGCACCCCTTCAACAAAAATCCTTTTTTCATCAATGAATAAAACCTCTTCTTCGCTGCGCTCTTCAATTGGAATCGTCTTTTCAGTGGAAGAGAAGTCAAATGTTGAAATGGGAGCCGCAACGTAAAATGGAATATTGTTCTCGTGCGCCAGCACTGCAATTTCGTAGGTCCCAATCTTGTTTGCAAAGCTCCCGTCTTTTGCGCAAATCCTGTCAGCTCCCACAATCACCAGTTTTATTTTCTTGTTTTTCATGAGGATTCCCCGCGCATTGTCCGCTATCACTTTGTGAGGAATTCCTTCATTCAAAAGTTCCCATGAAGTGAGCGCGCCCTGCAAACGAGGCCGCGTTTCGTCAACATAAACAAATATTTTCTTTTTATTGCCGTGCGCGAAACGGATTGGCGCAAGCGCGGTTCCATATTCAATGGTTGCCAGAGCGCCTGCATTACAATGAGTCAATATGCAATCTCCGTCCCTGATCATTTTTTCTCCGTATTCTCCAATCCTCCTGCAAGCTTCCTCCTGCCCCTTCTCCATCTGTTTTATTCTTTCCAAAACCATTGCAGGCTCAGAATATTTTCCGGAAATTCTCATTGAATCAGTCGCCCTCATCGCCATTTCAATCATATTCAGCAAATCAACGGCAGTGGGCCGCGCATTCCTGAGCATCTCCACTTTCTTGTAGAATTCCTTCTTTTCAATCCTTCCACTCATGAATTCAGAATATGCAAAATAGGTTCCATATGCGCCTGCAAGCCCTATGAGGGGCGCACCCCTCACAATCATGTTCTGTATTGCAAAACAAACGTCTTCCGCGCTTTTGCATTCGAAGAATTCCAAGGAATGGGGGAGCTTGCGCTGGTCTATGAGTTTTAGTTTTCCGTTTTCAAAAGAGAGAGCGCGAATATTGCGTTTTATTCCATCAATCATGGCTTCCATTATTAAGAAACAGCAAACAGAATTAAAAATATTCACCTTGTGGAATCGCCTATACCGCTTCCCTGAGGTTTTTCACTGATTCCAGCTCTTCAAAAATTCCCCCCAGGAAATTCCTGACGCCCTTAATGCCTTCATCAACTCTCCATGGAAATTCAGGTTTGAATTGTCCGAATACGAATCCTACAGCGGCAGAAGCGAATCCCACTGTAAACGTCATTACCCCAAAATCCAATAAAGATGGAATAAAAGCAGTAAATACACCTGCGATGACTTCGGTCACTCCGGCGATTAGAAGGGCACTGCCGATTTTGTGAACGGCTCTGAAAAGAAAAGATTCTCTTCTGAAACCGCCGTCTTGTTTTGCAGCGCTAAAATACAAATCCTTCGCCCAATTTTTCACATGCCTTTCTTTTGCCTCTATCAAAGCTTGCTCTTTTGCTCTTGATGCACCCATGTCTGCATTATGGACAACTGCATGCATGAGGAAATCTGTGACGTTTTCTGCAAATGTTTCAGGATTTATGCTGACCGGAACCGTCCGAAAGGGACCATTCCGCGGGATTATTCTAGCATGGAATGTACGAAGACCAAACATCCTCTGTTCGAACTGCGCCTTATCGGAAGAAACGCATGTTGTCATGGAAATCAAAATATTTTACTCAGATAAGATTAATAATGCTTTTTATTTAAAAATGCTTCAAAGAAGAAATTCGGCAAGGGAGAGGATATTAAAAAATCAGATCCTTCCCCGTATCTTCTCCGCAAGCAATATCCTCTCAATCGCTTTTGCAGAGCACGCAGTCCTATAATCCAAACCCTTCTTTACGTACTCATATGCAATTGAGAAGGCGCGCCTCATATAATTCTTCAATTCCTCTTCTGTTTTCTCCCTTGTCCACCAAGTTCCCTGAAGGTTCTGCACCCATTCGAAATAGCTGACAGTGACTCCTCCCCCATTCGCGAGAATGTCTGGAAGAACAACGATCCCATTCTTGTTCAACACGTCGTCTGCGTCTTTTGTTACGGGCCCGTTCGCAAGCTCAAGAATCACATTTGCTTTCACATTGGATGCATTCACGCTATTTATGGAGTCTTCAAGAGCTGCTGGGATGAGCAAATCCGCATCCATCTCAAGAATGTCCTCCCCATCCACCTTTTTCCCCTCTTTTGATTTCACAACGCTTCCTTTCTCATTTTTCACTGCAATCAATTCCTTTACCTTGAATCCCTTTTCATTCACTATTCCCCCCTTTGTGTCTGCGACTCCAATCACTTTGAATCCCCTTTGCGAAAGGAATTCCGCAGCGAAACTTCCCGCATTCCCGAATCCATGTATTGCACACGTGCCTTTTTTCATTCCAGTCGCTTTCATGTATTCATCCAAAACGAATGCGCCCCCAAGCGCAGTGGCAGTTTCGCGGAGCAGATTCCCCCCGATTTCAATTGGTTTTCCAGTGAACGTTCCAGGAGAGCTAATTCCCTTTATTGCTTCATACTCGTCTAAAAACCATGCCATTGTCTGCGGAGTCGTATAAACGTCTGGCGCGGGAATGTCCCTTCTCTCCCCAATATATGGGGCGAGAGCCCTTGCAAATGCTTTTGAGATTTTCTCCATGTCTTCCTTATTGAATTCTTTTGGGTTGATTCTCAGTCCCCCTTTCCCGCCTCCGTAAGGAAGCCCCATCAGGGAATTCTTCAAAGACATGAGCTGCGCAAGAGACTTCACCTCATCAATGTTTGTTTGCGGGTGGAACCGCATTCCCCCCTTAGTTGGACCCAAAGCGTCATTGTGCTGAACTCGCCATCCCTGAAAAACAATAGTCCCCTTTGAAGTTTTCACTGGAAAAGAGACTTCGAATGCCCTTTTAGGCGTTTTGATGACATCCACGCATTCCTTTCCGTATTTCCATCCCAGTTCTTTTCTTCCTTTTTTGAATACTTCGTCGATTCTCTCGCTCATTCCCTCAAACATGGTATGCACCTCGATTGCCCTTACTTATTTCTTCAGTTGAAGTTATGCCAGTAATTGTTTAGCTAACGACTAACAAAACATATGCGCTTCTGGGCGCGTTCTTTGAACGCATCGCGCGTTTTCGCCCAAATAGGGCGCTGCGCATTTATCCCCATAGAATTTTTTTCAAAATTCAATGGATGAACAAAACATAAGTTTGCATTCGTTTTATTCATTGTTTTTGTTTTTGGCTAAACATGTACGTTATGCAGCTTTGGGCTCTTTTGCTGTTTTTTTACATTGGCGTGAATTCTTAGGCTGAACTTTTTCATATTGAATCATTTTTTTGATTATCACTATTGCTGCTGAAAAAAGCAAAGACAATATGAGAAGCCAGATGGAGACTGCCAGATTATTCATGAGGTCGGGTAGGAAAATCAATACGAGAGCCAGGAGAAGCATCATTATTCCCGAAATGAGCTTGAGGATTTGCCCTTCATCCTCTGACAATCTTTTTTCTCCCATTGTGAAAGAGAAAAACAAGACGATTATGGAAAGGGGGATAACGTATATTAAGTTGTATAAAATCAAGTATGCGTAATAGGAAGCCCAATCCAGATTGTTCAAAGTGAGGATTCTCGTGAAAACCATCGGGAATCCAGCAGTGCAGAGCAATTCGTAAAGGTTTGCCGAAACAGCCAACAGCACTGCCGCAACCATCATCGTATAAATGGAATCGGATTTAAGAAGGTTTCTCATCTTCTTGATTAAATCCGGCTTGGCATCGTCAGATATTGTAAGAGAAGGCCCTTTCTTGAAGAAGAAATACTCCTTTATGTTGAGAAGTGCTATAATGATTGCTATGATTCCAGCAGCATAGGTGATGAATTTCATTTCGCCCGCAATCAGGAAAACATTCAGCCATGCAGCCATGAAAAGGAAATAAATAAGTGCTGAAAAAAACACGAATGTTCCTCCTATTAAAAGCATTCTCAGCCTTGAGTCGCCCCGCACGAGCATGCTCAGTAAAAAGAACAAGACAAAGAATGCGCAAGGATTCATGCTGTCCAAACCCGCAATGACAATGGTCATTACCGGAAGGGAAAGCATTTGCGGATCGATTTCTCCGAAAAACGGAACGTTGAGGGTATTGCATCCGGGAGTCGTGTTTGTGATGTTTGTGCACTTGTCGATATTCTCAATTGGATCTGGGCATTCATTTTCAATGCAGAATTTGATTTTTCCTTCAATCTCTTTTCCAATGCTCTCGGAATACCCAATATAATATGCATCGTCAATGAAGGTTGCTGGAACGCTTGTTGCGGCAATCCCGTATTTTCCCGCAATCTTTTTATATAGGGTTATATTGTCCCCCTGAAAAACCTCGTGTTCAACGACAACAAGTCCAGGATATTTGCTCAGTATACTATTGAGGAAGGTTTTTTCTTCTGCGCAGTGCGGGCATCCTTCCCTTGTGAAAATGTGGAGCGTTGCATTCTTTTTTGTTTCATTCAATGCCTTGCTGGCAGTTCCATTTGCAATTTCCTTGTTGCTCTCCTTCCCAGTCTTGTTTTCCTGCGGCTCTTCTTCACTTGCCAGGTTGAGGATTTTACCAGCTTTATCTTCGCAGGCATTATTTGAACAGAAGATTGTTGTGTTTTCCATGTCCTTTCCATATTCGTCAGTGTAACCAATCCATGAATCATTCCCTATGAACGTCACGGGTACCCCGGTATTGGGAACGCCAAAACCCTCTGCTGCTTTCCTGAACAGCTCCCTGTTGCTCTCATTGAAAAATACTTCGAACATTGTTATTTTCAAATCCGGGTATTTGGGGGCGATTTCTGAAAGAAAAGCTTTTTCTTTTTCGCAATAGGGGCATCCATCCTTGTAGAATAGATACAAATTCACCTTGTCCGAGTGGATAAGGGAAATGCACAACAATGCTGCAAACAATGCAAGCACTATCACTTTTTCTATCTTCATTTTAACCCTCCAGAATATTTCGTCTTTTCGTAAAAGAAATATGCGTGCTCCCCCCCCAGTATTATAGATGGAATAGGTTTAAAAAATTGCTCTCCCTATAAAATTCTATAGCGTTATTAATTAAATTTAAATTATTATTATTTAGAAGGGATTAACATGGAAGGCAGCGGGGAAAACTTTTTAAGAAGCTTAGAGAAGGAAATCGAGGGGTATTGGAAAAAAGAGAGAATATACGCAAAAGCAAAAGAGAAAAATGCAAATGGGAAGAAGTTCTACTTCTGCGACGGGCCCCCATATGCAACAGGAGAAATCCATCCAGGGACTGCATGGAACAAATGCATAAAGGATGCAGTATGCAGGTACAGGAGGCTCAGGGGCTTCGATTTGCGGGCTCAGCCAGGTTACGACACCCATGGACTCCCAATAGAGCACAAAGTGGAGCTTCAGCTCAAGATTAAGACAAAAAAAGACATAGAGAATTTCGGGATTGAGAATTTCATCGAAGAATGCAAGAAGTATGCAGTCAAGTATATAGGCGTGATGACGGGGCAGTTCGAAAGCATGGGGGTTTGGATGGATTTTGCCAATCCCTATATCACATACAAAGATGAATTCATAGAAAAGAGCTGGAAAACGATAAAGCAGGCTCATGAAAAAGAGCTTCTCAAAAAAGACGTTTACGTTCTTCCAATCTGCCCAAGGTGCGAAACAACCATGGCGAATTACGAGTTGGAATATGAAGACAGGACTGACCCGTCAATATACGTGAAATTCAGAAAAGCTGACGAAGAGAACACGTATTTCCTGATTTGGACAACTACTCCGTGGACTCTCCAGGCAAACAGGGCAGTGATGGCGCATCCTGATTACGCTTACGTAAAAGCGAAAATCGATGACGAAACATGGATTTTCGCAAAAGAGAGGCTGGAATTCCTCCAAAAAGAATTGGGAAAGGATTTCATCGTTCTTGAAGAAGTGCAGGGAAGCGAATTGGAGGGAAAAGAATATTTCCACATAATTGAGGATGAAAAAAAATGCCCTGTAGTTCTCTCCGACAGGTTCGTGACATTGGAAGAGGGAACCGGCTTTGTGCACTGCGCACCAGGCCACGGACCTGAGGACTTCCAGGTTGGAAAGGAGTACGGGCTTGAGATATACTGCCCGGTTGATTTCAGGGGGCAGTACACTGAAGGGGAGTGGAAGGGGATGAATGTAAAGGAGGCGGACAAGCTGATCCTTGAAAAACTCGAGCAGGAATCTAAGCTGGTTTCGCAGAAGAAGATATTCCACCGCTATCCACATTGCTGGAGATGCAAGACTCCCTTGATTTTCATAGTCACTGAGCAGTGGTTCATAGCCATCTCGAAAATAAGGGATAAGATGGTTGAAGAAATAAAAAGGACGAATTGGATTCCTGAATTCGCGAGGAAATGGTTCAAGGACTTCGTGCTTTCAGCTCCGGATTGGTGCATATCCCGCCAGCGCTACTGGGGAATCCCCCTCCCGATTTGGATTTGCGAATGCGGGGAGTTGAAAGTGATTGGATCCAAAAAAGAGCTTGGAAAGGAAGTCGAACTCCACAGGCCTTACATTGACAAGATTACTTTCAAATGCGAAAAATGCGGAAAAGAGATGAAGAGAGTTCCGGACGTGCTTGACGTGTGGTTTGATTCGGGGAATGCGATATGGGCATCCCTTACGGAGGAAGAGGAAAAGCAATGGTACCCCTGCCAATTCATCGTCGAAGGAAAAGACCAGATTAGGGGATGGTTCTATTCCCTCCTTGGTTCCGGGATAATCTACAGGAATGAATGCCCCTATAAATCCGTCCTGATGCACGGGTTCTTTGTCGACGAGAAAGGGGAGAAGATGAGCAAATCCGTGGGAAATTTCGTTCCAATAGAGCAGATGCTTGAAAAGCACGGTGCGGACACTTTCCGGCTCTGGTCCCTTGGCAGCACCATATGGGAGGATTTGAAATTCAACTGGGAGGAATTGAAGGAGGCAAACGGCGCGTTGATGACCCTCTGGAACCTCCATATTTTCGGAAAGCGCTTCCTTCCTGAGAAGATTCCGGAATTCAATTACGAGAATTTGGAAGAGGAGGACAAATACCTTCTTTCCCTTCTTGAGAAATTGAAAAAGGAAGTGACGGATAGTTTTGAGAACTACAGAATCCACGAGGGAGTGAAGAAAATCAGGTATTTCATGGTTGAGGAGTGGAGCCGCTTCTACATGAAGATTGCGAAAAGAAGGGTTCAGGATGGAAGGAATGCTGATTCGGTGTTTGCGCTTTATTGCAAAACGCTGAATGACGTTCTGATCCTGCTTGCGCCCATAACTCCTTTTCTAACTGAAAAAATATTCCTGGAGCGGCACAAGGAAAAAGCGGAAAGCAAGGGAAGCATATTCCTTGAGGATTGGGCTTCCTTCAACGAGAAATGGATTGACGAGAAAAGCGAAAACCAGATGGCCCTGATAAAGGAAGTGGCAAACATCGCCGGGAGCATAAGGCAGAAAGAGAAGGTGAAGCTGCGCTGGCCTCTTGAGGAATTGGTGGTTGAAACAAAGGAAGAAGTGGCAAAAGAGGGGATTGACAGGTTCTTCTATACACTTCTGACGCTTGCGAACGTGAAAAAACTATCAGTGAACAAACAAATTAATGGAAAGATTTCCTCGATGGATTTCTCAAAGGGAAAAGTGCATTTGAACGTTGAAATAACAAAAGAAATATTCGGGGAAGCAATGATCAGGGAGATTGCAAGAAGAATCCAGCAGATGAGAAAGGATGGGGGATTGATGGAAAAGGACAAAATCACCCTGAACATAACCGGGGATGCCGAATTGATGGAAATAGTCAAGAAGCGCAAGCAGGAATTGATGGAGCAGGTTAATGCGAGCAAACTTACAATAATAAAAGAGAAGAAAGGAAAAGAGAAGGAATGGGTTATTGAGGAGAAGAAGATTTTTGCGGAAATAAAGAAAGTGGGAACGAGGGGAAGGAAGAAGAAGGAAAAAACAATCAGTATCTAAAGAGTTTTTCTGCATCATCCCCTTCTTTCAAAATGCGCCGTGAAGAGTATTTTCTAATGATGCTTTCTTCCAGCGATTTCATTTTCAGAATTTTTTTGCTTTTTATAATGCGCATATGAAATAGGGGGCGACGTCCCCCTATGACCCCCTACGCGCTCGCCCTCCCTCGGCGGGCGAAACCCGCCGTATCCGAGGGCTCGCGATTCAGGAAAAAT
>Ga0315294_10002252_pt1 | contig 21098 bp, 17 predicted proteins | sample YL17G13_40_MG_FD_203626 | JGI IMG/M metagenome (GOLD analysis project Ga0315294, IMG submission 203626) | Sediment microbial communities from Yellowstone Lake, YNP, Wyoming, USA - YL17G13_40 | ecosystem: Environmental > Aquatic > Freshwater > Lake > Sediment | place: USA: Wyoming | collected...
CTCCGCGCGAGTGTATAGCAGAGAGTGCACTCACGAAGCAAACATGTTTTTTGTTTACAACAATTTATGCAGCCTGACGAATGACTGCACTAGTTAGTCGCTGGCGCGAAATCGCCAGCGACTAGTTACATCTATTGCGAAGTCCGTAATCCGAGACGCCACTTTGGCAGGGTGGTCTAAATGAGGACAATGGCCAAATCTTTCTGGGCGTTCGATTACCGCATGAGACGGCAGATGAGCGGCGAAATAGTCAAAATGCGCCTCTGGCATTAACCGTTCTACCTTTCCCCACAGGAACAGCAGCGGCATTTTCAATGAGGCGAGCTGATGCGGCTTGACACTATGTTCAGGCGTGAAGCGGGAAAATATCGTGCGAATAGTTTTTCCTGAGAAAATTTTACGGACAAACGGAGCCATGATCCAAGCTATTGGAGCCGGCATCCAATCGGTTAACTTTCCGGCGAAGGCTCGCGCTTCAGCCAAAGTGTTCAGTTCGAATTGAGCAATGAAATTTTTCAATTTAGCCTGTTCCATTGGAGCACCGAGAGGTGAACAAAGAATCACTCCGAGCATCATTTCAAGATAGCGCTCCGCAAAATACATCGAAAAGCCACCGCCCATCGAGTTACCGAAGATGAATATTGGCTCGTCAATAAATCCCCGGAGGGATGCAGCTGTTACTGCAAACGTTCCTTCATGATCCAAGGCGAACGGAAGGGGTGCGGAAAGCCCATGCCCAGGAAAATCAAGCGCAATAATTTTCCGGAAATTTGCTTTCAAAAACTTCATCGTAGGACCAAACGACGCCGCGTTAGCGCCAATGCCGTGCACCAAGAGTACCGGAGGTAATTGGCCGGTTCCTTCGGCGACAAAGACATGCAACCTACTCTCACCGGCACCGATGAAATGACTCTTAAAACCAAGCAAATTAATGATTCTTGACCAAACTCGATCTAAAAGCGGCGCTTGGTACATAAATTCCTCCAACATTGCTAACACCAACAACAGAACCTCGCATTGACTTGACTGAGGGCCAACGCCGGTCCACTCAACTGTAGGTATCGGAGGGCTTCCAGGAGATCTTGAGATGAAAAACATCAAGCATATTTTTTGCTAAAAACCATAATTATTTTATTTGGATTGCATAAAAATTTATGGGCAATTCCCCCACAAAAACAACGTCAATTCTCGTCAACCCCATCGACCTCCCTGCCTAAAATACAAAAAAGCAGGTATTCTTGAGAGGAGCATGTTTCCCCTCAATTCTATTAGTATCACCAGCAACTGATGATCGATTTATCCCCGGCATACTCGACACCCAAGTATTGGGCTGTACCCAGAGTATGTAACTTCCGAAAAAGGATCTTTATGGCTAAGAAATCTGACGCACCAGCTACTCTAATCAAGCGCTGTACAACGCCGTTGTTGTTGGCATCGGTTATCTTCTCAGGTTGCAAAACCGGAGGTTCCAGCGGCTCCAGCACCAACCTAGCCAGCACAAACGAAGGCATCACTGTCGCTGTCTTGTTGGCGTCACATGGTGACATTGATGACACCAAAGGAGAGCTAGAAGATTACATAAAGACTGCATTTAAGCACAATGTTGGTATTCCACTACCCTACTGGGCAAGACCAGCAGTGACTCAACCGGCTTACATGCTATCTGTTAAAAACGTGAAATCTCAGTACGACATTATCGGACCGACTCACTACCGCGAAAACTCGCAGAAGCAAATTGAAGCTCTCGCCTTAGCTCTCAAAGAAGCCGGCATCAGTGCCAGAACCTACTATGGCTTCAACTTCGCAAAGCCTTACATTTCTGAAACCATGGCTCAGATGCAAAAAGATGGAATCAAAAAAATCATCGTCTATAACCAGGGCGCACAGTGCTCCTGGGCATCGCAAGGGGAAAACATCGGTGACGTGCGCGAGTACATGAAAGAGCACCCTGAATACGATGCTGAAGTCATTGGCTACCGCCAGTACTCCGAAGACCAGCGCTTTCGCGACCTCATGGTTGATGTGGTAACGCGCGATGCAAAGGAGAAATTCCCAGGTGTGAGTGCCTCCCAAGTCTGTATCCTAGTTGGATCGCATGGCTTGCCGAAGATAATGACTGACGCAGGTGATCCAGCGATTGCTGAAATGAGGCGCGCTTTTGATTACATGGTCACGAAAATGAAACCATATCGGTTGTATCATGGCTTTTTAAACGATGACTTCATCCCTGGCGCCGTATGGGCCCAGCCGCCATCCGATGATGTGGCAACAACGATGCGCGACGACGGCTGCCGCAACATCCTCTTGGATGGTCGCCTCTCCTTCACGGTCAATCACCGCGCTACTCTTTACGACTTAAATTATGCGGCACGTAATATCCTCGAAACAAAAGACGACAAGATCAACTGGCAGGCTAATTTAACTTGGAAAAAACCAAAAGTTGAACTCGCCAACCACTTTGATGGTGATCCGGGCTTGGCCAAACTAATAGCGACCCTGACCAAAGAAGCTTTGGCGCGCAATGGCGACCTTGAAGTGATCAAAGAACTCGGTCAGCCGGTAACGCCAGCTCCGAAAAAAGAAGACTCCTGCAAGCGCATTGCACCATAAGTTTACTTTTCCGTCAGATTTAGAGAATAAGGCGCGGCAAACACCAGATGTTTCCCGCGCCTATTATTTTGCCCGAAAAAACGCAGCAACAGCGACGCCCTCCCTCCCTGCGCTGAGAAAAACCCTTGGAAACTGCCTAAACCTGGCCTAAGCTTCGGTCAGATCAATTCTGAAAAATTAGCTATGGATAAACCAATGGACAACCGTACCTCCCTAGCAAAGTATGCCCTCGCGATAGTTACCGCTTCCAGCCTGTGGACCTGCGGCACCAGATTCGGTGAGGGCACTGATCTGTCAGACTCGGGAGATCTAAAGACCGTATCGCCAGCGTCGATGCTTGTTCAAAACGCTCCAACGCCAGCTCTCAAAGTTCTTTTCTTCGGCGATTCGGGCAAGGGCAATCAAGAGCAGGCTGCAACAGCAGCCGCCATGACTAAGCACTGCGCCGCCGCTGGCTGTGACATGGCACTTTTATTAGGCGACAACATTTATCCCGTCGGCGTGACATCGGTTCATGACAGGCAGTTTCAAACCAAATTTGAAGAACCGTACAAGGATCTTAACCTAATTTTCCATGTAATCTTAGGCAACCACGACACTTATTCGGGACCAGCTGGAATCAATGCGGAACTAGACTACTCAAATATCTCAAGTAAATGGCGCATGCCTTCTCGCTATTACCACTTTAAGGAGGGTACTGCTGAATTCTTCGCTTTAGACACCAACACCATCCTCGATGAAGCTGCCCAAATCCAATGGCTGGAAGAATCACTGCAGGCATCAACAGCACGGTGGAAAGTAATCTATGGCCACCACCCGATTTACAGCATTGGCGATCACGGAACTCACGGTAATGACCAGGCTCGCTACCGCACGCAACTTGAACCAATCATCTGCAAGTATAAGGCCGTCTATCTTTCCGGCCATGAGCATTTGATGCAGCTCAATGCTCTACCCTGCGGCGGCACTGCCATCGTTGCAGGTGCGGCTGCTGAGCGTAAGCCGCCCTATGAAAAGACCATAAAAAAACAAAAGGAGACGCTGAAGTTTTTTACTCGTGACCAGCTCGGCTTTGCCTACGCAACATTTACGGAAGATGCCATCACAATCGACTTCCTTGATGAGAATAGCGCATCACTCTACTCATACAGGATCAATTAATATCGCGCGGGCCTCAGGCACGATGGTGGCGACACCATTAAATCAGCTCTACTCGGATTGCTGACTGTGCCAGTCGCCGCCCGTGATGAGACGAGCGCCACGTTTAAACAAAACGTAACTGCTGATCCATTGAAGCAAAACAAAGAGTCGGCTTCTGAATCCCACGAGATAGTAAATATGGACTACAAGCCATGCTAGCCAGGCTATTAGTCCTGTCATCTTTAGTCCGCGGAACTCACTCACAGCTTTTTTACGCCCGATCGTAGCCATTTGGCCTTTATCCAAGTAACGATATGGCTCAAGCGGCTTCTGATCTAGCGCAAGCATAACATTACGCGCCACCCACCTACCCTGCTGCATGGCGACGGGCGCAAGCCCTGGCAACACCCCATATTTTTTGTCCACCAATCGAGCCATGTCTCCGACTGCAAAGACATGCTCTACACCGATGACCCGCAACGTATCATCGATCTCTACCCGACCTTGAGGATCTAAGGGCACACCTAGCTTTGCTCCGATGGCTGACGCTTTAACGCCGGCAGCCCACAGCACTGTCTTAGAGCCAACCTTTTCGTTACCTAACTGAACACCATCTGCAGTGATATTTGTCACTCGAGTTGAGGTCCAAACTGTAACGCCAAGTTTTTCCAGATCGCGCATCGCCCGTCGCGACAACTCCGGGGAAAATGACGACAGTATGTGCTTGCCAAGCTCAATCAAAACGATGCGAGCACTGGATGGCTCGATGTGACTAAAGTCCTTGGCTAAGGTCTGCCGACTGATTTCACCAATTGCGCCCGCCAACTCAACCCCGGTAGGGCCGCCACCAACTACAATAAAAGTCATTAGGTCACGACGCAAAGCTTCATCACTCGTGGACTCTGCGCGTTCAAAAGCATCTAGAATGCGCCGCCTAATCTCGGTGGCATGCTCCAAGGTCTTTAGTCCTGGCGCAAATTCCTCCCACTCGGGATGTCCGAAATAACTGTGCGAGGCACCGCAGGCGAGCACAAGTTCATCGTATCTAAGCTTGGCCCCGCCCTCGAGGCTCACTAGGCGTTCTACTGGATCAATATCGACGACTTTTTTCTTGAGGACATCAGCCCCGTCCACGCCAACCGGAATGATGCTTCGGATCGGCGCAGCAATATCGGCCGGACTCAGGCCAGCAGTCGCCACCTGATAAAGCAGCGGTTGAAACAAATGATAGTTTCTCTGATCGATCAAGGTGATCTTAGTACCAGGCTTCTTCGCCTTGATCAGAGATTTAACGGCCGCTAATCCAGCAAATCCGGCTCCGACCACGACGATATGACTCATGTTACTTACCCCCTCTCTCATATTACCCCACTCCCACACCCACGGACCCTTAATTGTACACTAGCCGATCATTCATCGCTTTAAGCGCGACTTTTCTACTACGGGGTAACCCGCTGGCGCATTGCGGCGCCAATTGCTATCATCTTGGGATCGCAACACCCAGACAGCATTGAATAATTAATCAGGAGATCAGTATGCGTACAGTTTTGTCTCTGATGATGACAGCGACCCTCGGCTTGGCAGCTTGTACCACCACGGGAAGTGCCGACAAGGACAAGAAAGACGGCGAAAGCGGCTTTTCCCTCGACAAAATGAAGAAAAATGTTGAGACCGAAGGCAAAAAGGTCGAAGCCAAAGCAGCGCCTTACCTCGACGCCTGCAAAACTGAGACGGATAAGTACTGCAAAGTCGACAAAAGCGAGCCAGTGAAGCTGCACGCTTGCTTGAAAACCAACAAAGACAAGGCTGGCCCAAAATGCCGCGACGCGCTCACCGGTACCGCTAAAGCGAAGATGTAAGGGGTCAGGCACCCAATACAACCAATTGATATCATTGGCTGGGTCGGTCACTTCCGCAAATTGTGCGATGTGACTGACCCATAAATTTATGATTCATTAGATTTGACTAACGAGATACGGAGGCTGCCTTGCTCCTGAAACCCAACCAGCACCTTTCCCTCAGATTTCTAGAGTCATTAATCGTTTTATTTGGGCTGGCAGCGTGCAACCAAAACATCAGTAGTCACGGCAAGTCGTACGGAGAGCCAACTGAAGCTTACGTACGACTTCCATCGTCATTAGTCACCGACAAGTTTGTCGATGCTAGCGGCTTCATCCAAGATCACATTCACAGCGAACATTATGCCTTCGGTTATTTAAAGAAGGCTGTCCTAGATAAATTACCGCAAACTCAACAACAGCTCATAAACGAACTAAACATTTATGAGTGGACTCACTTCCCTCATGATCTTAACACTCTGCGCCGCTTGCCAGACACTGACGCTAGCGGTGATTACGAAGAGTTCCATGACTTCGCTAGCATGACTACAGAGCTAGAGCAGACTGCGGCAAGGTTTCCGGAGATTACTCACCTAGAACCAGCAGGCCTTAGCGTCCAAGGACGCGAACTCTGGCTGATGAAGATCAGTGCAAATGCACAGCGGAATGACCAACGACCAAAAATTTTACTGATCGCAAATATGCATGGCGATGAAACTGTCGGACGGGAGCTAATGCTCTACTTGATCCGGATGTTAACGCAAGGATACCAACACGATGAAAGAATCTCCCGCTTAGTGAACGCAGCTCAAATTTTTATCATGCCGTCGATGAATCCAGACGGTTTTGAACTGGGACAGCGTAACAACGCACGCGATGTTGACCTCAATCGTAATTTCCCCGATTTTGTAAGCGACCCGCACGACACCCCTACGAAGAGAGCGGCTGAAACTCAAGCAATTATGCAGTTGCACGCCTCGCATCATTTTATCATGGCGCTCAACTTCCACGGTGGCGAAGTCTGCTTCAATGTCCCATGGGATACGAAATCTAACGCGAGAAACAGCGAACGCTTCGGTGATGACACTCTACTTCGCCACATCGGGCGGCAATACGCTGACCTGAATGCAACGATGCGCGTAAACCACAGCGGATCATTCGATCATGGTTTAACCTATGGTTATGAGTGGTACCGCGTTAAAGGTGGCATGCAAGACTGGTCTATCTTTTACCGCGAATCAACCCACGCTACTGTGGAGTTATCGCATGTGAAGTGGCCTAGCGCTGCTCATTTGCCGCGATTGTGGGACGAAAATCGCGAGGGCATCATTCGTTATTTGGAACAGGCTTTGTTGGGCATTCACCTGAAATTAGTTGATCGCTCTAGTGCAACGGTTACGCAAGTTAGCGTACGCACCCACAGCAATGACCGCACTAGTGGCAATGACCGCACCGTACATTATACATCTGGCTATGTGAACAGACCGAGCCTTAGCAAGATGCTAACGCTCGAGATCAGTTCGCCAGGATACAGGCCAGAGACATTAACCATCTCGCCGTGGGAATTTACCGGCAGTAATTACCGGGAATTGGTGCTCAGTAAAGACTGATATTCGATTAATTCGACGAGTTCACCCAGGCAGCAGCCATACCGGCCAGCATGGCAACGGCTCGCTCGTTGTATTGCATCCAACTCACAATGATGTCTGCGACCAGCTTTTGGGGGCCAACAAAAGTATCATGCATCGGCTTAACTGTCTGTAAATACTGATGAATAACACCATCAACATTGCGGCCACGCTCATTGATATCGCGGCGTAGGCGGCGTAAGCAGCGGACATCGTCGTCTACATCGACATAGACGGCCAAAGTCAGCAGCTGGCGAATCTCTGCCCAATGCAGGGCCAGTATGCCGTCAAGCACCAGCACTGGCGCTGGTTTTATTAAAACTGTCTCACCAGTTCTAGTATGGCTAGCGAAATCATAAGTGGGACGAGCGACCTCACGCCCGGCTAACAGTTCGCTGAGATGTTGCCGCAGCAATTCCGTATCAAAGGAATCGGGGTGATCGTAGTTGCGGCTGTCCCGCTCACTTTGTGGTAAGTGTGCCAAATCATGATAGTAATGATCGATCTGCAAGACCAGCAGGTCAACGCCAACCATCTCGGAGCAACGGTCGCGAAGCATGCGCACAAGGGTCGTCTTGCCCGATCCAGACCCGCCACTGACACCAATGATCTTTGGTTGTTGAAAAGTCACGCGCTCTCAACCCTGGGGAGCAGATACGCCCCGCGTTAGAATGTCCTTGCCGAAGTGCGGCGTTTATCACAACAATAAGGAAACTCCACCAGTTTTTTATGGTTATAAGAGTTAAAGTTGTCCCTTAGTTTAAAATCATCATCGCCCCGCTGACGCCCCACGAATCAACCGTGGGTATGGGAGTGTTCATGACCATGGTAATTAAGGAAAGTGACGTGCCTGAAACGTCTGCACCGGGTCAGCCGCAGGTGATTAACTGTCGCAATCTCGTCGGTGGTCAGTGGCAGAACTCGTCAGGCCCCCAGCGTCAAATCATCAGTCCGCACACGGGAGCCCTGATCGGACACGTACCGATGAGCTCAGTGGCCGAAGTGGCCGCAGTCGCCACCGCTGCTGCCGCAGCTGCACCTGGCTGGCGCCGGATGACCACCAAAGAGAGGTCAGTCCCGCTATTCCGTTGGCGCGAACTCGTACTCACCAACTTAGATAGCTTGGCACTTACAGCCGCTAGCGAATCCGGCAAAACCCTAGCAGAGGCTCGCGCCGGAATTCTCAAAGGCGTTGAAGTTGCCGAGTTTGCTCTCAGTCTGCAAAACCTGGATGCCGGCGGCGCCATGGAAGTGAGTCAAGGCGTGACCTGCCAGATCCAGCGCCAACCGCTTGGTGTAGTGGCCGGCATCGCCCCGTTTAATTTCCCCGCGATGGTGCCGCTTTGGATGATTCCAATCGCCCTCACGCTGGGCAACTGTTTTATCCTCAAGCCCTCGGAAAAAGTGCCGCTGACCTCGCAACGCTTAGGTGACTTATTTATTGCTGCGGGATACCCAGCCGGAGTCTTCTCGATCATTAACGGCGCTAAGGAAACGGCAGAGACTTTAATCAGCCGTCCCGAAGTGCAGGCTGTGGGCTTCGTAGGTTCGACGCCAGCGGCTCTCTCCGTCTATAAACTCGCCACAAGTCTGGGCAAGCGTGCTTTGGCCCTAGGTGGGGCCAAAAATCAGGTGATCTTAGTGCCCGATGCTGATCCCGACTTCAGCGTTAGGGGCATTGTCGATTCATACACCGGCTGTGCCGGCCAGCGCTGCATGGCCGCAAGTCTTTTAGTTGCCGTCGGGAATGTCGACGACCTAATCAGCCGCATCGTCAAAACGTCTGCCAGTTTAAAACTCGGCCGCGATCATGGCATGGGTGCCCTCATCGATGCCGCAGCCAAAGAGCGCATTTTGGCGATTATTGATCGCGCCGAAAAAGCTGGTGCAAAAATTATTCTGGACGGCCGCAAAGCGACGCCACCGGCTGGCTGCAGTGGTGGCCATTGGCTGGCCCCAACCATCATCGATCACGCTAAGCCCGATATGGAGTGCGCTACGACCGAGATCTTTGGCCCGGTGCTAACTATAGTTCGCGTGCCTGATCTATCTGCGGCGATTGCACTTGAGCATGCTAGCCCCTTCGGCAATGCCACGTCGGTATTCACCAGCAGTGGGCATGTGGCGCGTACCGTGATCGATCAAGCCACCAGTGGTATGATCGGCATCAACATAGGCGTGCCGGTGCCACGCGAGCCCTTTTCTTTTGGTGGTACTAAAGCCTCGAAATTTGGCCATGGCGACATCACTGGTGAGAGTTCGCTAGATTTCTGGAGTCATCTAATCAAAGTAACCAGTAAGTGGTCTGGTACGGCAGCAAGTAATTGGATGAGTTAACTGGCGCCTAGGGTACACTCTTGAGCACCATCACCAGGACTATTTATGACTGACGACCTGACGCCAAAACCAAGCAAAAAAAAGTTAACTCATATTAAGTTAACCTCGCACCCCGAGCGTGGGGCGCAGGTGTTGCCGATTAACTGGGGGGCCAGCACAGCCGCCGAGCGTGGGCCGATCGTCGGTACGGTTACTAACCCGAGCCAACGCAACGTCATTGGTGCCCACTCCGGATCTTATGCCGTCTACAGGGCACTAGCGATCGCCGCTGGTTCGCTAGACCCTGTGCACATTCCAGATCTAACAAACACCTCTCCCGCGGCTCTCATCGGTCCTCATCCCCAGTGGGCAGATAAACACCGTATCGTCTCCATCGATCCCTGGGGCCATTTAATCAGCGATGCGTTCAGGCCGCTCCTAGAAAAGGGCTATGATATACGGCCCACGATCGCGGTCACTCGCGCGCACATAAACATGCCTGAGTTTAGTGATGCAATTGCCGCCGGCCGACTCAAACCGGATGGCCATATTTTGCGCGACAACGGCGAGGTCCTTGTTACCAAGGCGGCTATCGACCCAGTTTGGTATTTGCCTGGCATCGCAGAACGCTTCAGTATCGACGAATCAGAGCTGCGCAGATCACTATTTGAGCACACAGGTGGAATGTTCCCTGAGTTGGTCACACGACCTGATATGCAAGTCTTTCTGCCACCGATCGGAGGCATGACGGCATATTTTATTGGCGACGTCACCACCATGGCAGACGCTAATAAAGAACTTGCTTGCCGCGTTCATGACGAATGTAACGGCTCTGACGTTTTCGGCTCTGACATATGTACCTGCCGACCTTATTTGGCACACGGCATCGAAGTTTGCATCGCAGCGGCGCAAGCCGGCGGTGCTGGGTTAGTCGTCTATAACCGCAAAGAGGGTCGCGCCCTCGGTGAGGTGACCAAGTTTCTTGTCTATAATGCTCGCAAGCGACAAGAGGGCGGCGACACCGCCGCCAAGTACTTTCAGCGGACGGAGTGTGTCGCCGGGGTCCAAGACATGCGCTTTCAGGAGCTAATGCCAGATATTTTACATTGGTTGGGAATTACGAAAATTGATAAATTTGTGTCAATGAGCAACATGAAGTACGACGCCATCGCCAAGGGGGGAATCACCATCAAGGAGCGGGTCGAGATTCCGAAAGAGCTAATTCCTGCCGATGCGAGAGTTGAGATGGATGCCAAGGTGGCAGCCGGTTACTACACCCCAGGTAAAGTGCCTGAGACCAAAGACCTCAACGTGAAGAAGGGTCGCGGCCTCGACGAGTGAGACATGCCGAATACCGAAGTCAAAAACGAAACTAAAGACAGCGTCGCCTACCTAAGATCACCAAAGGCAATTCGCGAGCAATGCGCTCGTATTGCCGAGCGCGTGGCGAGTGGGGATTCACCACACTTTAGCTTGCATAAGGCCAAGCTAGAAAAAGCCGCCGAATTGGTGATTCAGGAGATAAAATCTAATTACCCGGATCTGGTGATTCCGTACCATAGCCGGTGGAGACACTTTGGTGACCAACGTCTAAAGCGACTCAATGAGAAGTTAGCAGCAATGGACCCTGATCTCGCTGCGAAGAGTCGCATTGAGCTCGCCATTGTAAGTGTGCTCCTCGATGCCGGTGCCGGCCCAAATTGGCGCTATACGGACCCAGTCACGGGCGAATCCGTCGGACGGTCAGAAGGCCTCGCGCTAGCAAGTTTTGATATGTTTATGGATGGTGGCTTTGCTAGCGATCCAGAGACACCGCTTACTGTCGATTGCCCGATGCTCCGCAGCTTGACCAAAAAAGATCTAGAGAAATACTTTCAAGTCACGCCGCAAAATCGACTCTTAGGCCTCGATGGTCGCTTGCACCTACTACAAAAGCTAGAGCACGCAATTACCGCGAACAAAAAGTACTTCGGCGATATTGAGCCACGCCTGGGCAATGTCTATGACTACTTGGTGACGCATGCAGGCAACAACAAGCTACCTGCCCGCAAGGTACTTTCTGTGCTGCTCGAGGGCTTGGGCAGTATTTGGCCAGGACGCACTGTCCTGGGTGGCGTCATGCTCGGTGACGTCTGGCGCCATAGCGCTCTTCCTGAGGCAGATCATGGTCACGGCTTGGTGCCGTTTCACAAGCTGTCGCAGTGGCTCACTTACTCATTAGTTGAACCATTAGAAGACTCAGGCCTAGAAATCGGTGGTTTAGACGAACTCACCGGACTCGCCGAGTACCGTAATGGCGGTCTGTTTATTGATACTGGCGTCATCGCCTTGAAAGATCCAGAGATCGGAACCAAGACCCACAAAGCCGACTCCGAAGTCATTATTGAGTGGCGAGCTCTCACCATCTCCTTACTGGAAGAATTGGCTGATATGATCAGGGCGCGACTACAAAAAACCGCACTTGAGTTGCCGCTAGCAAAAATCATGCAGGGTGGCACGTGGAGCGCGGGTCGTAAATTAGCAGCGTCTTTGCGGCCAGGAGCTGAGCCGCCGATCCGCCTTGCTAGTGACGGCACTGTGTTCTAGTTTATGCTGTGGGGGCACTAAAAATTATGAGTGAACAAGCAACTGCAGCGGGTAAGACCTTTGTCATCGAGCATCCTTTGATCCAGCACAAGCTGACGATCATGCGCAAAAAGGACACGAGCACAGGAAAATTTCGACGACTAGCCGGCGAGATCGCTATGCTACTCGCTTATGAGGTGACCAGGGACATGCCGATGACTCTAGCGGAGATCGAAACACCGCTAGCGAAAATGCAAGCTCCCGTGCTGAAAGGCAAGGAGCTGGTCCTAGTTTCAATCTTACGTGCAGGTAATGGAATTCTCGACGGCATGCTGCGCCTCATTCCATCGGCGCACATCGGCCACATCGGCCTCTACCGAGAACCAAAGACGCAAGTGGCCGTCGAGTACTACTTCAAGATGCCTCCTAACATGCCGGAACGCGACACCATCATCGTCGATCCGATGCTGGCAACGGGACACTCCGCTGTCGCCGCCATCAGTCGAGTCAAAGAACAAAATCCACGCTCGATCAAATATGTTTGTTTGTTGGCCGCACCAGAGGGTGTCCAGTTTGTCCACGAACACCATCCTGATGTGCCGATCTATACCGCGGCGATCGATCAGGGCTTGAACGAGAAAGCGTACATCATTCCTGGTCTTGGTGATGCGGGCGACAGGATGTTTGGGACCTTGTGATTTACAAATGAACGGGCCATCAAAATGATGGCCCGAGATCTATAGTCACGCCGACTGATTTTTCATTGCTCTTAATTAAGACGCTATCAAATCAAAATCTGGAACACTGCATCAATCAAAGTGAGCGGGACTTCCACTACAATCGGGACAGCAACAGCTACAACCGTAGTGACGACTTCGAGCGCAATATTCAACACTGAGCCGACTGCACCAATTAAAGTCGTGAGCAGACCACCACCATAACGACGGCCGCCTTCGCGGTAATAGGTCAAACCCAGTTTTTGCGATTTTTTGCCATGAATCTCGGCCATGCGGTGGGAAAACTCATTCCAACTCGTCGATGCTTGATTGTAGCGTTTCGCAGCCATATGATTGGTGAATTCCCCTAACCGCACTGCTAAGTAATCTGCATCGGCCTGAGTTAAAGCATTTGGATATTTTTTCATTTTCTCCGCAAATGCTGCACGAATCTTGTCAGCCGACAAACCAGAAGCGCCAGCAGCAGACGCAATTTTGGCCATGTCTGCGTCTTTAGGCACTGGTGCTGCGGCATCTGCAGGTGCCGGAGCTATCGGGGCAATCACTGATGGCGCGACCTCTTTTGGTGCTTCTGCTGTGACCACAGATGATGTTGATTTAGTGGCCCTAATCACCTCAAGTTTTGCACTTAGTTGCTCAGCAGTAAGATACAGCCCCTCTACAGTGGAAGCGTCATTTGCTTCGGAACTAGCCTCGACCTTGTTACTGGACACGGAGTTCTCGGCCGCGCTTGCACCTTTAGTCGGGTTAACGCGTTTTGACTGAGTGTCTGTACCAGTGCTGCAGGCCTGCAAAAGACCAAAGGCCAAGATTCCAGCGCCCATTTTGATAGAAGCTTTCATAATTCGCCCTTCCTCATTGGAGTTTTCAGTTTTGACCACCAAGTCATAAACTGTTTGTTGATTATCCCTGAAACTTAATACTCCTATCGGAAGAACGGGTAAATAACTTTAGCCTTAAACCAATATTTGTTTAAAATCCGAAGGGTGCGTCGCGGTCAACTCGCCCCCAAATTGAGAATTTATTGACAAATGCCCAATTAACCTGGAGTAGCGACCCATCAAACCGATTAATTTAAAGGCACGGAATACAGATCATTCATAATGAGGGACGTTGCTGAATCAGAATTAAACAAAAAACGAATATTTTTCTAAAGTTTTTTGCCGCTCTGGCCGATAAGTTAAATAACAAGGGGGAGCAACTATGAAACACGCAAGCCATAACCCATCAATCAGCGTTCTATTTCTTCTCATGACCACCGTTAGCTGCGGAGCGAGCACATTTTCCGGAGTCTCTGCCGGCACGTCTTCCGCTTTGACTGCTGCCCCAACAGGCAAAAACGGTGAGGCGGCAGATCCGACTAGCCAAGTACTGAGATCCTCTACAATAAGTCCTTCAGGTACCTCGGAAGATCTTACCGGCACAAATCCAACTCTAGGATCTGGCGCCGACCCACAGACCGGGTCTGATCAGAACCCGACCCTGGGTGGACAAGGCGGACAGGGCTCGCAAAGTGTTGAGCCTACCTGTGTATCTGTTAACGGTGCAGCCATCAACAAAGGTGCCTGCGAAGAACGTAAAAAGCTGCGTAGCGGCGTCAAGAAATGCTTAGCGGCCTGGGGAGCTGGGACGCCGTTTACTGAGTCATCCCCTTACCGGAACCTTGGAGTTGCCGTTTCCGTGCTAGGGTTTGGCTCAAGCCTAGATGATAGTGAAGCCACTGATAAGCCTGAACTTGTAGTCATTCCAGCCTCGGTGAGCGTGTTAACCATCACTAAGTACCGCCTGCTAAATCCAAACGGATGGTACTGCATGGTTGCAGACGTAAGCGTGGGCGCGATCATAAATGTCGATTTGAATAAAAATGCTCATTTAGCGGACAGTCGGGCGGATGTACGCGTATTGGCAGTAGGATCTAACGGACCAGCAATGGTCGATGTACATGTCATTTCATCGGTTAAAGTTCGTAGAGTCCCTTAATGAGACCCTCCTCAATGTGCTCCGATGCCAGTGTCGATTGAATCCCGATTAGGGAGGATCAGGGTTTGGGATGGGATTGTCACGAACGATTCCAAACTGAATCCTGTTTCCTCCCAGCTTTTTTACGTGTAATGCACCTACTACTCGTCGGGCTTCAAAGTCCGCCCTTAGGTAAAAAACGCCTAAAATCGCAATCCCCTGATTTAATTGTCAACAACCTGGATCCCCGTGACTCTAGATCCCCCCACACTTCTCTACTCCAGTGAGCGCTTCGTAGTTCCGGACAAACCTGCCGGCTGGCTCAGCGTGCCGTCGCGCATGGGTGTTGCTGATATTAGGCCCTGCGTCGGCAAAGTCTTAGAAGAGGCTCTGAAGATTCGCCTGTGGCCCGTCCACCGCCTTGACCTTGAGGTCACCGGAATCCTACTCTTTGCCAAAGATGCTGAGGCCCATCGCCTTGCTAACTATTGGTTTGAAAATCGCCTAGTTGGCAAAACCTACGAGGCTCTGAGCAGCGGCGACCCGGCACAGACCTCAGAGCAAACTTTCACCTGGCGCTCGAATCTTCTACGAGGAAAAAAGCGCGCCTACGAAAGCCCCCACGGCAAACCATCGGAAACTTCAGCGCGCGTGCTCAGAATCGTCAATTTAGCTGACGGGCCGGCAATTCTGTGGCATCTCGAGCCTCATACGGGTCGGCCGCACCAACTACGTTACGAACTGTCACGGCACGAATTTCCGATCCTCGGTGACCAGCTTTACGGCTCAGACCGCCCCTGTCCCAGCTCCCTGCCCAACCAGAATCGACTAGAGAAACAGCCATATATTCAGGATGATAACCATTCCATCGCGCTGCGCTGCGTAAGCCTGGATTTCAGCCGCTGCCCAGAAGCCCACAGCCTGGGCTTGCCAGAAGTGCTCACGGCACCTAGTCTGCCGCGGTGCTACGGGCTCGAGGAGATTTCATGACCAAACCGACAACACCGACAACGCCGACAACGCCGACAACATCAGCACTGACCACAGTGCGATTGACCCAACCATTCCGCATCCAGCATCCATGGATCTTTGCTCGCATCGTAGCTAAGCCAGCGGAGCGCATTCCCCCAGGAAGTGTGGTGGAGGTGATTGGTCAAGACGGCAAATTTGTCGGACGTGGATTTTATAACGGCCATGCTCGCATCGGCGTGCGCCTCTTAACGACCGACCCGAATGAGGTGGTTGATGCCGATTTTTTTAGTCGGCGTATCAAGCAAGCCATCACCTGGCGACGTGATCTAGGTTTGTTTCAAAAAACGACTGGCATGCGCCTCATTCATTCCGAAGGTGACGGACTAAGTGGGCTGATCGTCGATCTCCTGGGCGATATTCTAGCCATTCAATTTACGTCGGCAGGGATGTTTCGTCAGCGCGAAGTGATTAAAAAAGTGCTGCTGGAGCACTTTCCGCTAACACGCGTTTACTGGTTTGCTGAATCGCGCATACAAAAACAAGAGTCATTTGACTGCTGGGAGATGCCCGCGCCAGAACCTGTGGTTATTGAAGAACAAGGCGTGCGCTTTCATGTTGCCGTCGGTTCAAAACACAAGACTGGATTTTTTGCCGATCAACGCGACAATCGGCGACTCCTTGCAGAACTTTGCGAAGGCAAAGATGTACTCGATGTATGCTGTCATTCGGGCGGTTTCGGCCTGTATGCGAAGGTCATAGGCAAGGCAAAGACGGTCACTGGCATCGATTTGGATGATGCTGAAGCACTCACGACGGCCAGAGCAAATGCGACATTAAATAACGTCGACATTAACTTTCACGCAGCCGATGCCGCTGATTATATGAAGCAGGCGGCGCAGCGCGGTGAGCGCTACGATGTCGTCATCTTAGATCCGGCCAAGCAAACTCGCTCTGCTGATAAGGTCGATGCAGCACTTGGCGAGTACTGGCGCCTCAATAGACTAGCGATGCAAATAGTTAAACCGGGAGGCATCCTACTTAGCTGTTCCTGTAGCGGCCTTATCAGTGAAGAACAGTTCTTAAATACGATCCGGCAAGCAGCACGCGACGAGCGGCGGGATGCGCAGGTGTTCCGCCTTAGTGGCGCTGCTCCCGACCACCCATTCCTCGCGCATGTAGATGAAGGGCGTTACCTTAAGGCTGTCTGGGTACGCCTACTTTAATCACACTGCGAATGGAATGGACTTCTTAGCGAAATAATCTTCGAGCCATGCCTGACAGCTGTGTCTATCGCCTTGAAATAAGGTGGGACGCTTAAGACGATTGAGCGAGTGATAATAACTTTTGTCGTAATAATGAATCAGCAGCGCCTCGATCCATTCTTGATGGCGCTGCAAATCGCCTCCATATTTGAATGCGCTGTCCATCTGCTCCCTTAATTTAGGTCCAAAGATATCCAGACGTCGACTTATGGACAGGAGAGCTTGCTTGGCTTTTTCATATAGGGCCTCAAGTGGTACCCCGCGATCCAAAGGTACTTGCAAATATTCCTGCGCGATATTCGCACTGCGTACATGTAGGGGTTCATCAACAACTACGACTGGGGCGGTCACTATCACTTTATATAACGCATCCGGAACTGAGATATTCCCGATCGTGCGACTTTCATCTTCAATCAAAAGCTCACTGGTCGCGAGCATCCCTCGCATGATTTGCAAAGCAAGGTTATTTTCAAATCTAGCCTGCGAAGGCTGCACTTCAAAGTCACCAGCGCCAAAGGCACTACCTCGGTGACCCGCTGCCAGCTCTAAATCAATAGCCCTACTGATGCCACTTCCCGAAGCATTTAGTTGGCGAATTAGCGAGGTTTTGCCAGATCCTGTTAGACCAGTAAGGACTAGGCAAGAGGGAGGCGCAATAAGGCGCTTCAGTAGTTCATTGCGAATGGCTTTATAGCCACCGGCCAGCTGCAAGGTCACAGCGCCCGCCTCGGCTATACGCTGACATGCCGTACGTGACCTGAGTCCGCCACGCCAGCACATGACTACACCCTGTTTAATCGGACTGGATTGCACAGCCTGATACCAGCCTTCAATTCTGGATTGCTGGTATGGTGCAGTTAGCTCGAGAGCGAGTTTGATTGCTGCATCTTGCCCATGTTGCTTATAAGCGATGCCAACAAGATGGCGCTCAGAATCATTTAAAATAGGAAGATTCGAAAAATAAGGTATGGAGGCCTTATCCCATTCAGATGGAGCGCGGACATCAATTAAAGCCCACTCGTTAGTCCCGCGAACTAAACGATCGAGGAGCGTCGGCGACTCTATGATCAATTGGTTTGGCACCGATTATTCCTCTCCATTTAATGGAATCATACCAGAGTGTTCACGTCTTGGTGACTGGATCGCTTGCCCTTTTGAAGCTATAAGATCCGACAGTAGCCTTCACCGGCTTACCGTTGATTTCAACAAATGGATGGACGAAAAAGTTAACCGGGCCCGAAGCGGCAGCGGGAACCATAGTTAACTGACGACCTTCACTAATCTGCAAGCGATTAGCTGGATGGTGGCCAAAATAGTAGTCTTTAAATTGAGGCTCCTTGGATGCTTCCGAAATATCTACGGGTATCCATTGATTATCTGCCAAAAACTCTGCCCAACAGTGGTAGCCCTCAATGGCACCAGCTCGACCTTGCGGCGGAATAGTAAAGCCGATGGCAAAGCGTGCAGGGATGCTCGCCGACCTTACCAGAGCAATAAATAGTGCATGAAAGTCTGTACAATTGCCTGTTTTGGCATCGCATGCATAAACGGCATCACCCCGCCCCCAGCCATTACCAGATTTGTCGTATTTCATTTCTTGTAGGACGTAGTCGTAAATAGCCCGCCCCTTTGAAAGAGTGCTGTGCTTACCCTTTATGACCTCGGCAGCAATCTTCTTGAAACGGTCAGTTAGCGGCACGAGAGGCTCGGATCTTAAAAAAAGATCTTTATTTGTGCCGGTAGCTATAGAGTGAGCGCCTTTCTCAAGACGGATCACTTTATAGATGATCTTAATGGATTTATCTGATGCATCGCTGTCTGCTTCGATATGTAGCAACGAATTGGCAAAATCGGGATCTTTTCCCTCGTTAGTCACAAGTCCGAGACTTTCTATTTTACGTTCAATGGTTTGAAAGTCATCACTGGAAGCGAGTGGAATCCAGGCAGCAAATTTATCGCCCTTCCGCAGAGCGGGAATACGGTATTCGTATGTCATCTCAAAAACATCTTTACCAGGAACCAAACCCTTTGCCGTGGCATGGGTGGACAAAGCCAAGATTAAAATTGCAACTGAAGTCCCTACTTCGATCACAAAGCTTCGTTGGCTCTTTTGTAACTTCTGCATTTACAACTCCTAATCCGGGTAACGCTATAGTCTCATGCAGTGTGGGTGGTATCAATTTAATCGGCTGATTATTTCCGCTAACTGGCACGCAGCATGCATGATCCTGAGGTGCTCGATGCTTGTAATTTGTCTGCGTGATATTGCACACTCGAAGCGGCAGAGGTCAAACGATGGCGAACCAAAAATCGATGAGCGACAAGTTACTCGCCATTGAGACTCAGATTGTCATTGCCGAGGCGCGGAGATCTAACATCATCTCAGCAGCCCGACCGGAGTGGCAAGCAAGCCTAAGAAATCTGATTCATTACATGGCACTGCGAGAGTTAGACATCCGCAAACTGCAGCTTGAGCTTGCTGACCACGGCCTGTCCTCTCTAGGCCGAGCCGAAGGCTACGTCCTCGGGAATTTGCGCAAAGTCCGGCTTTTATTAACTGCAAGCGAGGCGAATCAGGCACCGGAGTTGGTTCAAATTGGTGATCAAGTGCCAGCCGTGTTACCGCTAACCTGGTCTGAGTCCGAAAGCCTTCTGCACACCCATACCCGAGCGATCTTTGGCCCCAAGCCGCAGTCTCGCCACGTCTACATCATGGTCACCGCACCTTCGGCAGATGTCGCTGATGAATCCTGGCTTAGGCGTATGCTGAAGGCAGGAATGAACATGTTACGCATCAATGCTGCACACGGAACGCCAGATGAATGGCGTATGATATCTGAACGCGCTAGACGAGCTTCAAAGGATGCTGATTTAGCCTTGCGCGTTGCAGTAGATCTGCCAGGACCGAAGATGAGGACGCTTGCCTTATCCGAGGGCGCGCACGTCATAAAACTTCAACCTCAACGGGACGAGTTTGGCAGAGTCACCACCCCCTGTCAGGTACGCATTGGATCATCTCCCTCCAGCAGCTCAACTTTGACCAGTTTACCAACGTTACCTATCCCACCTGAGATAGAGGGCAAGATCGCCGAAGGCGACCAGCTCGAGTTTGAAGACACACGTGGTCGCCCACGCTCCATTCGTATTAAATCAAAGGATGCGGCTCTAGGCATTATTGGTGAACTGGATCGTACCGCTTATATTGGCGAGATGACCGAACTGCTGATCAAAGACGCAAGCGGCGCGAAAAAAATCACCTTTGTTTGCAAGAATCTACCTTCCATAGATTTCAGCGTATTGATCGGGATTGGTGCTAAATTCATTCTTTGCTCTACTCCCACAGAGGCCATCGCCGATCACCCCGAATTACCTCGGCTTGGCTGCACCATGCCCGCGATCTTTGGTGCGCTTAAAAATGACATGGCAGTCATGTTTGACGATGGTAAAATTGTTGCCCGCATTGAAACATTGGCACCAACTTATGCAGTATTACGCCTGGAACGGGCGGCTCGTGGGACAGCTCGCTTGCATGGCGACATGGGCATCAATATTCCTGATGCAGACTTAAAGGTCCCTGCGTTCACTGAGGCCGACTCCGCTGCTCTCAGCTTTGCTGAAGAGCACGCAGACATCCTGAGTTTATCTTTCATCCGCTCAGTTGAAGATGTAAGAACACTGGAACGTCAGATCAGACGACCCGATATTGGACTCATCATTAAAATTGAGACTCGCGCCGGATTTGAAGCGATACCAGCCATTCTTTTGGATTTCCTAGGTAAGCGTAATTTGGCGCTTATGATCGCCCGCGGAGATCTCGCCGTCGAAATAGGCTTTGCCCGACTGGCTGAAGTACAAGAGGAAATCCTCTGGCTAGCCGAGGCAGCTCATATCCCAGTGATATGGGCAACTCAGGTCCTAGAGTCTCTAGCAAAAACAGGGTTTCCGACGCGCTCCGAAGTGACCGATGCTGCCATGTCGGTGCGGGCAGAATGCGTCATGCTGAATAAAGGGCCCTTCATTGAAGATGCTCTACACACTCTTGATTCCATACTCGTACGAATGGATGCGCAC
>Ga0315294_10002253_pt1 | contig 21094 bp, 14 predicted proteins | sample YL17G13_40_MG_FD_203626 | JGI IMG/M metagenome (GOLD analysis project Ga0315294, IMG submission 203626) | Sediment microbial communities from Yellowstone Lake, YNP, Wyoming, USA - YL17G13_40 | ecosystem: Environmental > Aquatic > Freshwater > Lake > Sediment | place: USA: Wyoming | collected...
CCAGGCCCTCAAGGACGTCACCCTGAAGATCGAGGAGCGGAAGATCACAGCCCTCATCGGGCCTTCCGGCTGCGGCAAGTCCACCTTCCTCCGCTGCCTGAACCGGATGAACGACCTGATCGAGGGAGTGCGCCTCATTGGCCGGGTGACGATCGACAGACAGGATATCTATCGTCCGGAGACGGACCTGATTGAGCTCAGGCGGAGGGTGGGCATGGTTTTCCAGCGGGCCAACCCGTTTCCCTTGAGCGTTCAGGACAACGTCGTCTTCGGCCTGCGGGTTCATGGGCTGCAGGACAGGAAGATTGTGGACAGCCGACTGCGCAAGAGCCTGGAAGCGGTTCGACTCTGGGACGAGCTCAAGGACAAGCTGCGGGCCAATGCCCTGGAGCTTTCCGGCGAGCAGCAGCAGCGGCTGTGCATCGCCCGGCTGTTGGCCCTGGAGCCCGAAGTCCTTCTCATGGACGAGCCCTGCTCGGCCCTGGACCCTATCGCCACGGAGCGGATCGAACAGCTGATGTTTGAGCTCAAAGAGCGCTACACCATCGTCATCGTCACCCACAACATGCAGCAGGCGGCCCGCGTCTCGGAGGTCACCGGCTATTTTCTGCTGGGCGAGCTGGTCGAGTTCGGGGAAACGGGGCAGGTCTTTTCTTCTCCGCGTGACCGCCGGACGGAGGATTACATCACCGGACGTTACGGATAAAATCATGAAGGAGCGTTGACATGCCTAGACATTTTGACGAGGAATTGACCGAGATGAAGAATCAACTGCTTTTTATGGGCAGCCTGACCGAAGAGGTCATTGTCAGGGCGGTGGAAGCTTTGAAGTGTCTGGACGCCGATGCTGCTCGAAAGATCATCGAGGAAGATAGCAGGATCGACCGTCTCGACCTGGAAATTGATGAAAAGTGTCTGGAGCTCATCATCCGGCATCAGCCCGTGGCCGCCGACCTGCGCTTTCTGGCCATGGCCATGAGGATCTGCGCCGACCTGGAGCGGATAGCTGACCTGGCCGTGGACATCAGCCAGCGGGTGCTGGAGATGGCCGGCCAGCCTCTGCTCAAGCCGCTGGTCGATATTCCTAAACTGGCCAAGCTGGCCGACGAGATGCTGAAGGATTCTTTGGACGCCTTTGTCCAGGGCGATGTGAACCGGGCCCGCGCCGTTATCCGCAGGGACGATGAAGCCGACCGGCTGCGCGACCTCATCCAGACCGAGCTTGTTAAAGATTATATGATGAAGGACGCCTCAACGGCGCCGCGGGCCGTGTCGCTTCTCCTGGTGTCCAGGCACCTGGAGCGCATCTGCGATCACTCAACCAACATCGCCGAGGACGTCATCTATATGGTTGAGGGCGCAATGGTCCGGCACAAGCCGGAGCCCTGACCGGATCGTCCCAGCTGACGGTCATTCCGGCCACTCAATATCCAGGTTCACTGAATCAACAGCGGGGGTAGAAATCTTTATGCAATTTAATGAATATATACTATTTATGACAAAAATTGTCACATAGCTTGACAACTACTGTGGTTTAAATTATTCTTAATGCGAAAGGAAAAAAGAATTCATGAAGTATGAAAAGCCCAAGGCGATAAGATTAAATGATGTTTTTCCTTCATCCGCAGAATGCTGCGCGGGAACGAATCCCACCTTGACTGGAAATTGTACTGCAGGAAATGGCTATACAAAGGGTGCATCGTGCAATGACGGTTGCGGTGCAAGAAATCATTGTAACAGCGGATCGGATGCTGGATTAATAGGACAAAGCAATCAATATTGCAGCTCTGGAGCATCGGCCAATGCAGGTTCATGCATTGTCGGCGCGGCCATTGGAGATACGGTGACCTACGGATGTATGGCCGGCACCTCCGCAGGCGGCTGTTTGAACGGCGCCTCCGCAACTTGGACAGGAGGCGGGGCTTGCCAACTGGGAACAGGCGCTAAATCGTAAGATCAAACTCGCCTAATTCCTAAGGTCGTTCTAAGGTACTAAATGTCTTCTTTGTCAGGGAGTCCTCTGCGGCGGCGGATGGCCCGCTCGCCGAACTTGTCCTTGATCCGGTCCAAGGCGCTCTGAAGTTGCTCCTTTTTTTCCTCTGACAGCGGGGCTTCGCCGAACAACCCGAGCTGGCCGGTGGGATGGCCGAAGCCGGAGACGGAAACACCCAACAACCGAACTTTGACTCCCTGCAGGGTAAACTCCTGCAGACGCCTGGAGGCCGTGCGATAAATGACTTCGGCCAGGTTGGTGGCCCGGGGCAGAGAAGCGGCCCGGGTATGGGTCGAGAAATCCTCGAAGCGAATTTTCAGGGTGATGGTCCTGCCGGCTAATCTGGATTTTCTCAGGCGGCGTGAGGTCCTGTCGCTCAAGGAGGCCAGGGTGGCAAGCAGGAGGTTGTGGTCCGAAGTGTCTTCTTCGAAGGTGTGCTCAGCGCCTATGGATTTGGCCGCGGCCGCAGACTCGACTTGGCGCGGGTCGTGGCCTTGGGCCAACTGCCAGGCCTGCTCGCCCGATGCGCCGAAGACCTTGACAATCTCGGCCAGGGGGCGCCGGGCCAAGTCGCCTATGAGTCGGATGCCGGCTTTCTCGAATGCTCTCTGCGTCACCGGCCCCACTCCCCACAGCCGGCCCACGGGCAGGGGATGGAGGAATTCGAGGAGCCTCTCGGGAGTGACGACAACGAAGCCGTCGGGCTTGCCGATTTCAGAGGCGATCTTGGCCGTGAATTTATTGGGCGCCAGTCCCAGGGAAGCGGTCAAATCCGTTTCGCTCTTGATGGCGGCTTTGATCTTCCGGCCGGTATCTTCCGGAGTGCCGAAGAGTTGGTGGCTGCGGGTGATGTCCAGAAAAGCTTCGTCGATGCTCAAGGGTTCGATATCGGGCGTGAACCGCTCCAGGATGGCGAAAATCCGCTCCGACTCCCGTTCGTACTTATCCATGTGGCCCTGAAGAAAGACAGCCCGGGGACAGAGCCGGTAGGCCCGGGAGATGGGCATGGCCGAATGGATGCCGAAGGCGCGGGCCTCATAAGAGGCGGCCGCCACGACACCCCGGCCCAGCCCGGCTTTGGGGTCGGCGCCCACCACCACCGGCCTGCCGCGCAGGGCGGGATTGTCGCGCTGTTCAACGGCCGCGAAAAAAGCGTCCATGTCGGCGTGGACGATCCAACGTTGCCTGTTCATCTTTTCAGAGCCGGTTCAATTTCTTTCTATTTTACCCCAAACAGGGCCGGCCCTTCTCGCTGAGGGCTGCCGAGAAAATATTGATGGCGAGAATTGTCCCCTGGACGGGGATGTTTTTGTAGGAAGGAATGCTGGCTGGTTTTGGCATGTCAAGAAAGGAGTTTAGGGGGACTAAAAGGAACCTGCCCAGCCAGCGAAGCAGGCAAAGTAATTCTATTATATCAACATATTTTATAAAGTCAATAGGATAGCTAAAATAAAAACAGGAGTAGCACTAGAAAAAGCCTGTGTGCGGCGCGTCCCGGCTTGCCCTCGCGAAAAACCCGCCCACCGGCATCTCCTGAGTAGACATCGAGCTCCCCCTTGATTGCCCAAGGGGGACGAGGGGACATGATTCATTTACTCCTGTTTTCATCCGGGGTAGAATAACGCATCATGTCCGCCGGGCCTCAACGCTTCCGCGCCGTGATCTTTGACCTGGACGGAACGCTCTTGGACTCCCTCCGCGACATCGCCGATTCGATGAACGCTGTGCTGCAGCGGCTCGGCTGCCCCGTTCATCCCCTGGAGGATTACAAACGCCTGGTGGGCGACGGTGTCGCGGCCCTCCTTGAGAATGCGCTCCCGGCCGGCTCCACCCGCCGGCACAGCCTGGAGGAAGTCGGCCGGATGCTCGGCCAAGAATATGTCCACAACTGGAACCGGCACACCCGGCCCTATCCCGGCATCCCGGAGATGCTGGACTCGCTCCAGGCGCGCGGAGTTCGACTGAACATCCTGTCCAACAAGCTGGATGAGTTCACCCGCCTGGCGGCCGAGACATTCCTCAGCCGTTGGCGGTTCGACAAGGTCATCGGCTTCCGGCCGGACCTGCCGCGAAAGCCTGATCCGGCCGGCGCCCTGTTCATCGCCCAAGCGGCCGGAATTCCCGCTTCGGATTTTCTTTATCTGGGCGATTCGGACACCGATATGCAGACCGCTGCGGCGGCCGGTATGTTTTCGGTCGGCGCGCTGTGGGGCTTCCGAACCGAAGAAGAATTGAGGGCCCACGGCGCCAAGTCCCTTGTCCGTCGACCGGGGGAAGTCCTGCGTTTTTTTAATGGGGATCCGAAGGGCTGAGGCCGGCCAGGGTTCCGGCCCTTGAGTTGATCGGACAAGGAAGAGGAGGCGCGATGAAAACGTATCTCAAGGTCAGGAGGCTGGCCTGGCTGCTGTTGACCGCGGTCAGCCTGTGCCTGTTGTTGCCGCCGTATGTTGCGGCCAAAAAAGCCAACGTTCCCCCCCAGAAGAAATTTCTCCTCGACTGGCTGGCCCAGCCTCAGACGGTGGAGAGGTTCGGCCGCATGTCGGATGCCATCTGGGCCTATGCGGAGTTGGGCATGCAGGAGTTCAGGTCTTCAAAACTCCTGGCCGACACTCTGGAAGCCGAGGGGTTCACCCTGGAGCGCGGCGCGGCCGGCCTGCCCACCTGTTTTGTGGCCAGCTACGGATCGGGCCGGCCGGTCATCGGCCTGTTGGGTGAGTTCGACGCCCTGCCCATGCTGTCCCAGAAAGGCCGCCTCCCCAGGAAGGAAGCCGTGGTGGAGGGCGCGCCCGGCCACGGCTGCGGACACAACGCCATGTGCACGGCGGCCGCCGCGGCGGCGATCGCCCTCAAGCAGGTCCTGATTAGGTTCGGCCTTCCCGGCACCATCAAGGTCTTCGGCTCTCCGGCCGAAGAGACGATCGCCAGCCGGCCCTATATGGTCCGGGCCGGTCTGTTCAAGGACGTGGACGTCGTCATCGACAACCACAGCTCGGCCGGCCTATCCACGGGTTACGGCCGGGACGGGAACGCCATTTTCTCGGTGATCTTTACTTTTCGCGGCAAGACGGCCCACAGCGCCGGAGCGCCCTGGATGGGACGCAGCGCCCTGGACGCCGTGGAGGTCATGAACGTGGCCGCCAATTTCCTCCGCGAACACCTTCCCCCGGCCCACCGCCTGCACTACATCATCCTGGAGGGGGGTGAGGCGCCCAACGTCGTCCCGGACAAGGCCTCCGTCTGGTACTACATCCGCAACACGGACGAAGAAGTGGAAGCCATGTACTCCCGGGTCCTGGACTGCGCCAAAGCCGGCGCCCTGGCCACGGGCACGGAGCTTGCCGGCGTCCGGGTGCTGAGCGCTGTCCATCAGCGCCATGCCAATAAAATCCTGGCCGAAATGATCCAAGAGAACCTCGAGCTGGTGGGCCTGCCGGCCTGGACCGAGGAGGAGAATGCCTTCGCCAAAGCGCTGCAGAAAGAGCTGGGCAAGGAAGAGAAAGGCATGCCGGTTGAGCCCGGAAAGCTCAAGGAGCCGGAAAAGATCTTCATCGGCGGTGGCTCCTCCGACGTGGGCGAGGTCACGCTTATCGCGCCCACGGCCACGCTCAGCTTCCCCGGTCAGGTCCCCGGCGCCATGGGACACCATTGGTCCTCGGTGGCCAGCAATTTCGGCTCAACGGCCTGGAAGGGGCTCAACACCGGCGCCAAGGTCATCGCCGCCACGGCCCTCGACCTGCTGACCGACCCCCGCCGCTTGAAAAAGGTCCGCGACGAATTCACGGCCTACAGCCTCCAGCATCCCTACAAACCCTTCCTGCCCGCCGAGGCCCGGCCGCCGATTGACCTCAATGAAGAATTGATGAAAAAATGGCGGAGTCGCATGGAAACATCTATAGACTTTCAAGAGAGGTGCCCATGAAAAGCATGATTGTCTGGATGGCCGTCGCTCTGTGTCTGATCGGGGCGGCTGTCGCGGCCGAGGTCGTCAACGGTCCTCAAGCTCACCGGCTGTTGACCGTGGAAACTTTTTTCGACATGGAGTCGGTGGGGAGTCCCAACATTTCTCCCGACGGAAAGAATATTCTGTTCACCAGGACTTGGGCGGACAGGATGAACGACCAACAGGTCTCCAATTTATGGCTTGCCGACGTGGAGGGGAAGCGCATCCGCCTCCTGACTTCGGGCAATTGGCGCGACACGGCGCCGGTGTGGTCTCCGGACGGGAAACGCCTGGCTTTCCTCTCCGACCGGGATGGAACGACCCAGCTTTATGTCATGTGGCTGGACACCCGTGAGGTCGCCCAGCTCACCCATCTGGAGCGCGCCCCCTCGGGCCTGGCCTGGTCTCCCGACGGGAAAAAAATCGCCTTCACCGCGTTCCTGCCCGATGAAAACCCCATCCTCCAGGTCAAGCTGCCAAAAAAACCGGAGGGGGCCAAGTGGGCCGCCCCGGCCATCCTCATCGACCGGCTGAGCTGGCGCAACGACGGCCGCGGCCCTCTGCCCAAAGGCTATTCCCATATTTTCGTCCTGGAGGCTGAGCTGGGCGGAACGCCGCGCCAGGTCACCAGCGGCGATTATTCCCATTCCGAACCGGAATGGTCGGTTGACGGCCAGAAGCTTTTCTTCAGCGCGATTCGCAAGCCGGAGGCCGAATATGAGTTCAGGAATTCGGAAATCTATTCGCTGGACCTGGCCACTCTGGAGGTCAAGGCCCTGACCGACCGCCGGGGGCCGGACACCAACCCCGTGGCCTCGCCCGACAGCCGATGGATCGCCTACAGCGGCTACGATGACAAGAGCTTCACCAGCCATCTTTCCTCGCTCTACGTGATGGACCCGGCCGGCGGCCAAAAGAGGCTGTGGGCCGGCAACCTGCCCGATTCGCCCGCCAACCTGGCCTGGTCCGCCGACAGCCGGGGCCTGTATTACACCGTGAACGACAGGGGCCAGTCCAACCTCAACTATGTCCCCCTCCTTGGCGCCGGCCGAAAGATCACCTCCGGCGTTCATGTTCTCGGCGGAGTGACGCTGTCCTTGACCGGCCAAGCCGCCGCCATCCAATCCGACTTCCATCATCCGGGCCGGCTCGTCACCTTCAACCTCCAGCGGCCGGACGACCTGCGCCGGCTGGTGGATGTGAACGCCGACGTGTTGGACGGCCTCCAGCTGGGCGAGGTTGAAGAGCTTTGGTTCAAAGCCCCCGACGGACTGGACATCCAAGGCTGGCTGATCAAGCCGGCCGAGTTTGACCCGGCCAAGAAATACCCCTTGGTCCTGTGGATCCACGGCGGGCCGTGGTCTATGTACTCGGTGGCCTTCAATTGGGGCTGGCAGAACTTCGCCGCCGACGGCTATGGCGTTCTCTTCCTGAACCCCCGGGGAAGCACGGGCTACGGCCAGGATTTCGTCAACGGCATTCAGTATTCCTACCCCGGCCGGGACTACGACGACCTCATGGCCGGGGTGGACGCTGCCTTGGCCAAGGGCTTCATCGACCCCCAGAATCTTTTTGTCTGCGGTGGGAGCGGAGGCGGGGTGCTCACCGCCTGGATCGTCGGCCATACCGACCGTTTCCGGGCGGCGGTGTCCATGAGGCCGGTTATCGACTGGATGTCTTTTTGCGGCACCACGGACGGCGCCGACTGGTACAAGCAGTTCAAATCCTATCCTTGGGAAGATCCCCTGGAGTACGCTCTGCGGTCGCCGCTCCATTACGTGGCCAAGGTCAAGACTCCGACCATGGTCATGACCGGCGAGGCCGACCTGCGCACGCCCATGGGCCAAAGCGAGGAATACTATCGGGCCCTGAAGATGCTCAAGAAGGAAACGCTCTTGGTGCGCATGCCCGAGGAGTATCACGGCTGGCGGCGCCCCTCGCATCAACTGCTGCAACAGCTCTATCTCCAGGCCTGGTTTGAGAAGTACCGGGTGAAGGCCGGGGACACCAAGACCGAGAAGAACCGGTGACCACCAGCGACCCGGCCGGAGGGCTGGCTGCCCTCCATCCCAGGCTGCGCCGCCGCTTTCCCCAGCTCGAGCAGGACGGTTTCGGAAACCGGCGCCTCCATCTGAACTGCGGGGCGGGAACCCTGATGGTGGATACCGCCCTGGAAGCCATGGGCCGCTCGGCCCGCCTGCTCAACTCTCTGCCCGGTGAAGTGACGCCGGCCGAGCGGGCGACCCGCGATTTGCATGTGAGGGTGCGGTCGCTGGCCGGAGAATTCCTCAACGCCTCTGCGGCCGAGGAGGTCAGCTTCCATGTTTCGGCGACCGGCGCCCTGTTCAACCTGGCCCTGGGATTAAGGAGCGTCCTCCGCCCGGGCAGCCGCCTCATCGTCACCGACCTCGACCATATGGCCAACATCAGCCCTTGGGAGGACATAGGGAAGGCCTATCTGGACCTGGATGTCCAGCGGGCCGGGATCAGCGACGAAGGCCGACTGGACGCCGAGCAGCTTCTGTCGCTGGTGGACAGCAGGACGGGAATGCTGGCCGTCACCCTGGCCTCCAACGGACTGGGCACGGTCGTGCCGCTGGGGGAAATCATCGGGCGGGTGAGGGCCAAAGCGCCGTCCTGCTTGGTCTGCGTGGACGCCGTCCACCAGGCCCTGCACGGGCCGCTTGATGTGCGCGCCCTGGATTGCGACTTTCTCGTTTTTTCCGGGTATAAGGTCTTCGGCCCGATGTTGGGCGTGTTGTGGGGCCGGCGCGAGCTTCTGGCCAGGCTGAAGCCCTATCGCGTCGAGACGAACAAGGATATCCTGCCGACTAAGCTGGAGCAGGGGACGCTGAACATTGCCGCCCTGGCCGCCTTGGAAGCGGCCCTGGAATATCTCCTTTGGCTCGGCCGGGAGCTGGCTCCGGGGGAAGGGGAGAAGTCCGCTCGCCGCGCGCTTTTCGTTAAAGCCATGACGGCCGTGGAAACCCATGACCGGATGCTGAGCCGGAAAGTGCTCACCGGGTTCCGCGGGCTTGACCCGGAACGGTTCCGATGTTTCGGCCTTGCCGACCCGGAGCGCTGCGCCGAGCGCGTTCCAACCTTCGCTTTTGAGTTGAAGGGAATTCCGGCCGCTGAGGTCAAGCAGCGGTTGTGGGACGAGCAGGCCATCCAGATCGGCGACGGCAACCACTACTCGGCGGCCGTGGTCCGGCATTTCAAGAAGCCCAGCCTGTGCCGGGCCAGTTTCGCCCATTATCATACAGCCCAGGAAGCGCGGTGCTTTGTCGAGTCGGTCAAGGCCCTTCTGGCCGCCTCCTGAGAAGGCGACCGCTCGCTAAGGGTCGATAGCATCTCCCATTGTGTGATCTAACATTCAAGAAGAGGAGGGGTCCTGTCACGGCTCCTCCCCATCCGTGCTCGCCAAGCTGCGCGCGGCTGGGGAGCCCCTCCGCCGTGCCACCCCTCCCCACTTATCACATGTTTGGAGATGCTATCCTAAGAGTCATGGCAGTAGAAATCGACCCGAAAATGTGGCATACTAAAAAAAGGAGTCAGCATGATTTTCCAGGTGAAAACGAGGGGGAATTTATCAGCGCTGTCCATGAAGCGGAGTGCCCGGGTCTGCCTGGCCCTGCTGCTGCTTTCTGCTTTCGCCCTGAATGCTAAAACTCCTGCTCAGGAAGCGGTTCAGCAGAGCGCCGAGGTCAAGATTTCATTTGACCCGGGCTTCGATGCGCTGGTTCCGGCCAAGCGATCGGCCTCGGGCGAAATCCTGGTCCAGCCCATGATTAACGACCAGGTGGCCGGCTGGTTCCGACTCGACCCGGGCGTCCAGGGGATGAGGATTTCGGCCGACACGGCCCAATCTTTCGGCCTGGCCAAGTCTGGAACGGCCCGGATCATCACTTCCTCTAATAAAACGGAAGAGCGGCCGCTATGGTCCGGCGCCCGTTTCCAACTGGGGCCGTTGCTGGCCGAGGGGCTGGAGTTTGCCGAGATGAGCGAGCCCGCCTTGCCGGCCGAGGATGAACAGGTCGCCGGTGTCGTCGGCACAGCCATATTTCAAGCGGCTGTAGTCGAGCTGGAACTGGACAAGGACGAGGTCCGCTTCTTCGACCCGGCTATTTATGAGCGAGAACAGGCGGCCTGGCTGGAATTCGGCCAGCAGGGAGGGCTGCCCACGTTCAACTGCCGATTCGAGGGCGATCGAGAAGCGAAGTTCGGCCTGGACCTCCGCTCCCCTCTGGGCATCATATTTTTCTCTCAGGCGGTTTTATCCCTGGAATTGTTAAAGGACCGCCCCAGCCAGCCGGTCAAGGTCAGCGGAGCCACCTTCAGCCAGGCCTCGGCCCAAAAGGGTAGCCTGCAATGGTTCGAGGCGTCCGGCTTGAGGATCGAAGCGCCCCAGGCTGTATTTTTCACGGAATCGATCGGCCTTCCGGCCGAAAAGGACCTGGCCGGGCTTCTTGGCCGGGAAATCCTTAAAGGCTGCATTCTGGTCCTGGATTTTGCCCAATCAAGGCTGTCTCTTCAAACGAAGAGCGAAGGGTCTTGAGGAGGGCCTCAAATGAAGAACTTGGCCGCGGCCTTGCTGTTGGCCTGTTTGGGGGGAATGATCATGGGCGCCTCGGAATCCGCGCCGCCGAGAGTCATGATCAGGACCGACCTGGGAGACATTGTCCTGGAGATCTATCCGGACAAAGCGCCCCTCACCTCGGCCAATTTTTTGAAGTATGTGGACCAGGGCCTTTTCCAGGGCGGCAGTTTCTACCGGGTGGTCCGCCGGGACAACCAGCCCGGCGCCCAGGTCCTCATCGAGGTTATCCAGGGAGGCCTGGCTCGGGTCGATAATCCCAAAAGCCTGCCGCCCATCGAACAGGAGACCACTCAAGCCACCGGCCTTCTCCATAAAGACGGCGTGCTGTCCATGGCTCGCTCTCAACCCGGGACAGCCGGCTCTGAATTCTTTATCTGCATCGGCGATCAGCCCGAGCTCGACTTCGGCGGCAAACGCAACCCCGACCTCCAGGGGTTTGCCGCTTTCGGGCGGGTGGTGGAGGGCATGGATGTCGTGCGAGCCATCCAAGGACAGCCGGCCGACGGCCAAATGTTGGTCAAGCCGGTGGGCTTCATTTCGGTTGAGCGGGTTCGGCGTTCCTGGCGGCTTGGCTTTTCCGAAAGGCTTCGCTACATCACCTGGGACAATGTCCAGACCCTGGACCGGGATTTGAAGGGCGGCCAAGCCGCCCTCTTTTGGCGAACGCTCCTGTCTTTGAGCTGGAAGCCTTCTGAGCGGCTGGATATGGGCTTCCGCCTGGCGAATGAAATCCATCAAGTCCTCGTTCCGTCCGGGGGCAAATTTGAGTTGAACGAGGTCTTTATCGACAACCTTTATGTCCGCTGGAGGATGGGGGACAAGAGGCCCTTGGACTTGACCCTCGGTCGTCAGGATATATTTCTGGGCCGGGGGCTGCTGGTGGCCGAGGGGACTCCCCTGGATGAGACGCGTTCGGTCTATTTCAACGCCCTGCGCCTGGATATGGCCCTGGGCCGCAATCATTATCTGACCGGTTTTATCTGCTATCAGCCCGAAAAAGATGAGATACTGCCCGTGATCAACAGTTTCGACCGGCGGCTTGAGGAGCAGCCGGAGACCGGACTGGGGCTAAACTATTCATGGGCCGGGGGAGAACGGAAGGCGGAAGCGTCCTTGATTTATAAGAAAGCAAGCGCCGTTTCAGGGTGGCCGGAGCTGAGCCTTCTGACGCTGGACGGGCGCGTTCTCATCAGGCCGGCCGCAGGTCTGTCCCTGGAAGGAGAGGCGGCCGTCCAATTCGGGAGCAGGGGCGATTCGGGCCTGGCGGCCTGGGGGCTGGATATCGAATCCCGCTGGGAGGCAAGCCGCATTTTGCCGTTGATCCGGCAAGCGACCGGCGGAATTGTCATCCTTTCCGGCGACAATCCCAGGAGCAGCCGCTGGGAGGGATGGGTGCCGCTCTTCAGTCGATGGCCCGCCTGGAGCGAATCGTATATCTACACCCTGGCCCCGGAAAACGGAGGCCGGTTGGCCGAATGGACCAATTTCGGTTCGATATTTGCCCGGCTCGATTTCGAATTGACAAAACGGCTGGACCTGGGCCTGGCCTTCCATCGGCTCCTGGCCCCCCAGGCCTATTCGGGAACATGGGATTTGGCGGCCGGAAACGGACGGGTCCGGGGGAACCTGTGGGTTCTTAGGCTGGGGTTCAAATTCTCCGGAAACCTCACCGGGCATCTTCTTTATGAAGGTTTTGAGCCGGGAAGCTTTTACCGAAAGCCAGCCGACGGCTACTCGTTCCTGCGGTTTGAACTCCATCTTGGGCTTTAAATTTCCGCCCCAGCTCATCCCGTCCGGCGGTCAGTTGTCTAATGAGGGTTAGGAGGCCGGTGTTCGGCCCCAAGGACAGATGTGCTTTTTTGGTGACGGATCCTACGAGAATGTACGGGTGCGCTCAGTCATCCGTTTTGGCATGGATATTGCTCTTTTCCTTGGGCGTGGCTGGTTGGATTGAAACTAAATTGACAAAACCGATAGGGAATATTATCCTGAATAGAGAGAGGAGAATTCCGATGAAAACCGTTTCTAAGCGTAGGCCTTTAGCCGTCTTGGCTTTGGTGTTTTGGGTGACCGCCTCCCTGTCTTTCCTGGCTCAGCCGGCGGGAGCCCAGTATTTCGGCCGGAACAAAGTCCTCTACAATCAGTTCGACTTCCGGGTGATGAAGACAGAGCATTTTGACGTTTATTTCTACGCCGACGAACAAAAGATGGTGGAAATCGCCGCCCGGATGGCCGAGCGCTGGTACAGTCGGCTGGCCCGCATCCTACGGCATGAGCTGCGCAAGCGGCAGCCCCTGATTATTTATGCTTCCCATCCCCATTTCCAGCAAACCACCACCATCCAGGAAAACATCACCGAGGGGACGGGGGGCTTCACCGAAGTTTTCAAGCGCCGCATTGTTTTGCCCATGAGCGGTACGCTGGCCGAGACCGATCATGTCATCGGCCACGAGCTGGTTCATGCTTTCCAGTATGACATTACCGCCCAGGGCAATCAGGGCCTGACGGCCGGCCTGCCCAACGCCCTGCGCCTGCCGCTGTGGTTCATCGAAGGTATGGCCGAATATCTGTCCATCGGCCCGGTGGACGCGCACACAGCCATGTGGATGCGGGACGCCGCCCAACGCAAAAAAATACCGACGGTTGCCCAACTCAATAATCCCCGGTACTTTCCTTACCGCTACGGACAGGCCCTGTGGGCCTACATCTGCGGCCGCTGGGGCGACCTGATCATATCCCGAGTCTTGAAGGACGCCGGGCGGGGGGGCGATTTCGAAAAATCAATGGAGAGGGTCTTGGGCCTGTCTCTCAAGCAGTTGTCCGCCGACTGGAAGGCCGCCCTGGAAAAGGACTTCGGCCCGGTGGCGGCCTCCGCCAAACCGGCCAAGGATTTCGGGCCCCGGGTGGTCAAGGGGGGCGAGGATATCGGCTTGAACGTGTCTCCCTCCCTCAGCCCGGACGGGAAACAGTTTGTTTTTCTGTCCTCCAAAGACCTTTTCTCCATCGAGATGTTCGTCACCGACACCCAGACGGGCAAGAGTACCCAGAAGCTCACCAAAACGGCCATCGACCCTGAGTTCCAGAGCCTGCAGTTCATCTATTCCTCCGGCTCGTGGAAATCGGACGGCACCTCCTTTATCTTCGGGGCGGTCAGCCAGGGCCAGCCTGTGCTGGCCTTGCTCGACACGACCAGCCGCAAGGTGACGCGCGAAATCTTTTTTCCCCAACTGGGAGAGATCTTCAACCCCACCTGGTCGCCGGATGGAAAATCCGTCGCTTTCTCCGCCCTGGCCGGAGGCATGTCCGACCTCTTCCTCTATGACTTTCAGACGGAGAAATTGCGAAGGCTGACCGAAGATGTCTACGGGGACATCCATCCTAGCTGGTCGCCCGACGGCCGCTGGATCGCCTTTGCCACGGAGAGGTTCAACGCCCAATTGTCCGTGCTGAGCATGGGCCCCTATCAACTGGCCTTGATCAATCCGGACACCGCGGAGATCAAGCCCCTGGAGACCTTCAAGTATGCCAAGAGCATCAACCCTCAGTGGTCGCCGGATTCCCGCAGCCTGTTCTTCCTGTCCGATCAGAGCGGGATCTCCAATATCTATCGGCTGGAACTTGATTCCGGCCGGGTGTCGCAAGTCACCGACATGTACACCGGCGTCAGCGGCCTCTCCACCGTCAGCCCGGCCCTGTCCGTGGCCGACCAGACGGGCAAAGTCGCTTACAGCGTATACGAGGAGGGGAACTACAGCATCTACACCATCGACTCGGACCAAATGCTGGCCGGCCATGCCCCGGTTTCCTCGGGGGCCAAAGTTTCGCCGGCCGCCCTCCCGCCCGCCGACCGTCAGGGTTCGGAAGTCTTGGGCCTCATCAAGAACCCCCTCTTCGGCCTGCCCGAAGCTTCCACCTTTACCATCTCGCCTTACAGCTCCAAGCTGATGCTCGATTATGTCAGCCAACCTTCCTTGGCCGTGGGGGTGGACCCCTTCGGGACTTACGTCGGCGGCGGCCTGGCCTTTTTCTGGAGCGACATGCTGGGCTATAACAACCTGGTCACCATGTTCCAGGTCAACAACCGGCTGATCGATTCGGCCGTCCTGGCCGGCTACCAGAACACCAAATCACGCTGGAACTGGGGCGCCGTGGCGCAGCGCATCCCCTACATCTTCGGCAGCTACGGCTACAGCTTCGGCGAGATGGGCGGAGAGCCGGTCTACACCGAGGAAGAATATCTTTTCCGCCAGATCAACTATGACCTGGGCGCTTTTCTGTCCTATCCCTTCAGTCAATTCCAGCGCGTTGAGTTTTCCGGCGGCCTTTCCTACATAGACTACGACGCCGAAATCAACACCCTGGTCTATTCGGCCTATGATAATTTTCTCCTGGCCAGTGACCGACAGAAAGTGGCCGCCCCCGACAGCCTGGCTTTCGGCTATGTCAGTGCCGCCCTGGTCTATGACAGCTCCACCTTCGGCGCCACCAGCCCGGTCCTGGGGCAGAGCTACCGGCTGGAAGTCACGCCCTACCTGGGCAGCTTGACCTATGCTCAACTCCTGGCCGATTACCGAAAATACATCGTGCCCGTCCGGCCCTTCACCCTGGCCTTTCGGCTCATGCACTACGGCCGCTACGGCCAAAGCGCTGAAGACGACAGGCTGTGGCCGTTGTACATCGGCTATGAGAGCCTGCTGCGCGGCTACGACTACTACTCCTTTAATTTCGACGCCTCCCAGGGGGCCTTCGACATGGACCGCCTGTTTGGCAGCCGCATCCTGCTGGCCAACCTGGAGCTTCGCTTTCCGTTGTTTGGCCTGATGGGCCTGGGCAAGGGATACTATGGAATATTCCCGGTGGAAGCTTATGCCTTCTTTGACTCCGGCATCGCTTGGGACAGTGCCCACGCTCCCTTTACCGACCGAAAACCGTTGTCCTCGCTGGGCATCGGCCTGAGGGCCAACCTCTTCGGCTATCTCATCGCCGGAGTCCACTACGTCCATCCTCTCGACCGAACGGACCGCAACTGGTATTTCCAGTTCAGCCTGACCCCGGGATTTTAAGGAGACAATGACCCTGATTTTTAGAGTCGGGCGCTAAACTTATAAGACGGCGCACCAGGAGGCCGGGCATGCTGGACAAGAAGGTTTTTTGGTTTTGGGGACGCGCTTTGGCCGTCTCCTATCTTTTTTTAACGCTTTGGGCCAGGGCCGGAGTCGTAGCTCAGCCCCAAGGCCGCCCCATCGAGTCGATCCTGCCCGAGAGAGCGCGGGCCGAGCTGGTCAACAGCTGGCTGGCCTGGCGGCTGGACCACATCCTGCCTCGGCTCATGCGTCAAGAGGGGATCGACCTGTGGCTGGTCATCAACCGTGAATACAACGAGGACCCGGTCTATTTGACCCTAGTGCCCGAGCCGATCATGTCTGCCCGCCGGACATCGATCCTTCTTTTCCACGACCGGGGAGGGGAAAAGGGGGTGGACAGGCTTAACGGCGGCTACTACGGCCTGGACGGTTTGTACCAGCCGGCCTGGCCGGACAAGACCAGACCGCAACTGGCCAACTTGGCCGAGGTCATCAAGAGGCTCAATCCCAGGAAGATCGCCGTCGATTTCTCAAAAGATTGGGCTTTGGCAGATGGACTCAGCGCCACGTTGAAGGCCGAGCTGGAGAAGGCTCTGGGTCTGGAGTTCGCCTCCCGCCTGGTCTCCGCGGAGAGGCTGTCTCTGGGCTGGCTCGAGACGCGCAGTCCCCAGGAGCTCGAGGCTTACCGCACCCTGGCCGGGATCGGCCATAGCCTCATCGCCGAATTTTTCTCCAACCAGGTCATCGTCCCGGGCGTCACCACGACGGACGACGTGGAGTGGTGGATCAGGCAAAGGATCACGCAAGTGGGCCTGCAGACATGGTTCCAGCCATCCGTGGACATTCAAAGGCAGAAAGTCGAAGAATTCAAAGATCTTGGACAAAATGTCATCCGGCCTGGAGATTTGCTGCACTGCGACGTGGGCTTGCGCTATCTGCGTTTATGCTCGGATATGCAGTGGCAGGCCTATGTCCTGCGCTCCGGTCAGGTTGACGCCCCCCAGGGCTTGAAAGACGCGCTGAACAGGGCCAACGCCCTGGCCGATGTCTTCCTGGCTGAATTCAAGGCCGGCCGGACCGGGCTGGAAATCGTTGAATCGGCCATGAAAAAAGCCGAGACGGAGGGCTTACGGCCGCTCATCTACTCCCACCCATTGGGTTTCCACGGACATGCCGCCGGCTGCACCATGGACGCCAGGCCGGCCGGCTCCGCGCCGGAAGGGATGCTGGACCGGATGGCCTACCCGCTCCATCTCGATACGGCCTACGCCATCGAGTTCAGCAGCACGACCGCCATTCCGGAATGGGGCGGTCAGGAAGTCCGCATCGCTTACGAAGAAACGGCCTTGTTCACCGGGGATGGCTGCCGCTTTGCCAACGGCCGTCAGGAAAAGCTCCTGTTGATTAAGTAAGGCAAAGGCTGTGGCCATGACCAAAACGAGAACCTGGATCATCCTCCTGGCGGCCCTCTGCTTTGGGGTGTCTTGCCAGAAAAGCGGCGTGGAGAGGGGAAAGGCCGAAGACCTGGGCCTGTCCCCGGAGCAGATGAAGCGGGTCGGAGTTATCGTCGAGGAAGCCGTCCGGCGCGGCGATATTCCGGGCGCGGTGGTGGTGGTCGGCCGGAAGGGGAAGGTGGCTTTGAAACGCGCTTTCGGTTCGAGCCAGTTGGTTCCCCAGCGGTTGCCCATGACCGAGGACATGATCTTCGACCTGGCTTCCCTGACCAAACCCCTGGCCACCGCCACGTCCCTTATGATCCTGGTGGAGCAGGGGCGGCTCAGTCTCAACGAAAAGGTCAAGAACTATCTTCCCGAGTTCGAGCCCTATGCGGATGAAACCGGACAGCCCGGCGAAGACGCCCGCCTTTGGCATCTCCTGACTCACACCTCCGGCCTGCCGGCCTATCTATCCTCCACCGACCCGGCTGAGCTGGAAAAGATGTTGGGCCCCTCCATCAAGACAGCGGACCTGGTGTCTCTCATCGGCAAACTCAAGAAGACCGACCCGCCCGGCCAGGCGTTCCGGTATTCTTGCCTGGGATATATCGCCCTGGCCCATATTGTCCAGAAGGTCTCCGGCCAAACCATCGCCGAATTCGCCGGCCTGCACATTTTCCGCCCCTTGCGGATGAAACACACTTTCTACAACCCGCCTTTTGAGTTCAAGGACAAGTGCGTGCCCACCCTGGTGCTGGAAGGAAAGCCCCTGCGCGGAGTCGTCCACGATCCGCTGGCCAGGCTGCAGGGCGGCGTCTCGGGCAATGCCGGCCTTTTCTCCACGGCCGACGACCTGGCCGTCTTCTGTCAGATGATCCTCAACAAGGGCCTTTATGGCGGAAAGAGGATACTCAGCCCGCTGACCGTGGAGAGGATGACCGAGGTTTATCCTCAGGCGGTCGTGTCCGGGCACGGTTTGGGCTGGGACCTCGATTCCGCTTATTCCACCGCCGGCGGCGACCTCTTCGGGCCGCGCTCCTTCGGCCATACGGGCTACACCGGCACATCGGTCTGGATCGACCCCCAGACCGATATGTTCCTGATTTTTCTCACCAACCGAGTCCACCCCGACGACAAGGGTTCCCTGGTGGTTCTGCGCAGCCGGCTGGCCAACGCGGCGGCCGCGGCCGTGGTCAAGAAATAGCGCTTAGGAGCTCTTTTCCCTCGGACAGGCCTTCAGAGACTTGATCCAATTCTTGGCCAAGGCCGCTCCCCCCAGAGAATTGGGATGGACGCCGTCCGGGTCATAGAGTTCAGGCCTGCCCTCCAGAATTGAAAAATTGTCGGCCAGGCAGGCTTCCGTGCGTTCCACGATTTCCCGGATGGCGGGGTTGATGGCTGTCTTGACCAGGCGGTTCTTGTCCTGGTTGGCCGGGTCGTCGGAGAGCAAGGGCACGGTGGCCACCAAAACCCGGGGAGTATCTCCCTGGGGAGTGCGATAAGTTTGGAACTCGCGGATGATGGCGGTCAGGTTGGCCTTGAAATCTTCTAGGCTGGTGCGGCCTTCCAGGAGGGGAACGACGTCGTTGGTGCCGAGCTGCAGGAGGATGAAATCCGGCCTGACCCGTCGCCATCGTTCGGCCCGCTGCCCATAAAAGCCCTGGTAGGTCACGGAGCTCACCCCCCCCTGGGCCCATTCATAAAGGATGAAATTCGGAGTGTCCGAAGGGAGGAGCTGACGGAAATACCAAGGCATGGGCCTCATGAGGCTGTCCCCGGCGCAGCAGATGACCAGCGGCGGCTTTTCCTCGCGGGCGGCGCCGGCGGCCGGGAAGATGCCCAGGACCAACACCCACAGCCACCACATAATTTTCATGACTCCCATCATAATCAGGATGCCCCGGCGCTTCAAGAAAATTTGTTAGATCTCGATATGCTATAATAGCGACTTTCGCCAGCGGAAAAGGAGAGCAATGAAGTTCATCGGCACATGGCCTTCCCTGGCCGTAGGCTTGTCCCTGGTTCTTTTGCTCCTCAGCCCCCTTCCCGGCCTGGCCGCGGGCCAGAGCGAGGATTATCTGGGAGCCTCCCTGGACCTCAACTCCCGCTACGTCTGGCGGGGGATGGCCTGGAGCGAAGGGGCTGTGGTCCAACCCAGCGCCTGGACGAGCCTCATGGGTTATAACCTTATGGTTTGGGCGAATTATCCACTCCGACAAGAATCCGGCCGCAAGGGTTTTGACGAAATTGACTTTTTTGTTCAGGGGACATCCCCCCGCCGGGCCATCAATGTTATCCCCGGCTTGAATATTTACACCTACCCCGGGTCGTCCGAGGAGAACCCCTGGACGGCGGAGCTGGCCCTGACCTTCTATATTCCGCTCGGACCGGTTTGGATTTATCAAGAGAACAACCTGGACGTTCGGGCTTACTCCGGCGCTTATTATGCCGAGCTCGGCCTGGAGGCGGGAAACGATTTTTCGGAAACCTTGAGCTGGGAAGCGTCCTTGGCGCTCAGCTACGCTTCGGCCGATTTCAACCAGGCCTATCTCAATGTCGCCCAGGGCGCTCTGACTGCCCTGGGCCTGCACTACGGCTTGGAGATCCGGATTGCCGGAGCGCTCTCTGTCCTGCCCCATGCCGAGGTGACTTTGCTTCTACAGGATTTTATGCGCGACGATCCGAGCCATGCCTGGCGGGCCAATATCGGGCTGACCCTGGCCTTCGGCTCGGATTGATCCCGGCCGCTAGGCCTACCGCCTGGCCTCAAGTATGCTATAATAACGTTTCACGAGGAGGCCTGCATGAATAAACGCATTTATATTTTTGTCGCCCTCATCCTGGCTCTGGGGTTGGTCCCCGTCCTGGCCCAAGAGCAAACGGACGAGACTCAAGCCCGCGTTCCTGAGCTGGAAGCCTTTCACGACATCATCTATCCCATCTGGCATACAGCCTATCCGGGCAAGGATTACGCCGCGCTGCGTGGATACGCGGCCGAGGTCAAAAGCCTGGCCGGCAAGATCTTGGAAGCCAAGCTGCCCGGCATCCTGCGCGAGAAGCAAGTGAAATGGGAAGCCGGGCTGGTCGAATTCAAGAAAGCCGTGGAGGATTATGCCGCCTCGGCTTCAACCGGGACCGATGAGGCCGTCTGGAACGCAGCCGAGGTCCTTCACGCCCGCTATGAGATGCTGGTCCGCCTCATTCGGCCGGTGCTCAAGGAAGTCGATGATTTCCACAGGGAACTCTATGTCCTCTATCATAAGCATCTGCCCGGCAAGGATTTTGCCGCCATCCAGGCCGCTGCCCCCCTCCTGGCCGAGAAGGCTGAAGCCCTGAGGCAGGCCGTCCTGCCCAAGAGGCTTGAGAGCCGGCAGGAAGCTTTCGGTCAGGCCGCCGCCGCGCTCCAGGAGGCGGTCAAAGCCCTGGGCCAGGCCTGCGGGGGGGCTGTCCAGTCCGCCATCGAAAACGCGGTGAATGAGGTCCACGCCCGCTACCAAGCGCTGGAAAAAGTCTTCGACTGAGCCTGACTCAGCAAGGGCGGGCCCGGCCTCAGGCCCCTTCCACCAGAATTTGGAGTATCTCCAATTCGTCCGCGTCGAACCATACCCGATAGCAGGATAGGCATTTGTCCACTGGGACGAAGTACTGATAATTAAAGGGGCGGGGCAGCATTCGAGCTCCGCAGCGGGGACAGATCAGCGTACCCACATTCTTGAGGCCGGCCTTCTGGGCGGCCACCAGAGGGTTGCGGACAATCGTTTTTTTGAGTTCGACGGCGCGGCGAACCAGGTCTTCTGAGAAGCTGAATTCCCGGCGGGCCAGAATTCGGTCCAGGCCTGCGGACAACACCAGCCGGCCGCGACAAGACCGGCAGAACTTGACCGCCACTCCCTCATAAGTATCGTCCGAGAGCACTTTCCTACAGCGCGGGCATTTGTCCGACTCTCCCGGGGGAGGCGGGCCGATTTGGCGGCGGTTGAAACGGCGGACCGCCCGACGAAGGGCTTGGAATTCCCTGGCCCTGGCCTCCACCCGCTCCGG
>Ga0315294_10002254_pt1 | contig 21089 bp, 20 predicted proteins | sample YL17G13_40_MG_FD_203626 | JGI IMG/M metagenome (GOLD analysis project Ga0315294, IMG submission 203626) | Sediment microbial communities from Yellowstone Lake, YNP, Wyoming, USA - YL17G13_40 | ecosystem: Environmental > Aquatic > Freshwater > Lake > Sediment | place: USA: Wyoming | collected...
TTTCTGACTTCAGGATGCCCAAACTGCAATCGACCGTATTATAATGAGAGGCCGAGCGGGCCGATTTACAACTATCCAAGAGAATTGACTGAGAAAGAGCTTTCAGAGGTGTGGATGCAATTGGACTCGAAAGAGTTGCAGCCTTCAAAAGTCAACGATACTTGGTTCGTCTGTTGATGAATTGGCCAGTTTCTTCTGGTTAATTTTGCCTGCGGACTTCGAAAAAATGTGGGGTCGATAGTAAAGATTCAAGACTATGATTACCGATGGTCCTTCTTCAAATTGACTAGGTCCTGGAATCGGTTTTGGCGTTTGTTAGTCGAAAAATCTATGTGTAGGATGCGCGTTTATGCCTGCTATAAGGTTGGTGTAGGACTTGGTAGAGGCGCCTGTTGAGGACAAGAGGATAACCCTGAAGGAAGCAGTGAAGCTTGTTCCAGACGGTTCTCACCTTTTCTGGGGTGGGTTCGGATTTCAGCGTCCGCCGATGGCTTTCGCGCACGAACTTGTGAGGCAGAACAAGCGCAACTTGACCATTTACACTTGCGGTTCCGAAATGGACATTGACATACTTTCAGGTGCAAAAGTCGTCTCACGTTATGAATTGGCGTTTTACTCGATTGAGGGCATAGGTTTGGTGCCTAACATCCAAAGGAGAATCCGCGAAGGCGTGATAGAAATCGAGGACTACTCAAACTTGGCCATGGCGCTGCGCTTCTTGGGCGGTGCGCTGGGCGTGCCGTTCATGCCGTTGAAAAGCATGCTAGGCACTGATCTTCTCGCAAAGAAACGCTTTAGATCGAAGAAGGCGGAGGTAATCGAATGCCCGTTCACGGGAGAGAAGGTTGTGCTGGTTCCGTCTGTTCGGCCAGACTTCAGTATCGTGCATGCTCCACGCGTTGACAGAGAGGGGAACGTGCAGATAGACGGCATAAAGGGCGAAGACGTTGAGGGTGCAAGAGCGGGCAAAAAAGTGATAGTGTTGGCTGAGGAAATCGTAGACAGTGAGTTTATACGTTCTCAGCCCGACCAGACGGTTATTCCGAACATTTATGTCACTCACGTTGTTGAATGTCCTTGGGGTTCATATCCGATGATGGTCTACAATTACTACGATTATGACATGGAGCATGTGCGAATGTATTATGACCAATGCAAGACTGAAGAAGGTTGGCAGAAATACTGTGAAGAGTACATCACAGGCGTCAATGACTGTGTAGAGTTTTTGCAGAAAATAGGAATCGACCGCCTGATGAAGCTTAGAGCCAAAAAACCATTTCCATACTAGGAGGAGAAACGTGAAGATGACCAAAAAATATGCGGAACCTGAAGAGTTTACAACCCTGGAACTCATGGCCGTGTGCGGCTCCAGACAAATCAAGAACGGCGAAGTGGTTTTCATAGGCACAGGCCTGCCGCTGATTGCAGCCATGCTGGCCAAGAAAACCCATGCGCCTAGGGCGAAAATCGTCTACGAAGCAGGATTCATCGACTCAAACGCAAAGGACATAGCATTGTCAATTGCAGATTCCAGACTTGGTTACCGCGCATCCGCGGCAATCGGGTTGATCGAGACTCTAGGGTTGATGTTGCAGGGAGGACATGTAGACGTGGGTTTCGTCGGCGCTGCGCAAATCGACGAGTACGGAAACATAAACACCACCTACATCGGAAGCTTTGAGAATCCCACTGTCAGGCTTCCTGGAAGCGGCGGCGGAAACGACATAGTCTCCTCAGCCAAGCGCTTTGTAGTCATAATGATGCATGAGAAGAGGAAGATGGTGAAGAAACTTGACTATCTGACAAGCCCAGGCTTCTTGGACGGCCCAGGAGCCAGAGAAAAGGCTGGACTGATGGGCGACGGCCCTTCGCTCGTGGTCACGAATCTATGCCAGATGGACTTTGACCCAGACACAAAGCGGATAAGATTGGCTACTGCCCATCCTGGCGTTTCGGTCCAGCAGGTTTTGGAGAACAGTGGCTTCGATTTGATAGTGCCGAAAAATGTGCAGACGACTGAACTGCCTACTCCTGAAGAGCTAACACTTTTGAGAGCAATAGACCCCAGCGGCATATACATTCCGAGAGCTAAGTAGCTGAGGTTTTCTCCTGCTGGAGCTTGGGTTCCTGCCTCGTAACCTGCTCCACTATTCTCCAGAATTCCTCTTCTGTTAAACTTCTCCGCAGATCTTTCATCAACTTCTTGATCTGGTAGAAAGTCATTTGCGCTTCGCCCTTGTCTATGACCTCCTGCGATCTCTTGATCCTTCTGACTATCTCTTCTATCTCCATCGGCGAGGCTTCGATTTCAGCTAATGCTAGACGGCTTTCAACGAGGCGCCGCCCAGTCAGTCTGCCGAGATAGAAAAGTGTTTCCCTCCCTACGATCTCAGGCGGGAAAGGCTCGTATATGAGAGGATTTGCCAACATGGCTTGGATGTGTTCTTCACCCTCGTAAGAGAAGCTGTTTTCGCCGATGATCGGCTTGTGGAACTGCACCGGCAACGCAAATGCCTTCTCCGCCAACTGCGAAAGCCTGTGGAGTTTATTCAAGTCCATGCCCGTGTCGATGTCATAGAGCAGCTCCAATGAAGTAACGACTTCCTCCAACGGCGCGGCTCCTGACCTCTCCCCGAACCCAGCGATGCAAACGTGCAGGTAGGACACTCCTTCCTCGACGGCTGCCAGAGTGTTTGCTGTTGCCAAGCCAAAGTCGTTATGGCACTGGACTGAAAGCGGGATTTCCTTGATTTTGAGCTCTTCCAATCCTTCCTTGATGTGTGAAATCAGGTAACGCATCGACAGGGGTCTCAAGAACCCCACGGTGTCAGCTACTACAAGTCGGTCTGCCTTGGCTTTCGCCGCTGCCTCGAAGATTTTCAGGACTTCTTCCAGAGGTGTTCTTGACGCGTCTTCCAGAATAAAATCCACTTTTATGCCGTGTTTCTTGGCGTATTCGATGCTTTCAACAGTCTTCTGCAAAACCTGTTCCTTTGACATCTTCAACCTATATTGCAGGTTGAGTCCATTGAATGATGTGAATATTTGGATTTCTCTTGTTCCACATTCTAGGCAAGCATCTATGTCGTTCTTGATTATGCGTGCAGACGCAGCTATGCTTGCGTTTTGAAAGCCTTCATTTGAAATTCTTCGCACGTTATTCTTTTCTTCTTCGGAAAGCGCTGGGAAACCCACGTTTATTATGGCTGTGCCCATTTCGTCAAGCATTTTAGCAAGCTTCACTTTTTCAACGTAGGTCAGGAAAACCGTTGGAGTCTGGACTCCTTCGCTCAGGGTTTCGTCCCAGATGAACACTCTTTCTGGAAGTTTCGGAGGCAGGTTCTTCCTCAAATGATTGTAGTTTGCGATTAATCCTTGGGCTTCAAGCTTTTTGAATATAGTCTTCCTCATTTGCCCTACTTTCCAACAAAGTCAGCGTGCGGTGCAGTCTGTTATTATGCGAAGATTGATATAAGAATTAACGTCTGTTACGGTCGCAAGACTGTAAAAGCTAATGTACAGCAACTGAAATAGTAAGCCGTCAACAGTGATAAGTCATGGACTTGTTTGAAGCCATAGAGAAAAGAAGAAGCATACGCAAGTTCAAGCCAGGCCAAGTTAGGGAAGAGGATTTGAAAAAGATTTTGCAAGCCGGACGCCTAGCACCTTCGGGCGGAAACCGTCAGCCGTGGTGCTTCATCATTGTCAGAGATTCAGAGACCAAGAATGCTCTAGCCATTGCGTCGAACGATCAGAAGTTTGTTGCAGAGGCAGACACGGTGATTGTGGCGCTGGGCGATTCAGGAGCGTATCCGAAGGCAAGCACTTCTTCGACTCGAATTCTTCACAAGCAGGACCCCATGATTGCGATAGAGCATATGGTCTTAGCCGCAACTGCGCTTGGATATGGAACATGCTGGATCGGCGCATTCAGCGAAGCCGAAGTCAAAAAGATTCTGAAAATCCCTGAAAACTTGACAGTTGTCGCGCTGCTACCGGTGGGAGTCCCCGACGAAAGTCCCCCGCCTCGACCCAGAAAACCATTTGACGAGATATTCTTCAGAGATTCCTTTGAAACGCCACTAAGATTTTAGATAGTGAAATGCGCTTACTTTTCGGAGCTTGACTGCAACAGCTGTTCAATCAAGTTCCATTGAATCTTCTGACGTTTCGGCGAAAGTTTAAAATTGACTGCAATCTAAGCCAATACTATTCACGGTGACAGGACATGGAAGCTTTTTCATGGTGGAACGAAAAGCAGAAGAGCTTAATGGAAGATGTGAAAGCTTTTGCTGACCAAAATCTGCCCAGAGGCGAAGAGATTTTCTGGACGAAAGAGTTTCCAACCGACCTGCTGAAAGAAGTCGGCCGCAAGGGCTGGTTCGGAGCAGTTGTTCCAGAAAATTATGGCGGGATCAATGCTGGGGTGACTGGCGCAAGCATTGTCTCAGAAGAGCTAAGCCGAGTGTGCTCCGCTCTGGGGGACGCATACGAGGTTTCGATGTTCGGCGGCGTTGAACAGCTCCTGACCTTTGGAACTGACGAGCAGAAGCAGAAGTGGCTTCCGAAGATAGCAAGAGGCGATGCTATAGGTGCAGTATGCATAACCGAACCTTTTGCGGGTTCAGACGCGGCTGGGATCGAGACAACTGCCAGGCGCGAAGGCGACCATTACGTGCTTAACGGCAAAAAACGCTTCATAACGAACGCTGGGTTAGCAGACATTTATGTCGTGTATGCACGGACTAGCGAGAAGCCTGAGGACAAGGTGAAGTACCAGCACTTGACCGCGTTTCTGGTTGAGAAGGGAATGCCGGGCTTCGCAGTTGAGAAGATAAACGAGCTTTCAGGGTGGATTGGGCTCCCCAACGGCTTTCTAGACTTTAATGAAGTAAAAGTTCCTGCCAAGAACTTGATAGGCCCCGAAGGCGCAGGCTGGAAGGTCATGATGGCTGGTTTAAACTTTGAGCGGGTCGTGTTCTCGGCTGGGATGTTAGGTCCCATGCGGGAATCTATTCGTCACGCAGTGGCTTACACCCAGCGGCGCATTCAATTTGACAAGCCAACTATTGATATTCCTTCTAACCAGTCGAAGATTGCAGAGATGTTTGCAAGTCTATACACGGCACGATTGCTGATTTATCATGCAGCCTACCTTCTGGATCAGCACAAAGACGCCATGGTAGAGGCAGCAACCGCCAAGATGTTCACTTCAGACACGTACGAGAAACTCGTAAGCGACGCGGTTCAGGTGATGGGAGGTGACGGTTGGACACGGTTCTATCCAGTTGAAACGTACCTGCGAGACGCCAAGGTTAACCAGATCGGAGCGGGAACTAATCAAATCATGAGGCTAGTTATCTTCAGAGGCGGCTTGAAGGCTTTGGGTAAGGACTTGAAAATGCCGTGCAGACGGATACACGAGAAGCTCAAGGTTCCGATCTCAACGGTTCAGCCGCCGTCGAAAACAAACCTAAACGAGGAGAGTGTCTTGAAATTGCTGTCAGAAGACTACATGGTGAACCCCGGGCTTTTCATGAGTCGCGAAGACCTTAAAGAGAGATTGGCAGACGCAAGTGAAGAGAAGCTGGACCAAGCCTTGAAGACTCTCGAATCAGAGGGTTCAGTCAAGCTTTACCGCGATGGAAGAGGAACGATTGCGCTTGTCAAGGCGACGTATGACGGATTACGCAAGGCGGGACCACTGGAGAAGTACAAGTGGTATCCAGAGTGGCTGAGCAAGGAGTTCATCTTCTGAAGATCTTGTCTTGAAAGTGTGAAAGGGCCACTTGAGGACATCTGCGGACAGTGCTTTTCCACATTTGGACAGCACAGCAGTGATGGACGCGATCCCTTAGATGCTCCAAAGACTGTTGGTTCGGCTTAGCCTTACTCTACTTTCGCCTTAGAAGGACCATGTTGTCGCTTAGGTTCTTGACCTTCTCCAAGGGTTGATCTAAATGCCAAGTGTTGCAGTTGCCTTTCCACCATCCGAGAAACTCGAATTCGCCATTCGCCTCAACAAGTAGTTTGAATTCCTGTGGAAAGATGAATTTCAAGTCTTCTTCATGGACAAATCTTTCCTTTTCTCCGTTGTCACTGACTTCGAGCGTTAGTTTTTCCGCGTAGGTCTGGCTGAGTACGTCCTTGAAGCGGGACTCAAAGGTTGTTTTCACTGTGATTCCGTTTCTGGCCATAGTCCATGTTTGTTTTGCCTCCCTGGTCCAGTCCAAGGTCACATTTTGGATGAAGTAGAGACCTCCTTTGTTCAAAGAAGCTGCTACTGAGGCTAGGTGAGACAGGAATTTTTCGTTTGATGTAGCGTCCAAGGAGCCCATCATAATGAAGGCGAAATCCGTCTTCTCCTTCAGTCTGAAGTTGTACATGTCTGCTTGGATGGTCTCTATCTTCAGTCCTTCTTCTTTCGCTCTTTTTCTCAGGTATGCCAGCATCTCAGGATTCAAATCCAGCCCAACAGCCTCGTAGCCTCTTTTCGCTATCTCTCTCAATTGCAAGCTTGGGCCACAAGCGATGTCGAGAAACCTTTTGACTTTTGCTTTGCTGAATCTCTTGATTATCTCCCCGAAGCTGTCAGCTTGTTCTTTGGGGTCAATGAAGCTGAAAGCGATTTCGTAGTACAGAGGCTGCTTGTATATCTCCATGTGTGTCATGTTGGCTCTTTCGTCAGATAAGGTTAGCGCGCATCTGAAAGAACTCGAGCATCTGAGCCTTGCTCGATAAACCAGCAAAATTCCGATTATTCAGTTTCTGACGTGGCGAGGCGAATTCATTGTGAAGTAGCATGTTGCTGGGAAACCTTTTTAACAAAACACTCGGCTAACTAATCTGTTCATAGCAAAGGTGAGGGCCTTGACGGAAATTAAGAGAATCGCCGTTTTGGGCGCGGGTTTGATGGGCCACGGAATTGCTCAAGTAGCTGCCCAAGTTGGAAAGTATGAAGTAAACCTCAGAGACATTGAGCAGCGGTTTGTTGACGGAGGCATGAACATGATTCGCGAAAGCCTCCAAAGATTCGTCAAGAAGGGACAGCTGACCGAGGCAGACATGAACGCTGTCTTGGCCAGGATTCATCCCATGCTTGACTTGAAAGAGGCTGTTTCCAACGCTGACCTAGTAATCGAAGCGGTTCCTGAGAATGTTGAACTGAAGAAGGCAATGTTCCACGAGGTCGACACCTGCGCGCCGGCTCACACGATAATCGCTTCCAACACGTCATCCGTCAGCATCACGGAACTTGCATCGGCAACCAAATGTCCTGAGAAAGTGTGTGGAATGCATTTTTTCAACCCGCCACAGCTGATGAAACTCGTCGAAGTCATTCGAGGAGCAAGAACCTCAGACGAAACGATACAAACCGTTCTGGACACGGCTCACAGGATGGATAAAGAGACCGTTCTGGTGAAGAAGGATTCGCCGGGTTTCATCGTGAACCGCATACTCATCCCCGCTTTGAACGAAGCAGTGGCCATTTACTGGGAAGGCATTGCTGACCGTGATGATATTGACAAGGCTATAAAGCTCGGGCTGAACTGGCCTATGGGACCGTTGATGCTTCTTGACTACATAGGATCAGACACAACGCTGGCCATCGCCGACGTGCTCACAAAGGAACTTGACCCGAAGTTCCACCCGACAACGGGACTGAAGCAGATGGCTAAAGCGCAACTTCTCGGAAGGAAGACTGGCAAAGGTTTCTACGACTGGCCGCAAAAATAGACGGTGAAAGGTGGAGGCACATGGATTTCAAGTTCATTGTCTACGAGAAAAGCGAAGGCATAGCCACAATCACGTTGAACCGTCCAGAGGCGTTGAACGCTTTCAGCAAGGAGGTCGTCAGCGAAGTCTTGCAGGCTTTGGAGGATATTAGAAGCGACGAAAGCGTGCGTGTTGTCATATTGACTGGCGCGGGTGAGAAGGCTTTCTCGGCGGGTGCGGACATTAAGGCCATGATCGGAATGAACGCTTCGAAAGCCAGAGAACTTTCGCTCATGGGTGAGAAACTCTGCCTCGCATTGGAAAACCTTGAAAAGCCGGTCATTGCAGCTTTGAATGGTTACGCTTTGGGCGGAGGTCTGGAGGTTGCCATGTCATGCGATCTCCGAATTGCTTCGGAAAACAGTCGCATGGGACAGACTGAGATCAACATTGGATTGATACCTGGCTGGGGTGGGACGCAGAGGCTGACGCGCCTGGTCGGGAGGACGAAGGCGAAAGAGATGGTTTTCACTGGGAAAATGATTGACGCGAAGACAGCTGAGCAGTTGGGCATTGTGAACATGGTGGTTCCAGCCGACAAGTTCAGGGAAGCCGTGAGGCAGTTTGCTCTGGAATTGGCGTCGAAGGCTCCAGTAGCGATTAAGGTTGCCAAGGCTTTGATAGACAAGGGTGCGGAGATAGGTTTGGATTCAGCGTTGGCTCTTGAGCGGGAAGGTTTCGGCGTTGTGGCTTCTACTGAAGATTTGCAGGAAGGCGTGAATGCTTTCACCGAGAAGAGGAAGCCAGTGTTCAAAGGCAAGTAACAGAGGACTGTCTGAGTCTTTTTTTCTTCGCGTTTCCGCGGATTGTTTGAAAGTGTTTATATGAAGGAATGTTGAAGGCTACAGCATTTAACGTGACTTGCAGCGTTGAGGAGACTGAGAAGAAGATGAAGACTGTGATTTTTGGTCCGCCGGGTTCGGGTAAGGGCACTTATGCTTCGCGTTTGCAGGTCAAACTCGGCGTGGACGTCATTGCGATGGGGGATATTTTCCGTGAGATTATGAAGGAAGATTCGCCTTTGGGAAGACAGGTCAAGGGGTTTGTGGAGAAGGGTTTGCTTGTTCCTGACGATGTTGTAATTGAGGTTCTGAAGCAGCGTTTGGTCAAAGTTTCAAGTGGTAGAGGGTTTATTCTGGATGGTTTTCCGAGGACGATTGAGCAGGCCGAGGCTTTGGACAAGCTTGTCAAGATTGATGCGGTCATTTTGCTGACTGTGCCTGACTGGATTATTGTCGAGCGTTTGTCTACTCGCAGGGTCTGTAGGAAATGTGGTGAGGTTTACAACGTGCGTTATTTGAAGCCGAAAGCTGAAGGAGCTTGTGACAAGTGTGGCGGTGAGCTTTATCAGCGGTCAGATGACACGGCTGAGGTTATCAGGGACAGAATTAAGGTTTATGAGCGACAGACCAAGCCGATTCTGCAGCGTTACAATGAAAAGAGAATCCTATCTGTGGAGTTCAAGTGTGAAAAGCTAGAGACACCGCCTGAAGTGGCCGTGGAAAGCATTCTGAGAGAATTGAAAAAGCTGAATCTGGCCTAGCTAGTGCCAATTTCATTTCTGAAAAATGGGCAAAAGAACGTTGATAGCCAGTTCCATATCAAGGCAGATACTAGCAGTTGCCGATTTCTTTCTTGAACGCCTCAGTCACGTCTTTACCCCAATTGTCGACGGCCTCTAACCTCCCGTCAAAGAACCGAAGCACCGGCGGCTCAAACACAAATTTCAATCCCTTCACCAGATCTCTGTGCTTGTACAGCCAGTTTATCCTGTCAATTGCGTATTCCATATGCGATACGGTATACACTCTCCTTGGCAACGCAATCCTTGTCAGTTCTATATCCGCCATGATCTCCTTGCCTTCCTTGTCCCTGTCCACCGAAATGGTACCTCTTTCCATGCTTCTAATTCCAGACGCGATGTAAAGGGCAGCTGCCAAAGCTCCTGCCGGATACTGTGACTGAGGGATATGTGGCAAGAACTTCATCGCATCCAAGTGACAAGCCAACCCTCCCGGTGGAGTAACCACCGGAATTCCAGTTTCCGCGAGCCTGTTTACAAAGTACTTTATCTGCTCCACTGCGCAACCTGCAACAGAAGGATCTACCATTTCTCGGACGCCCACAGCCATCGCACCTACTTCTCGCATGGACATGCCGCCGTACGTGTAGAAGCCTTCGTATACCGGAAGCCAAGGCCGTATCTTGTCAAAGAGTTCCTTGTTGTTTGTTGCTATACAACCGCCTCTGACGGAAGTGTTTTTCCTTCCGCTCATGTAGAACAGGTCCACGATGCCACACATCTCCTTGACTATCTCTGCAACTGTCTTGTTTTCGTATCCTTTCTCCCGCTGGCTTATCAGGTAGGCATTCTCACAAATCAAACTCCCGTCCAGAACGAGCATCAGGCCGTTCTCGCTGCAGATTTGCCTTATTTCCTTCATGTTCTTCATCGAAAACGGCTGTCCGCCAATCAGATTAGTCGTCGCTTCCAACCGCACAAAAGCAACCTTGTCTTTACTGTATTTCTCGATTACATTCTTCAACTTCTGTGGGTCTATGCACCCTTTGAATGGGTTAGTGCTCTCAGTCTTCAAAGCCTCATCATAATAGATTTCCAAGACCTGCGCTCCTGCCAGCTCTATGTGAGCTCTGGTAGTCGTGAAGTGATAGTTTGTCGGAACGACATCACCAGACTTAATGAAAACTTTCGCCAGCAAGTGCTCTGCGGCTCTGCCCTGGTGAGTGTTCATTACGTGCTTGTAACCCAGAACATCTTCTACCGCATCGGCAAATTCGTAGAAAGTCATGCTTCCAGCGTACGCATCATCGGTTTTTATCATGGCTGCAAACTGGTTATCGCTCATGGCGTTTACGCCGCTGTCGGTCAGCATGTCGAGAAATATATCTTTGGTCTTGAGCAGGAATGTATTGTAACCTGCTTCTCCAATGGCCTTAAGCCGCTCATCAACCGGTATTAACGAGATCTTCTGAACCATACGCGCTTTATGCATCTCAATCGGAATCTCTTTACCCGAAGACAATCTTATTGACATCACGCAAACCTCAGAGTGTTGCTCATATCGGCCATGCTTTTAATAATTCTTTCGGTACAAGCTCATTCTATGCAACATTGTTCCGACTTCAAGCACAACTTATATGTGAAAGGACAAGAGTAACAAAATCTTCTCAAAGGTTGGGAAGTCTATTGCCTAATCTGCGTGTACTATTAGAAGATAAACCTGAGAAACGTGTGCTTCTTCTAGGCAATGAAGCAATTGCAAGAGGAGCCCTCGAGGCTGGCATAGGAGTAGTCACGACTTACCCGGGCACACCAGCATCCGAGATAGCTGACTCCATTTCGGAAATCGCCGCCGACGCCGGCCTGTACATGGAATATTCAATCAACGAGATTGTCGCTGTGGAAGTTGCAGCAGGCGCCGCAAGCTGCGGAGTAAGAGCACTCACAGCTATGAAGCACGTTGGGCTGAACGTGGCCTCTGACATGCTTATGACGCTAGCCTATGCCGGCGTGAGAGGCGGCTACGTAATCGTCACTGCAGATGACCCAGAATGTTACAGCTCACAGAACGAGCAAGACAACCGCTTCTATGCCCTGCTTTCAAACCTGCCCTGCCTGGAACCGTCCAATCCCCAAGAAGCGAAAGACATGACAATCACAGCGATAGAGATTTCTGAAAAACTGGAATTGCCAGTACTGCTGAGAACAACAACCCGCGTAAGCCACACTCGCGGGCCAGTAACGTATGGAAGGCTTGCCACACCGAATCTAAAGGGCAAATTCGTCAAAGATGTCAAACGCCTGGTAATGGTTCCCGCAAACTCCAGACCAAAACACGAAGTGCTTCTCAGAGCTATGGAAAGAGCCAAAGAAATCAGCGAAACATCCCCACACAACAAGGTCGTGCGGACGAGCAAAAGCAAAGAACTTGGAATTGTTTCGTCAAGCTCAGCCTACAACTATGCAGTCGAAGCTGCAGACTTGCTAGGCCTAGACGCAAGCATTCTGAAACTTGGCATGACACACCCACTTCCAGAAAAAATGATAGGAGAATATCTGAAGAAACACCAGAAAGTCATCATTGTTGAAGAACTTGAACCCTACTTAGAAATGCAAATCAAAGCCATCGCCAAGGACAAAGCGCCTGACGTCGACATTTATGGAAAAATGAGCAAGCGATATTTCCCAAAGGAAGGAGAGTTTTCAACACGAGTGGTTGCAAAAGGTTTGGCCGACATAACAGGCAAGAGACTGCCGATAGATTTCAGTAAAATCAAAGAGAAATACGATGAGGTTTCTAAGAATTTGCCGGCGAGACCGCCAATACTGTGCGCTGGATGTCCACACAGAGCATCCTTCTATGACATGAGGAAGGTCGTAGGCGAAAAAACCATCTTCGCAACCGACATAGGCTGTTACGCCCTAGGAATCGCCCCACCGCTAAATGTTGGCGACATAATGATATGCATGGGCGCCAGCATAGGCACAGCCCAAGGAATAAGCAGGGTAACAGATGAAAACACTATCGCAATAATTGGAGACTCAACGTTCTTCCACGCTGGAATCCCCGGACTCATAAACGCAGTCTATAACAATCACAAGGTTGTCGTAGCCGTCTTGGACAACCTTACAACAGCCATGACTGGCCACCAACCTCATCCCGGAACAGGAGTGACCGGCATGCAAAGTGCCTCAGAGAAAGTGCTCATTGAGAAAATTGCAGACGGCTGTGGAGTCAAATATGTTAGGGTAGTTGATCCATTCAAAGTCAGCGAAACCGAAACAGCACTGAAAGAGGCTCTGCAAAATCAAGGACCCTCAGTTCTGGTTTTTCGGGCACCATGCGCATTGGTTGCCGTCAGAGAAAAAAGAAGTAAAGGCATAAGGATTGAGGCATATAAGATTACTGACAAATGCACAAACTGCATGGCCTGCATTAGGCTTCTGGGTTGTCCAGCCTTGACAGTTGAAGAGGGCAAGGTGAACATTGATGAGGCTCTCTGCACGGCGTGCGGATTGTGCATCTCGGTCTGCCCCTTCAAGGCCATAGGAGGCAGCACCTGATGAAGACGGACGAATTCAACATTGTGCTGTCCGGCGTCGGCGGGCAAGGCACTCTTTTGGTAGCTGAAGTCTTAGGAACAGCCGCCATTAAAGAAGGATTAAACGTTCGAGTAAGCGAAATCCACGGAATGGCTCAAAGAGGTGGAGCAGTGGTTTCAACCGTGAGAATAGGCGAAAAAGTCCAAGCACCCACGGTCCTAGAGGGACAGGCGGACGTGCTTGTGGGCTTTGAGCCCATAGAGACAGTGCGAAGCCTGAGGTTCGCTTCAGAAAAGACTGCTGTCCTGATGAGCGACGAGAGAATTTTTCCATCAGAGCTTGCCGCGAAGAAGATGACTTACCCAGACATGAAAGACATAGTTGAAAAGATCCATCGGTTCACTGGAAAAATCATCATAGTAGAAACCGAAAAACTGGCCAGAGAAGCGGGAAGCACGCTTACACAGAACATTGTTCTCTTGGGCGCGTTGGCTGCAACTGAGAAAGTGCCGATCAAAAATGAAAGCCTAATAGAAGCCATACAGGAGCTTGTCCCAGCAAAGCACGTGGGCATGAATGTCAAGGCGTTTAAGCTTGGTTACGAGTACGTGAAGAAAATGAAAGTGCAGGCCTAAGCGTCTTTGGTCTTTGAGTGAGGCAAGCTTTCTTTTTCGTTGTCCAGAATCGCCTTCAGAATGCCTTGGAAGATTTTCATGTCTGAAACGTTCACAAGCGGAATCTGGAAGCTCTTGTCGATTTCGAGGATTTTCTCATATTTCGGAAATGCGGCATAGCAGACTTGACTTATCGGAAATTCCTGCTTCTTTAGCTCATGTTCAAACGACTTCTCGTAAACCTCCAAACACAGGAGGTAGCCGTCTATCCAGTAAAGTCTGTTTACGCCAAAAGTTGCAGCGCAGAACATTACGTTGCTGACAGAACGCTTGTCCAAGCCAAGAATGGTGACTTTCCGTGTCGGGGCAATCTCCACATCCATGTCCTTTTCACTCCTTGAACGGGGTTTTCAACACTTCCCTTGCTCTGTTGCTTATTATCGGCCCAAGTCCATGAACAGTTTCAGACCAATCGTCAACACTTATCAAAGCATTCAAGGGCGTCTGATAAGACTTGAGGATTGCCAAAGCCTTTTCTCGCCCAACACTCGGTAGACTGGCCATGAAGTAGACTTGAGAATCCGCTATACTGTCCCATTTTTTGAACGGGTGAACTGTGGGCGTCCTTTTCTCAACTATCTGCTCTTGGCGTGCGGCCACGTAGAGGAAGTCAACGGTCTCCTTGTAGGATGTTGTGCTCACGATTGGGATGCCGTTTCTTGCCAAGCTGAACATTGCCCCCCAGACTGCTGCTGGCTGGATTCGGCTGTATTTGTAGATTATTGGCATGTAACCCTCCAGAAGAAGCAGCGACTTGGGATAAACCTCCTTAAGCCTGAACAGCTGCTCGAACAGGAAGCGATGAGTAAGCGTGTACACGAAGTCTTTCACGGTTTTTCTTTCCACCGCACATACGTCAGACAGAACATAATCGCCCTTCTCCAACTGCTCAGTTCTGACCTTGACACCGCGTTCCACAAGTCCCTTGACGATTTTTGCTGCGGTGTTTGCTTCGCGGCCGTCGACGATTATCGTCGGTTCCTGTCCTTCAGCCTTCTTTTCCTTCAAGTAGGGAAGCAAGGTTTCAGTTCCAGACATCCTCTCACTCTGCTGATTTACTGCAGTCTATGCTTTCTTATTTGTGTTTGCGACCAGTTTCAACTCGACACTTGCCACTGTAATGATGCTCACTATTTCTTGCGGTTCTGTGAATGCACTGCTTGACTCGGTCTCTTTCCAGTAAGATAGAAACCACGTTTTTCAAGTTGCTTGAGCAGTTCATTGGGTTCTGGATACCACTGTCCCCATTTTCGGCAGATATGTTCTGTCCAGCTGTAGTTGTCGAATGTGAATGTCTCCTTGCGGTTTCCTTCGAGCGGAATCTTGGCTTTTGCCTTGCGGTAATAGTCTTGGGCGAGATAGCCTTCATCCATCGTCTTCATGGCTTTTGAAACCGTAGCCTGACTTAGCTTTGGATAGGAGTCTTCGAAAAGAGTGAAATCCAGAGGATATCGCGGTCTTGTTGGTGGGTCCTCTGCAGGATAGCCCATCACCAGCTGAACTAGTGGAAATACTCTTTTCGGCAGGCTGTACTCCTCTGCAATCTTGTCAGCCCTGTATAGTGCACTGCCGAGGAAACAGCTTCCAAGACCCATGCTTCTTCCGGCGATGACCATATTTTCCGCCATCAAAGCTGCGTCCTGAATCCCGAAGAACAATAGCGTGAGGTCGTTGGTGGCCAGTTTCCAACGTCGCTTGGCCATGATGAGTTCGAACTTGTGAGAGTCAACGCATATGGTGAACAATACAGGCGCATTCCAAGGGTTTCGTTTCCTGTTTCGCGACAGTAGTATGCTATAGTATTGAGAAGCGAAAGGCGCCTGCTGGCCTGCTCTGACGATTGTTTCCACTGCTTCCTCTGAAGGTGATTTGTCTGTGTATTTTCGGATTGACTTGTGCTCAAGCATGGCCTGAATTACAGGATTGTACTTCATGATACTCACTTCTTATCGTTAGATGCTCAATATGCTGAGGATATAGGCGAAGGAACCATTTAAAAGAATTGATTCTCATAGCTTGAACATGAAATGGATTGGAAGAAAATTCTGGGTTTGGGCATAAAAAAGGAAAGGTTTGGTTATGGCCCTTTCTTCGTGATTTCTTTTATGATGCCCGCCGCTACCGTAGTGCCCATGTCTCTGACAGCGAAGCGCCCGAGCTCCTCAAACTCAGCAAAGGTCTCAACACATATCGGATGCAAAGGCTCCATTCTCACGACCGCTGCGTCACCAGTCTTCAGGAAAGTCGGCTTCTCCTCAACAACTTGTCCTGAACGCGGGTCAAGCTTCCTCACGAGCTCGGTGAATTTGCACGCGACCTGTCCAGTGTGGTAGTGCAGTACCGGCGTGTATCCTGCGGCTACGGCTGTTGGGTGGTAGATCACGATTATCTGTCCGATGAACTCCTTAACCACTGAGGGCGGATTAGTCACGTGTCCAGCGACGTCTCCGCGGTGTATGTCGGTCTTTGCCACTCCCCTTATGTTGAATCCGATGTTGTCGCCCGGCTCAGCCTTCGGAATCCTCTCGTGGTGCATTTCGAGCGACTTGACTTCGCCTTGCTTGTTGGACGGCATGAATATGACCACGTCGTTTTCTTTGACTATTCCTGTTTCGACTCTGCCAACGGGGACTGTGCCTACGCCTGTGATGCTGTAAACGTCCTGGATTGGAATGCGCAAGGGTTTGTTTGTCGGTTTAGGAGGCACTTCAAACGTGTCCAAAGCGTCAATCAAAGTTGGGCCAGTGTACCAAGGCATGTGTTCGCTTTTCTTCACGAGGTTGTCGCCCGTCCACCCTGAAGTGGGCACGAACGGGATTTTTTCAACCTTGTAACCCACCATCTTGAGCATTCTGCCAACTTCGTTCTTGATTTCGTTGTAGCGGTCTTGGCTCCAGTTAACTGAGACGTCGTCCACCTTGTTAATGGCCACAACCATCTGTCGAACACCCAACGTGAAAGCTAGGAAAGCGTGCTCCCTTGTCTGACCGCCGGGGCCGATTCCTGCCTCGAATTCTCCTCGTCTTGATGAGCAGAAGAGTACGGCTCCGTCAGCTTGGCTTGCGCCTGTAATCATGTTCTTGACGAAGTCGCGGTGGCCTGGTGCGTCGATGACTGTGAAGTAGTATCTCTTGGTTTCGAACTTTAGGAATCTGAGGTCGATTGTTAAGCCTCTTTCACGTTCTTCCTTGAGGTTGTCTAGGATCCATGCGAACTTGAAGGACTCTTTTCCCATTTTTTTAGCTTCTTCTTCGTAAGCCTTTACGGTTCTCTCGTCAATTGCGCCTGCAGCGTACAGCAGGTGTCCTGTTGTTGTGGATTTTCCGTGGTCGACGTGTCCCATGATCACTAGGTTTAAGTGCGGCTTTTGAGATTTGCTCATTCTTTTTCCTCCTCGATTTTTCGGATTTCCCTTTAAATTTTAGTGAATTCGTTTACACAACTGTTCATTCAGTTATTTTAAGTTTATGATGACGTAGAGAAGTGTGGTGTTTGCAAAACTGGAAACAAATATAAAAGCTGACTTTCCGAATTACTGATTGGACGCGTTTGGATCATGCCTGCAAACTTGCCTCCTGATGCTAGGAAGAAATGGGCAGAAGTTGAAGCTACAAGAAATCCGAAGGAAAGGCTTCTGCGAATGCAGGAGTTCCTGAGTCTGGTTCCGAAACATAAGGGCACTGCGAAGATGTGTGCCTATCTCAAGAAGCAGATGTCAGCTATACGTGAGGAGCTGGAAGAGAAGAAGAGAAAGAAGACGGGAAAGAGCGCGTTCAAGCTGTTTTTGGAGAAGGAGGGTGCGGCTCAAGTGGCTCTGATAGGGCTGACGAAGGCTGGAAAAAGCAGTCTGCTGGCTTCAGTGACGAATGCGAGAGTCGAAATTTCAGCCAATCCTTATACAACACGAGAACTCGTGCCGGGCGCTTTGGCTTACAAGGACATCCAATTCCAGATCATAGAGGCTCCTGCCCTGAGGGAGGGCTCCGCAGAGGGAAGAGGGTGGGGACTCAAGACCTTGGCGACGGCTCGCAACGCTGATGGCGTAGTATTGGTTTTAGACTTGTCTCAGAACCCAGTTGACCAGTTGTCCGTCATAGTTAACGAGATGGAAAAAGCGCGAATATTGGTCAGCAAGCCTAAGGCTCGCGTGGAAATTGAGAGAAAGTACACGGGTGCTGGGTTGCGAATCATCGTTGTTGGAAGGCTTGTTGACTGCACTTTCAAAGAGGTTGAGCAGCTTCTCAAGAGGTACCGAGTCTCGGACGGTGTGGTGAAGATTTCTGGAGAAGCCACTCTGAACGACGTGGAAGACGCCATTTTCGAAAGCACCGTGTACAAACCTGCGGTGATAGTGGCCAACAAGACCGACGTAAAAGGTGCAAGAGCAAACTTGAAACTGCTTGAAGCCTATGTTGGCAACACGTTACCCATCGTCGCCATTTCGTGCAAAACTCGAGAGGGTCTAGCGAGACTTGGCGACGTCCTGTTCGAAACGTTAGACATAACGCGCATCTACACCAAAGAGCCGAACGAAAAAGAGTTTTCGAAGAAACCTTTCATTCTGAAGAAAGGCGCCACAGTCTACGACTTAGCGAAGAGTATTCACAGTGATTTCAGCAGGAAGTTCTCTTTTGCAAAGGTCTGGGCTAGAAGACTTGTCTTCAGTCCTCAAAAAGTTGGGTCCACATTTTGCCTCCAAGATGGAGACGTCGTCGAGATACACGTCAGATGACTTGCAAAGCGATTGTTTGCTTCTTTATCTGTTTGCTTGAGCTACTCTCTCCAGCTCGTAGCGTTTTGCGACAGCATGGCTCTTAATGTCCCTGTTTCCAGCCAGAATTAACTCCTCTGCTAAGCATTCTTCAATTGACCGCGGATTGTTTATCGAGGCTTGCCTAGCGGCTTCAGTTATGTTTCTCAATGAAAGGTCAACTCTTCTCTGTGGGGCAAGGTCAACTGACTGGTGGTACGCTACTCCGCCGTAGGTGATTCTTGTCGTGTCCTCGCATGGAGCGCTGTTTTCCACAGCCTTGACGAGGACTTCCACAGGGTTCTTTCCAGTTCGAAGGTTGACTATTTCAAAAGCATGTTTCACGATGTTCATTGCTCTGGCTTTTTTTCCAGCGTTCTTTCCAGGGCGCATGAGATTGTTCACGAGTCTTTCGACAATGCTTATGTTTGCCTTTCGGAAACGCTTGTGCTCATGTCTTCCCATGCTGTGTGGAGTTATAACGGGCTTCAGAGAAATGTATCTTTGTAAGCCTAAGTCCGCAACAGATATGCCTTTGAAACTCCATTTTTCAAAAAGCTGTACTTCGCGTTTTTCTTCGTGCTTCTGGCTCAAAACTCTCACCGTGCAGGCTTCTGCTTTCTTCCGTAAACAAGCTCGTTCAAAGACACGCCGTTGACTGTAATGACCTTCCAGCGCACCCCGGGAATGTCGCCCATGCTTCTTCCGCGTGAGCCGCCGATTCCCACTACTATGATTTCGTCATGTTCGTCAACAACGTTCAAGGCTCCGTCTCCAGGCAGAAAAGCAGTGATGAGTCGGCCATTTTTTATGAGTTGTGTCCTGACACATTTTCTGACGCCACTGTTTGGCTGCTTGCTTTCCACGCCGACCTTTTCGAGAACGATGCCCCGTGCCATTGGTGCTCCTTCCATGGGGTCTGCTTTGACGTCTAGCATCAGCATCCGCCGGTTGTAGTACATGCTGCTCCAGCGGAATCTTTGACGTTTTTCGACTAGTTTTCTTGCGGCGAATTCGCCTCTGGGAGACTTTGAACCCATGGTTTGGTATCCTTCGCTACGTCTAATCACAATTCTAATATTTAAACTGAACGAGCCATAACTGAAACTCCCGAAGCCCCCACTTCTAGCTAGTTATTCGAAGCCCTCGGCATATTCTGCAAAGTTGAAAGTGTCCTCGCGCAGGGACGTCGTCTCATAATAGTGCCCGCACGATTGTGACGCTTTCGATATTGTGTCAGCCTCTCTATTGATGAAATGCTGATTACTATTACTCCCGGCGTTGGTCCTCTCCAGCGAAGGCGCCAATATCCTCGAATTCCTCTGGTTTCCTGTACTGTCACGAAGACCCAAAATGGGAATCCGTGTGCTTTAGAACGGCGCAAACACTCCAGCGAACACGAGCCAAGCCAAGAGTGTTTTCGCTACGAAACTGAGGATGATGTAGAATCTTTCGCCGTACAGGTAATCCTTCCAGCGTCCGACGCCTTTGTACTGCAGAACCATGTTCACTGCAAAGACCATAAAGAGAACGAAGTAGGTGAAGAGTATCATGTACACGAATGTTGGCGGGCTGGCACCGGCGGTGTTGATAGCAGCCGTGAAATAGGCGAAGAGGACGACCCATGGAAGTCCACCGCTAATGCAGCCTAGGTTGAAGGCGGACCAGTTCGTCTTTTCGGTTTTCTGATTCACCAGTTCCATCAAGTACCCGAACATTATCATCATCGCGTTCAGTACAAAAATCATGACCAGTGACCAGAAGTCCCAGATGCCGACAAACGTTGAAATCAAGACGATCATTATGGAGCTTGAGAAGGCATATTCGTACCAGCGGTAGGGGTTCATCCCTTTCTTCAGATTTTCATTGTAGCTTTCATTTTTCGGATAGGCAATCGTGAAATGGGCTATCGCGGAGATCAGAGGGAAAGAAGCGAGGATCACTCCCAGATTGGTAGCTGTGAAAAGGATTTGGGGGTCCGGCACTGCGATGAATTTGGGTGGTGAACCGCTCAGCTTGAGGTAGAAAGTGTAAATGTCTCTAGACCATGTCAGCGAGAAACCCAGAGCCAGCATTATGATTCCTTGTGTCAGGTGCAGGATGCCTGCGGCAATGTTGAAACGCTTCAAATATCCGAAGGAAATAGGTGAATGCACAATTATTTCCTGCCTTTCCTTGTGGTTCATGAAACGTCCTATTATCAAAGAATGCTAATATGCTTTTGCACGGACTCCTAACGAGAAAAGAACTCCTATGCGCGCTTCTGGACACACTAAGCGCATAGACTCCTCTTCCATGCGAATTGTCGAGTGATCAGGTGGTCGTGTGACTTTGTCAGTTGAACAAGCTCTTTTTCGTCAAGTGTATGAGCGCTGTAAAGGCAGATCGCACATACGGTGGACGGATATTTCTGGGCCAGCACTCTCTCGTACGTCAGTAGTTCTTTGCTTTTCGCGTTCTCAAAGAATGAGTCGAGTTCCGCTGCAACGCATAGCCCTTCGAAACCTGCTGTTTGTTTTTCTTTTGCAAGCTCTAACCAATTGGCAATGATGGTCTTGGCGTGCGCTTTACCTTTTCTTAAATACAATTCCTCTGAAGGCGGATCGTAAACGCGCCAGAATGAATTTGGTCAAAGGTTATTCCATGTTTTTCAGCTTGTCGATTTTCTGAATCTAGTTTGTTTTCCGAAACAATATGGAGAGCAGCTTGATGTTTCGATAGTCCTTCTTTTAGAAATGAGAACGATATTTCACGTTTGAACGTTTCTGCATCGTATAAAAGTAGTGAATGATCTCCAAGAGCAAGATTTCGAACATAGTTAACC
>Ga0315294_10002257_pt1 | contig 21064 bp, 14 predicted proteins | sample YL17G13_40_MG_FD_203626 | JGI IMG/M metagenome (GOLD analysis project Ga0315294, IMG submission 203626) | Sediment microbial communities from Yellowstone Lake, YNP, Wyoming, USA - YL17G13_40 | ecosystem: Environmental > Aquatic > Freshwater > Lake > Sediment | place: USA: Wyoming | collected...
CTGCAATGAGAAGGCCTGCGTGGGCATGCTGTTCCGCGACAATGCCGACCCCTCGAAGAAGGGCGGCCGCGGCTACCAGGCGGCCTACAACGAGCCATTCACCATTCAAGTGAGCGCCCAGTCCTTTGTGACTCTCGAGCCCTCGAGCACGTACATCAAGATCTCAAATGAGCGCGACCAGAACATCGAAGTGGGCAGCTTCGTGAAGCGCGTGACCCCCGCAGGAGTTTCCGCCACTCCGCCTGTTAGCGTGAACGCCACGTTCAGCGCGAACCCGGTCCTTCCCGCTCCCACTTCCAAGCTCAAGGTCGAATTCGGCGATGCGCGCGGCGCACTAATCCAAGACGAGTACGAAGTGTTTGTGGACGGCCGCGCAGGCCTCACGCTCGACGTGCAGGTGGACCCGTTTGTTATGGATGCGAACGTGGAGCAGAACCTGAAAGTCACCGTTCTCACGCCACAGGGCACTCCGGTGACCAAGGCGGTCATTCAACTGATTGAGAGCAAGGGCGCACCCTTTGACGGCCAGCCTCCCGCAAGGCTGGAGGGCGATGGCAGCGAGGGCCTGGGTGAGGATGGCATTTACATTTTCAAGCGCCTGATGCCAACAGCTCCGGGCGAAGTGACTGTTCGCGTTACTGTTGACCCGAAGAGCCTCTTCAAGATCATTGAGATTCCAGTTCCAGTTGCTGCCTACGAATTTCTGGAGTTCGCTCCGGAGAGCGTGTCTCTCAGTGGGGACGCGTGCAACACCTCCAACGAGCTGGTGATCACCAACCCGCTGCAGAATGACGTGAAGATCCGTTACGCTTTCCAGGGAGATGCGTGCGTGGATGTCTTTGCCGGAGGCGCATGGGCTCCCGGAACCGTGAAAGTGCTCAAGAAGTCAACAGCACGCAAGGCCGGCACGCTCAAGGTTCTGCTCAAGCCCGCAGCTGCGCGCAAAGCTGCGAAAATGGCGTGCTCCCTCGTTTTCTCCTATTACGTAACCGCCCAGCAGGGCTATGAGACTTCGGGAGTAACCATTCCCGCAGACCTCGACTGCCCCATTGCGATTCCGACTGCTTTCAGCGAACTCCCCGCAGGCTACCGGCCTTGTATAGAGGACCAGGAAGAGGCGTGCGGAGGGGACTATGCTCCCAAGGGCACGTGCAAGCACGAGCTCTGCCCCACCACTGAATACGTGGACCCCGACACAGGCGTGCTGGAGCGACTCTCGAGCTACGACGTTCAGCAGAACTTCGACCTGCTCAACTACTGCGCGCTCAAAGTGAAGAGCAAGAACTACGGTTACCCGATCTCCTCCGCTTCCGGCCAGCCCTCGGCGTGCATCACCGGCAAGTGCGAGGTGGGCCTCTGCTCGTGCAAGGAGGCGATGATCAACAAGTATACCGACCTGATGTTCAACAACCTCTGGTACAACTACCTGCTCTCCCGGGTAAGCGAGGAGAAGATCAAGTTCACTGATGCGAGCGGTGGTTTTGTGCTGAGGTTCGGCGAGGGCGGGACGCTCTCGAGCATGGAGGTCAAGCCGCCCGTGACAGTAAACCAGCAGCAGGCCGGCCCTGACACCATGTATACTTCCGGGTGGGACGCGCAGGCCTCAGTGCAGGCTACTCCACAGCCTGCCGGCGGTACGTGCGGCGCGGACCTTTGCTTCACGATTTCCGAAATAGTAGGTCAGGCCGCGCTCGCCCTTGTGCTGGACAACTCGCAGGGCCAGACCCCCACCTGTAATATTGTCTCCAGGTTCCCCGTAAATGATTTTGAAGTCATCCGCGTGCCGAACGGCGCAACAGATTTGGGCGTTTTCCGCGCGCTGGACGTGTTCAGTCTGGTTTCCACGTCCCTTGAAGGACTCTTTGGAAAGGGCTTCGAGGTGGGCAAGATTCCAACCCAGATTAGTGCGCTCGAGGGCCAGGCCTTCTTCCTCCGTTTCATAGGCGCGCCCAACGGCGTGTTCCCAACTGGCGAAGCCTTCCGCGACTATACGTTCACGTTCAGTTGTGCCGGCGGCGGCTCCCAGTTCACCAAGAAGGTCAGAATAATCGCCAAGGCCGTTCCCAAGAAGTATGCGGTGCCGGTGGTGCCTGCCAGCGGTTCGACAATTTACGGCCGTTCCACAACCACGCAGGAGCCGTTCACGATTACAAGCAACATCCTATCGGCAAGCGCCAATGCCTCCGTAACCATTGGAACCAACACGCCAATCAAGGTGGGGGCCGGCGAGAAGACGACTGTTCCCGTAACGCTCGCGGACGGCTCGAACAAGCTGCTGGTGCAAGTGGGTGGTGTTCCCATTGGAACTGCTGCAGATGCAGTCACGGTTGACCGTACGAAGCGCGTGCCGGACTCGCTAAGTGAGCTGGCCAAGTACGACGTGATTGGAAATGTGATTGATAGCAAGACTTACGCCGAATGCTCCAAGACTGACTTCTGCGTGAGCAGTGCTGGATGGAGCGATCAAGTATCCACCGAGGTGCAGGAGGCACTCAAAGGTTCAATGGTCACCGGCGCCAAGAGCTCGGTAATCCGCGAAACGCCCTCGGGCAACACGTTCCTGGATGCGCTCTTCGTTGCGCTCTACGATGCCACGCAAGCGGCTTGCGCTGATGCGGAGTTCCTGGAGTGCGCGCAGGGAGTCAAGACGAGCAAGACCCCGCCCGCAGCTCCCAGCTTTGGCGCGTTCCCGGGAATGAGTGGCAGCTTCTACCCTGCCGGAGGTTATGGCGCTGGCTCCTACCCTGGTGCGATGAGTGGCGGAATGGGCGCAGCAGGCTTCCCAGGCTTCACAGGCCAGTACAACTCCCAGTGCAACTTCAAGGTGGCGCTCGACTCCATCTGCAGCGGGTTCTTCAACGCCGGTTCACGCTTCCGCTCCGAAGGCCGCGCCACCCGTCTGGGCGCGATGGCTGGCACGCAGTTCGGAACCGCGCTTTGTTCTATTGCAGTTCTCCAAGCCATTGGAGCAGTAGGGCCAGGCAAGCGGCCTGTATTCACTCCAGCTATGGGCGGCGGCTGGGGCCAGGCGGCCAACTTCGGCATCAACTACTTCCTCAAGTCCGCTTCTGACGAGGCGCGCGCCCGCCTGGGCTCTACCCAGTTCGAGCGCGAGGAAATCACCTTCGGCACGCCCGTAGGCCCGGATGACAAGCCTATCACCCTCCGCCTGCCGTGGCGCAAGGCGGGTGCAGGCGGCGGCCTCGTGTATTACAAGCTTGATATTGGCTACAATACCATCGGCACTACTGAAACATTTGTCACCGCTAACGAAGTCAGCGGCTTCCCCTACTTGGACTGCAGCACGGGCACCTGCAACGTAGCCTACGCCACTAGCGAAAAGCCAGTGCTCTCCACCATCAACAAGTACAAGCCGGTTGCGCACGACAAGGCGCCGGAGCCGGCAGACGCGCTTGGCGTGATCCCCCTCTGGACAACCGCCAACCCCGGCGCAACGAGCCTTGCAGCGGAATCTTCGGTTAACGTGTTCTCGGCCAACATCGGCTTGGCGTGCGCGCCCATCGCCACCAGCCCGACTGACGCGAAACAACTGGTCTACAGCGAAAACTTCCAGCTCTTCGAAAAGGTGCCGGTTGGAGACTATGCTTGCCGCTTCACCAACATCCTGGATGGCGGCCGCTTCACCGTTTTCAAGAAGACGAAGGACGGCTATCCTAAGAACCCAGTAACCAACGTCACCGTTCCAATGCCCGTCAGCCAGATCAATGTTCCCGCGAGCGGGCAGGAAGTGCTTGACAGCAACCCGTTCTATGTGTTGACCATCGGCGAGGCGGCCACAGACCCCGCAGTGGTAATTCCAGAGCTGTTCTTCAATGACGTGCGGCCCATTCTCCAACTTGACAGCGTTCTCGCAACACAGGGAGCGGCGCCAGGCCAGCCTGCGCCACCTGCCGACCCCTTCGCAGGTCTCGTTGACGAAGGCAGAGTTTCCCTTGAAGGATTCGCAAACACGGCGCCTGTATGCACGGCTTACACTAAGATGGTGGCAGGCGGTCGCGCCCTCTTCGCCGCAGGCGCGAAGCCCGAGGCCCAAGCGGCAAGAGGTTATGCCAAGCTCGCGGCACAGGCGCTCACGTCCGTTCCTGCATCTCTCAAGACTGACTGCGCCAAACCCACTCTTGATCCTACGGTTCTAAACCGGGACAACCAGGTGGGCCCACAATACCTCGCTGCAGCGCAGGCGCTGGCGAAGGGCCGCCGGGTATTAGTGCTGGCGGCTTACAAGCGCGCAGTAGACGGCGTGCTGAGTGCCTCGTTGAAGGAATTTGACTTGGAAATCTCCCAGGTCGCATCAGCAACAGAATCGCTGAAGGCATATGCGGCTGCCAACCCCACGATTCCGGAAAGCGCCAAGCTTACTGCACTACTCGCCGTCACTCCTTACGTAATGAGCTTCGAATCAGTCTCGGCGCTCGAAAACGCGTACAAGGAGTTGAACCTGATCTCCTTTGCCCAGACTGGCCTGCTTGTTTACCTCCTAGCTGAGAAGCCTGAATTGGTGGCAGCTGCCAAGGCGCCAATTGTCATTCCTCGGCGCGAGGACGGTTTCGGCGCAGTTACTGCTTCCAATGGCAAAGCCTGGGCACTTGGCGAGCGCGGCGAAAGCGCGAAGGAACTGATTACCTACTTCCTGGATGAAAAGGCCACTACGAGTGGCCTGGACGCCTTCCGCAAGGCGAAGGGCTGCTCGTTTGCTGTGCCAACCACTGGAGACAACATCGGCCGCCACATTGTTTTGTGGTGCAACGGCGAGAGCAGATCTGCCGGCCAGCCTGCAGGACAGGTTGTCGCGAAATTCGGCGAAGAGTTCCTCATCCGGCCGGTGCTCATCGGCTCGTTCGAGGCCTCCAGCAGCAACAAATAGGCCCTCCGTTCAAGCCAGCACGCCTTTTAAATAAACCCCAGCACTAGCTCCAATGGAGGTTTTGTCACTTTGGGCGTTCAGGAAACGTGGGAATCCTTCCTCGAATGGAGCAGCGAGCACGGCCTGCCTATCAAGAATGTGGCCGACTGGCTCGAGGAGCGCGGAATCCCGCCTCTCCCTACACTGGCCATTCTCTTTCTCGCCCTGCTCATTGTGGCCGCAGTACTCATTCTGCCCATGCTCGCGCCTGCCAAGGCCTCGCTTTTGGTGAGCGTGAAGTCAATTGACGGCACTCCGGTTTCCGGGGCAACGGTTTACCTCACCTCTCCCACTAGCGCTTTTGCCAGAACCAGTGCACAAACCAACGCAAACGGATTGGCCCAATTCAAGGACCTGCCAACAGGAGAGGCGCGCATATCAGTCCAATCCGCCAATTACGAGGTGCCGGAAGCCTCGCTCATGCTCAAGCCCGGAGTCAACAGGTTCAGCAACTCGGACCAAGCTGAATTCACTGCTGTTCCAAAACTCATCCAGACCGTTTCCATGCAAGTGTTCGTGGACGGGCCCAGCTCTGCAACAGTCACGCTCTTTGACACTACTACCGGCGAACTCGTGAACACGGGCGAAGGAGTAGTCGTTTCCTTTGCAGTTTCTCCGGACGCGAGCTACGAGCTCAGGACGGAAGCAGCAGGCTGGCGCAGCGAAACGCGCACCGTGAATGTTACGGGGCTCGGAGACCTGCCCTTGGATGTGAAAATGCTCAAGAACGACGAGGACCGCACTGGCAAATTGTTCGTGCAGGTGCTGGATGCGCCAGGAGCGCGCGGCCGGCCAATCGCCAATGCCACAATAGAATTGATCGACAACGAGACCGAAAACGTTCTCTTCACGCTAACAGCCGGCAGCGACGGCTGGGCAGAGCAGGAGGAAGTGACGCTCGGCACCGTTCTCCGCGCGCAGGCGCGTGCGGAAGGCTTCCTCACCGGCACCACCACGTTCACCATTCGCGAGAGCGAGAACCGCGCTTCAGTTGTGCTCGCCCGTGCAGCAGCTCCCGCGAGCACGCACGTGGAGTTCTCCCTCGAGGACATTGATGGCAACTACGTTACAGGCGCGATAGTGCGCGCGTGGAAGGATGGCGAGCGAATAGCGGAAACCCTGGCACTTGATGGCACTGCCTCCATGGACCTACCAACACAAGCCACTCTGCTCATAACCGCCTACAAGCCCGGCTTCCTGCCCGCTTCGCTCACGTTCACTCCCTCCAAGCAAACCAGCGCCAAGCTGGTGCTCGAAGCCTCCTCCTCCCAAACCGCCTCTGCAGTGAAAGTGCACGTGGTGAATGTGGAGGGCCTCGACGTGCCCGGCGCTTCTATTACTCTTTCCACTGCCGACCGCCAGCCGCTTGGCCTGCCTGCAGCAGTAACCGGTTTGGATGGGCTCGCGCAGTTCACGGACGTTCCGCTCGATACAAGTGTGGTTGCGAAAGCTTCGAGCGATGGAAGGGTGGCAGTTAGCGAGGCCACCAATGTGACTCTCGAAGGAACGCCGGGCGAGAACGCCACGCTCATTTCGCTCACGCTCCTGCCGGGCGAGGGAACAATCCAATTCACCATTCTCGACCACTTCTCCCGCACGCCCCTCGAAGGCGTGGTAGTGACGCTCCTCAACAGTGAGCAGACTTGCACCACCAAAGCCGGCGTGTGCACACTGAAAGTGGAGGAGGGCACGCTGCGGTTCACAGCAGCTGCGGCAGGCTACGAGTCCCTCGTGAGTTCCGAAATTGTGGTCAAGCCCAACGTGGCCTTCAAGCAGACGCTGGAACTCATCAGTTCCTCCCTGGCCAAGAGCGCCAAGCTAGTATTCCTCGGTTTCTATGATTTGCGCGGAAGGAAGGTAAATGCGCTGAGCCCGGCTTCCACCTATCAAGCCCGCTATATGGTCCGCAACCCCGGCTTGAGCTTCGGCCGCGCAACCGCCCACATTAGGCTGGGCGCCAGCGACCGCGGCCTTGCGCAGGAGCCCGCTGCAATCACAGGCTGGGACGCGGCAGGCGCAACTGTTTACGCCGGCCTTGGTTACACGCGTGGAACCACTACTGGCACTGCCGGCGCCTCTGAGGAAACCGCCAGTTCAGTCACGATTATTGGAAACGCCAGTCCAACAGCCTCGCCCGCAGGGGTGCAGGTGGTCACAGGCCAACAGCTCTCCGTTTTCGGAAACGAGACTGCTGAAGACGGAGCTGCAACTGCCACTGACCTTTATTATGCTCAAGACCTCCACCAGCCCGGCCTTACTGAATACAAGTGGGTGGAGTTCACCTTCCCCGCTTTCCAGGGCTCGCGCGAGTTCAGCATCCAGTTCACCACTAAGCCAGTTGAAAGCGGCCGCGTGGATTTGAGCTCGAGGACTGCTTTCTACACGCGCAATGAAACCATCCGCGATCCGGCCGATGCCGAAGCCGGAGTTTCCAAAGCAGACTTGCTAGCCTTCGTGAACGCTCCAGAGAGCGTGGAGATTTCCTTCAAGGGCGAATGCACCCAAAGCCTGTGCGTGCAGAGCTGGTTCGAGGGGCCGAGCGGAAAAGCTCCAACCAACTACGAGGCGCCCTATGGCGAGGAGTTCCAGCTCAAGTTTAAAGTATTCACTACTCAGCCCAACAAGGCGCTCGAGGCCTCCCTTTCAACAGATGTTCAATCACTCAAGCTCTCCAGCGGTTCAACTGGAACTGCGAGCGCGCAGCCCAGCACTGCGGAGGGCGAGCAAAACCTGCTCCTGCAGGCGAAAACAGGAGCGGACGGCCGCGCTGAAGGCTCGTTCTCGCTCCAGGCCGTGCGGCTCTCCAAGAGCGCGCCGCTCACGCTCACCTTCAACACTGGAACAGGCGAGGAGGACAAGTTCTCCAAGACATTGGGAGTGCGGGTAGTGGGCAAGACGCCCAACCTGCGGGTGCAGGCCGCTCCCGGCAAGCTCTCCGCGCTTGTGGACAATGCAGTTACTATTACAGTGCAGGACCCGTTGGGCCAGGCCGTTACTGATGCGCGCGTAACTCTGGGCCGCGACAAGGATGCGCTGGGCTCGATGGCCGAAGCGGTTTACCAGAGCGAGGGTCACTACCGTGCCGAGGGTGTGCAGCCGCAGGACAGCGGATTCATTGATTACACTGTTCAAGCCGAGGGCTTCCGCACGTTCACCGGCCGCCTGCCGGTTGTTGCCGAGGACTTCATCACAATCGAGCCCAAGACCGTTCTGCTTACTGTGAACGAAAAGGCCTACGAGCAGCAGGAAGTGACCGTTCGGAACGACCTGAAGCGCGAGGTCACTGTGATTCTCACGCTCCTCAAGAGCACGCAGCCCGCGTATACTACAGTTGACACGGACGTGCGTTCCTTACGCGTGAAGGGCCAGAGTTCCAGAACGTTCCTCGTGCTCGCCAAGGTTTCCGATGCGGTTCCGGGTGTGGCCGCGCGCGCCACAACCCTGCGCGAGAACGTGGCGGGCCAAGTAGTGGTGAGCGCCCGCGCCGGCTCCAATGCGGAGCAGAGCGAAACAGTCTCGTTCGCGGTCCAGACCGCCTACCAACAGGAGGCGCTGGATGGACTGTGGGAAGTCAGCACGCAGAGCGTGAACCTGGCTGTTAAGTCGCCCATCGAGCTCCGCAAGGCCGAGAAGCTCCGCATAACCAACAATGCTCCAGTCCCACTCCTCATCAACGTGCAACTGCCTTACTATCCGCTGAGCGCGGAGCCCTACAGCATGGTGGTGCCCGCAGGCGGCGAGAGCGAGCTGAACCTGGTGGCCAACGCCGTTGGCGAATTCCTCATGGGCCAAGGCTGCTTGATGGACGAGCGCTCGCTCTCCGGTGACGCGATCGTTTACGCCTCATTCATGGGCATCCGCTCCTCGAAGAAGGTGGCAGTGAGCACGGCGATTTCCTCGAGCGACCGCTGCACCCCTCCAGGAGCGATGGGAATCTGGCTACCCACCAACGCCCAGTTCCAATTCATCTCTCCTGTTAAGACCAAGCAGAACGTGGACGGCAGCACCGTAATCCAGCTCGCGAACAGCGACCGCGCGCTCTTCAATGCGCCGGCCACAGTCACGGCCTTTGAGGCGAACGTGCCTGCTGAAACCATAATCGAGCTACCCTCCCAGTACCTCACTATTCTCCCCGATGGCGCCTCGCTCAGGTTCCCCGCTCAAGTGACGCTCGCCCTCCCCGCAGGCACCAACCTCGCAGGCTCCATAACCTCGCCTCGCAGCGTGGTTTACAAGAACGTGGAAATTCAGCTGCCGGCCGGCACGCGCATCTCCTCAGGTTATGCCATGGGCGGCTCCTTTGCCGCGCTCTCCCAGCGCATGAGCATGCCCACTTACTACACTCCAAGCGGTTACTACGGCAACAGCGCAGCAGGCTCCGTGAACTACCAATGGGCGCAGGCGCCCAGTGCCTACGGCCAGCCCGGCACCTATGGATTGCACGGCTCGCTCTCCTCGCAAGTGGCCGTGATTCCCGCCAACTCGCCGATTCTGGTGAAAATGCACTCTGCTGAAATTACCAATGGCAAAGTTGTGCGGCTGCCAGTAGGCGCGGTGTTCAAGCCGCCCGCAGGCTCCCTTGTGATTGAAGCCGAAGGAACGGGCCAGAAGGTAGTCCAACTCCCGAGCAAGGAGCGCTTCGCAGTTCCCTCGGACGCAAAGGTGTCAGGCGCGGGCACGGCCACGCAGGCCTCCAAAGGCACACTCTCGCTCCAGGCTGAAACGAGCATTTCAGTTCCGCTTGACTCCGACCTCGTGCTGCCCGCCAAGTGGGTGGGTAAATTACGCGGGGACTTTGACAACTACGAAGTCCGTTTCCCGTTCACCGTGGATTTGCAGCTCCCCAAGGGCCGCTACTCAACTGCCCGTTTGAGCGACGGCCGCTACCTCATTGTGATCAACAGGCAGGAGTTCATCGAGCTCTCCCGCCAGCCCCGTCTCTCCCGTGATGCGGTTACGGTTAATGCAAACGAGCGCATCCGCTTCGGCCTTTACACTCCCGAAGTGGAGGGCGGAGACACGCTCGCATTCCCGGCCGAGCTCGCACTCACGCTCCCAACCGGCACCAGTGTTCTGGAGGGACCCAATTCCAAGACCGTGGAGCTGCCGGTGAGCGGCGCGATTCTGGAGGGCGAGAGCCGGCTGCTGGTTCCCTACACTGCCGTTTTCAAGCCCAAGAACCGGCCCACTTCGCTCGAGCTCAAAACGGACATGGAGTTCACGCTTCCCATAGCCTGGGTGCCCAGCCGGAGCGAGGACAACTATACGCTAGTGCTCCCGCTCCAAGCCAAGGCCACAATCAGCGAAGGCGCGCAAGTGCGGCAGGAGGGCGGCACGCTCTACATTTCCAAGCTCACTGCCGCTTCAGGCCAGGCGCTGCAGGTGGAGGGCGGAACACTGCAAGGCCGCACCATAATCCTTCCAGTTGGCTCGAAGGTGATTGTTTTCGTCAACCCGCCACGCGAGCTCCTGCGCGAGTGCAGCGTGGAGCCGTTCGAATTTACCCTGCCCTTTGACACGGCTTTCGAATTCCCGGCCAGTGCGGTTGTGAGCGACAACAACCGAGTAGTTGAGCTCCTGAGCCCGCGCACAGTGGAGGCGTTTAAGTCCGGAGCCTCGAAGTTCACGTACCTCTTCCCGCGAGCCCACAAATATACATTCACCGGCGGTTCGGTGACTCCCAGCGGAACTCCCCGTAGGTTCGGAGTGCAGGTAATCACTGGCGAAGGTGCCTTGACCGGCTCGCGTCTGACGGCCACTGCCGGCACTATAGTGCGCGTGGACGCGTGCATTGACAACGTTCCTCCAAGCGAGCAGGGAATCCAGGTGCGCCTCTCCGAGGGAGTTTCCTTCAACATGCCCGACCCGACGCTCTACGAGGAAACAATTGCGCTGCCCGAGGAGAAGGCAGGGGGCGCGGGGACGGTTCAAGCGCTCGCGCCATTCTCTGCCACGTTCCAGTGCAACCCCATTCGGACGCTCAACCGAGCAGGCGCGAGGATTCTGGAAATTGCCTATGATACGGATGCGGTCCGCTTCCCGAGCGGCAACGAGGGCAAAACCGCTTCCACAGTCGTGCTCAACTACGAACTCAAGCCTGGCGAAAACCCGCCGCCCTACACCACCACCCAAGCCACGGTGGACGTGCCTCCTGGAAGCGTGGTTCACTTCCTGCCCTGCCAGGGCCGCTACTCGACCAACGGCCCGCACACCGTAGTGTTCGACGGGGACGCAATCAGCTCCCGCCTGCGCCAGGCCGAGCTGAACCTCTCGGTTACGCTGGACAATTCCAAGCTGGATGCGGAGATTCCGCTTAAGTTCTACTATGAGGGCGCGGAGCCGCGCGTGTTTGTTGATTATGATTTCTCGGACACTGCCGGAAACGTGCAGTCGAGCGCCTTTGGAAACTCATTCCAAGCTGCTGACGGCAAAGGTTTGCTCCAATCCCTCCTTCTGCAGATTGGCGAAGTGAAGTACGCAGTCTCCCCCACCCAGCCGAAGCTCACTACCATGGGCGCAATCACGAGCACCTACGGCGGATTGATTGACAAGCTCAAAGTGAAGATTCAAGTGCCCAAGGAGCTGCGGGACGAGGTGGGCTGCGTCAAGTTCGAGGCCAATGCCACAGTCAAAGTCAGGTTGAGCCTCTACACAGACCAAACCCGCACCAAGCACTACGGCGATTCGGACCTCTACCTCAACGTGACCGTGCGCAAGACCGGCACCTGCGTTCCTCGCGAGCTGCTGAACTTCGACACCGCCCTGAACGACTTCTGGGTGAACTTCGACAACCAGCAGCTGAATGAGCGCAGCAACCAGCGCATGCAGTTCTCCTTCAAGAACGCCGGTCACACCCGGCCCTTGGAGCTCATCAACAACTACTTCGAGACGGTGCAGGTGGACCTCACGGACAACGCCTACATTTCCTGCACCACTCCACTCGGAAAGCAGTTCCCGCTGCCCAGCGGTTCCCTTGTGACCGCCACGTGCACGGGAGTGAAGAGCGGCCTTACCCTAATCAAGGCCACGGGCCAGAACTCCGGCAAGGACCTCTCCCGCGAGGTGCGCGTGATTGTTTACGCTCCCGCCGCCTCGCTCAAATCGCTCTATGCAAGCTCGCCCGCAGGAGACGCGGCCCCAATAGTCACGGATCCAAGCAAGAAATACCTCGTGACCTGCGCCAAGCACTACTGCTCGTTCCAGCAGGCGGCCCTGGCCGTGGGAGATCTGCTCGAGGCCATGAGCGCAAAGATCAACGATGTTTCGAAGAACGAGAGTACTATCCGGGCCTACTGCGACCAGTACGGTGGCAGGACCATGACCAAGAGCATGCCTATTCTCCTGGCGGGCGCCTACATGCCCGCGGAGCTCTTGAAGAAGTACGGCTCCATCGAAGGCTACTTCAACCTGCTTTTGGAGGAGCAATATGATGCCAAGCTCGGCCAGAAGCCCATCACCCGCGGGAAAGTAACGATGGCGAAAATCGAGGGCCTGGCGGTCAAGGACGCGCTCGGCTGCGGGATTTACAGCGTGCAGGTCCGCATCGGCTCGGCCGCCATCTGCCCGGGCGTCTCCTCTGAGAACTTCCTCAAGAACGCGAATGTGGAGCTCTCCTTCGACAAGCTCTCCAGCTGCGAGGAGTCCCTGGCGAACGCCGCCCTCCTCATGTCCTCCGATGACGTGGACATCACGGCCGGCCGCAAGATACTCGACTTCAAGACTTCCTTCGCCCAGTTCAGGGCTAACTACATGAAAGGGTTCCAGATCGGCGCGTACGCGCGAAGCCTTGACCCAGCAGACCAGAAGACGGCGACCGCACTCTTCCAATCGTTCTACGGCCAGGTGCCGGTAGAGAAGATTCCAGTAATTCTGCCCGACTACTACTGCCACTTCGGGTACACGTGGAATACCGTAAAGTACGCGCAGATTGCAGTCGGCGGCTTAAGCGTGGCGAGCTGCGTGGCCGGCATACTCGGCGCGAACCCCTTCTTCCTCAGGCTCTGCTACGGGCTTTTGCACGCGGGCGCGTTCTGCGCAGTTGGCGCTGCTACTGCGGGAATCAGCGCGGCAGCCGGCGGGGGATTCGACAGCTGCGACATGGTTAACTGGTGCACCACCGGCATGCTGATGGGCGCGGCAGAATCACTGTTCACTGCGCCGGGCGTCTCGCCTACTGGCGCAACCAAATTTGCCAAGTTCAAGAACTTCTTCAAGGAGCCGCGCGTGTGGAAGGCGCTTATCACCGACACCGCCGGCTTTGCTGCATTTACCGGCATCAGCGCGGCGTTGGGCTACGACCCCAGCCCGGCAACAGTATACATGGGCGGCCGCGTGCTTTCAACCATCGCCCTAGGCGCCTGGCAGAGGTGGTTCCCGACCAGCAACGCAGTAACTAGCGGTCCAGCAGGTTCAGGTCCCACGACCCCAGTCTCGTCCGTGAACCCAACCAACCCCGGCGCCGCGCCAGTTAACCTGCTTCCAGGAGTTATAGCCGGTGCGGGCGCTAGTGAGACGCCTGCGGGTGCTGAGGTTTCGCCTGTTGCGGGTGTTGAGGTTTCGCCTGTTGTGCCGCCTGTTGGTGAGACGCCTGCGGGTGCTGAGGTTTCGCCTGTTGTGCCGCCTGCTGTTGAGGTTTCGCCTGAGGTTACGCCCGATGATATCGTACGGCGACTTACGGCTATAGAAGATGAGCCTACTGGAGGTAGGCCTGTTGCTGGCGAGACGCCAGGTGTTGCTGCGTCAGAGTCTACAGGCATAACTCATTCAGGCGAACAAAACCATGTGACTACTGATCCGGTTGACAATTCGGTTACCGCGACTACTGAGCAGCCTGCTGCTCAGCCGGGTGCCTACTATGCTTCTCTTGAAAGGACAACCATGGAACCCACGCGCCGTGGTGATATGAGCGGCCCTGTAACTCAAGGGCAGTATTTGCTTGTGGATATAAACCCGGATGGCAGCCAATCCGTTTCGCCAGAGGCTCTGCAAGCGGCGGGCGCAGTTTCAATCAAGGATGACTTAAACTCGAAGCTAGGGAATGCTGCTTCTGTTGCGGATCCGGCTCAGAGGGCGAGCATAGTTCAGGCCGTCACCCAGAGCGTATCCGCTGGCCCGACAACTGGCACAATGCATCCCCCAACAACCGTTCTTGTGCGATACACTGATGAGCTGACGCACACAACGCAAATGGGTGAGCTAGCTGGCATTGCCGACCTCAGGCCAGATGGAAGTTATTCCATGGACATACGGCCTCTAAACGCGCTGACTTCCGTGAACGACCCGTCCATTAGGAGCCTCATTCCTGATAGTGCGCGGACCGTTGCGGTGCGTAGCTCGGTTGTGGTGGACATGTTCAGCCTAAATCCCCCGACGAGGTCGGCAACGCCTGCCAGTGTTACTAGCGCTTCGCTGGAGGCCTCGCCCGCGCTGGCGAGCGCTGCCGGGTTTGCTTCTCTTGAAACCACGCCCGCGCTGAGCGAGATGAGGCTCGGTGGCGCGGAGGCCGGCGAAAGCGAAGCCGGAGTTGACGCTATCTACTTCCAAGCTCCGGGAGCCGCTGGTTTGCTTACTACCGTTGGTGGTAGCGTGTTGGGTGGGCTATCGAAATTCTTCCTTGGGAAAGTTGGGAACGTGGGCGCGGGAATGTTCAAGACCTCGGGCGAGCTGGGCGGACTGACGAAAGGTGGTGCCGTGGCTGCCGCCGCTGCGATGCTTATTGATGTGCAAGGAGAGCCGGTGGAAATACTGCTGCGGCCGGAAGTGAGCAACCACCTGGTGGCGATCCACCGGGAGGGCAGCATGGCCACGAGCCACGCGCTCTGCCTGAAGGCCAAGACCCGGACCGCGGAACAGAAGAGGGCAGGCACCTACGAGTGCGAGGAGCAAAAGCTGGTTTCCGCCGTGCTGGACAAGATGAACTGCCCGGTTGGAACCGATGTCTGCCTCGCCCTGGTGCGCACGCGCATGGCCGTGACCAGCAGCAAGCTGCCGGGCTACACGCTGTTTGCAGCTGTGGACCGCGCGGACTACAAGAGCGATGCGCTGTTCAATTCCGTGTTCTCCGCCGAGTCGCCCATACTCCTGAGCACGGAGGCGGGAACCGCGGTTGGCAGTTATGGCGGCGACTTTGAAAACCTCAAAGTTGCGGCGGCGCCGGTCCAGACCAATGCCGAGGTGGCTGCCGAGGCCACGCGCTCCACCGCAACCGCGTTCGCATTGGACCTTCAAAACCGCTGCGTGCGCCACGTGGGTGCGCCCTGTGATGAAGATGCACCGGCGAACTGGAAGAAAGTAAAGCCATTCCTGGTCAACGGCCAGCTCACAGACAGGGGGGTCGAGGTGGCCAATCAGCTGGCTAACACTGAGGCGGAGGCCGTTTCGCCCTACCAGGGGCTGGTTCAACCAAAGGAGAGTGCAGGCTGATATGGTAAGTAGAACAATCATTTTCATAGCCCTCTTCGCAATAATCGCAGCTGCGTTGTTGTACTTCAGCGGAGTCTTGCAGGGCCCGCAGGCCGTTCCCTTTGCGCAGCCGGTTGACTTCGAGAAAAGGCAGATTGTTGCGCGCTTCGAGAGCCAGCACGGCCAGGACTTCTTCACCCACCGCGACTCGTTCCTGCGGTTCGAGTTCCGCCAACCGGTAGGCTATGAGGTGCTGGAGGGGCCGGTGGCGGGGGTGTACCTCCGTTTGCAAGCCAGCACGTACGTCTCTTCCTCGGAAATCATCGACTTGCGCATTCTGGAGGGCGAGCGCTTCACTGCTGCCGACTTCCAGGAGGTGCTGCCGGACCTGAAAAACAACCTGGGCAATGCCACCATTTTCCAAACCACCATCAACGGAGTGCCGGCCTATTTGTGGGACAGTGACACGATCAGCGAGTTCACCGGCGAGAAGCTCCTCATAAAGAACGCCATCTTCTCCCCCTGCACCGACGTGAACGGCACGGTCTACACCGTTTTCTTCACAGCCGCCATTCCGGAGGGAGTGGCCGGGGACACCCAGCTCGTGGACTACCTCTTCTACTCCTTCAAGTGCACGGGTTGATTCTCTTTGTACGCCAAGGTGCACGCGCGAGCAGGTGGCCGGGTTACTGCGCTCTGTGACGCCCTACTCCTAGGCAAGGTGTTCGAGCAGGGCGGAAGGACGTTAGATTTGAAGACCTACCGCGCGTTCTACGAGGGTAGGAAAGTGAGCGAGAAGGAAGCGGTGGAGCTCATCAAAGAGGCGGAGAGCCTGAACCTGGTGGGTAAGAAATCGCTCGCCGCAGCCAAAAAGGCGGTGGGCGTGGAAGCTTCGGCAGCCAAGCGCGTGAAGGGCGTGCCCCACCTGCAAGTCTACCGCGTGTGAACTTCAGGCGGGCACCGGGTGAATGGAAACTCCGTTTTCCTCTTCCACGAGATATACTTTTTCGCCTGCCTTTAGCTTGTACTTGGCAGCCAGCTCGGGCGGTAGTGTAACCGCGAGGGAATTGCCGAGCTTGATGAGCGTCCGCTCGCGCTGGCGCGCGCGGTAGAATGCGCCGATTTTGCGTACCACCTCATGGTCGTACCATTTCTCCCCGCAGTTAGGGCACACTCGCGCTTGCACGGAAAAGCCGGGCTCCAGCTCTACGTTCTTTTGCTGGAGCACTCCCTTTTCACAGTTCCCGCAAATTTCTTTCTTCATTTTACCTGAACTCCTCCCAGTAGGCGGTGATTACCCAAAGTCGTTCGAACAGTTCCTTGTAGACTACCGCGAGCGTCCCCTTGCGGAAGCGCTTGCGGGCCAGGTACTTGTTCGGCTCCTGTTCCAGTCTTCTCTCGCCGGTGAAGAGCGTGTTCGCTATAAGCTCCTCGTGCACCTCGCCGGAGCTTATTTTCTCCTCGACGTGCTGGCTGCAGAGCACTTCTATCTTTGGCAAAAACCACGGCCTCCATGGAGCTATATTGAATTATATTGGAATATATTGCTTGCGGTTTCATTCGCTTTGTGCTTGCGAGCCCTTCGAATGGCGCTTTTTAAAACCATCGCTGTAATCTCATCAGGCTCTTCGTATGCACATCAACACGGTTGCTGCACTGGCGTTGTTCGCGTTCACTGCCGCCTTTTTCGCAGTGTGGCTCACGAACCAGGCCGCGCCCGCGGAGCAGCAGTTCATCTTCCTCCCGCCCTACCACTACGAGGCCGATGACTACTGGAGCTATCTCACCGCCTTCTTCTTCGCTACAGTTTTCTCGCTCCTCTTTTTCGGCGCAGGCGCGCCCATAGCCATGGCCATTGAAGGGGCAAAATACGCCTCGCTCTATTCCGTGGGGGTCATGCCCGCCTTCGACCTCGCTTTCGCGGTTCCCACCCTCATTGCGGCACTCGCTGCGGCCACGCTCGGGCAGGGCGTGATTGCGGACTACAGGAACAAGGGCTCGCTCTTCGACTACTGGCGCACTTCCGTGCTCTATTTCAACACCGCCCTCCTGCTCTTCTTCATCCTCCTCGCCATTCGGGCAACAGTAACTTCCGTGGTCCTGCCGTGATAGTATGGAACTCGTAGCACTGCAATTGGCCGGAATCTTCGACGCCTTCAACGAGCTCTCGTTCATACTCAAAGTGATCGTTTTCGTCTACCTCAGCTACTGGCTGTTCATGACCTTCCGCGGAGGCCTGCTGTTCGGCGTGGCGCTGCTGGGAGCTGCCTTCTTCATCTTCTTCTACTCCATTTCCACCACCCTGCTCTTCATCCTCTTCCTCCTGTTCGTGGTGTTCGGCTCGCACCTCCAGTTCATCCTAGACTTCGGCATCGGCCGCATACTCCAGCAAGCGGGCAAGGCGCCTCCCTGGGAGCCCGAGCACGCGGAGCAACTGCGCATGCAGGAGCTCGAGCGCAAGAATGCGATGGGCTCGCTCGGCGGGAATGAAGCGCAGGAGCTCCAGAACCTGTACGCGTTCCACCAGCCCCAGCAGGCCGACCAGAGCGGGCAGATGCTGGGCTTGCGGAGGCGGGGGTAATCAACATGCCATTCATTCTCACCGCACTGTTCCTGGATTCGATTTTCCAGTGGCTGAGCTACCTCTGGTGGGCGTGGCTCTTCCTAGTGGCCTGGTGGCTTTACAACTGGGTGCAGGAGAAGCTCGGTTTCGCGCCAATAGCCGCCATCGCCATTGCGGCCATTCTCATCTATTACCTAGTAATCGAGCACCCGATAGTCGGCAGCATCGGCTACCTGGGTTCGGTGATCATTTTCGGAGGCGTGCTTTTCCTGCTGCCTTACTTCACAGGTCCCATGCTTTGGTTCTTCCGCCGTCGGAGGTAATGACGCTTAGTTTGAGGTGAACCCAAATGGTCATGAACGAACTGCGCAAACTCTACGCTTTCTCCAAGCTGGCGCAAAACCGCCGCAAGAGCCTGGTGGACTGGCGCTGGCGCGTGGTGGTGTTCTGCGCAGTGCTGGTGCTTTTCGCCTACACCGTGTGGTACGCGCAGTTCCACTACCCCACGTGGATTGACACCGTGCCCGGCAAGGCGCCCTTCTTCCTCAACGACCGCTTGTTGGAGTGGTTCACCTACGGCTTCTTCGCCGGCTTCTTCACATTCGTGCTGCTCTCCGAGGGAGAATTCCTCCTGGCCCTGCGCAAAATCACGCGCGAGCTCGGGGAGGAGTTCGGTAGCGCCGAGCGCGCACTGGGTGAGTTCCAGCGAGGCGGGGTGGCGCGTGTTTCCCGGCCGCGGAAGGGCCGGAAAGGCCGGCGCGCGTAGCTTTTAAAGCCTCGAGCGAGCACTAGCTCTTCATGGCAATTGAGGCACTCGCGCCGCTCCTGACCGCCGCCGCGTTCTGGGATGACTTCGGCCTAGTGGTCCTCATTCTGGTCTTCTTCGGCCTGTTCAAGGTGCTCACCAACGACTTCATCCCCTCGCCCAAAGTGGCGATGATCGTCACGGTGCTGATCATCTTCCTAGTAGTGGTTCCCTACGACTGGTTCAAGTACGTGCTCTTCGCCGTCCTCTTCCTGTTCATGTTCTTCAAAGAAGCCACCCCCTGGAAGTGGGGCTGGACGGGGTAGTGCGAGATGGACTTCACCCTCCTCTTGCTGGTGATATTCCTCCTGTTGGCACTGCAGCAGCAGCTCTGGGCTATTTCCGCGGCCATGTTCCTTCTCATTCTCTTCACCACTCACAGCAAGTCCCTGATTCTAGTAGCCGTGGTAGGCGTGGCCGTAGCCGCGCTCGCGCTGCTTGGAAACGCCTATCCCTCTTGGCTCATCATCGCAGGCCTGTTCATCATTTTCCTCTTCATTGCGCGCAAGGACGAGCGGCCCACCGGGCCGGAAGCGTACTACGGTGGATGATACTAGAGGTGACTAGAATGAAGCACGGACAATTCGGACCCACGCCCGGCGGAATGGCCTACTGGTACACGAGCAGCGGCACGTGGTTCCTCGCGCTCCTCGTGCTCGCCTACTTCCTCGCCAATGCCGGTTACATTTTCCTCGGTTTCCTAGCAATAGTGCTTGGATTCCTCCTGCTCGTAGGCGGCATGTTCGCGCCCAGCGGAGGCGCGCCCGGCGGCACCCGCGTGGCCGGCGGAGGCGGCGGCGAAGCGCCCATCATTATTCAATCCGGTGGCGGGGGGGGCGGAGGCATGCCAGCCACATTCCGCTTCGATGCTAATTGGCAAGGGCCGACAAGTGGAGAGGAAGCAATAGGCAAGCGGCTGGGCAGCATGGCGAACTTCTTTGGCAAGTCAATAGGGGCCATGACTGGCGGAAAGCCGACGGATTGAACTGTTCAAGAGTGGAAGCCAGTGGTGCAGCAGGTACTCTTCATCCTCCTCGTTCTCACAGGTCTAGCCTTCTGGCTCCAAATCACGTGGCTCTACACTGCGCTCGCGGTTCTCCTAGTGGCGCTCATTCTCGCGCAAGCATTAGCCAGACCCGCACGGCCGCCAGCACGCATGATGATGGTTGCGCCCCCGCGGCCCGCTCCCTCGCGGCAAATCATAGTTGTGCAACAGCCGGCTGCACGGCAGGGAATGGGCTTCTTCGACATTTTCATGGGCGCGATGATGGCGAGCCGCGTGCTCTTCCCGAAAGGAATTGCCAAGCCGTTTGAAAGTTCGTTTAAGAGCTTGGATACTCGGCTCCAGGGAATTGAAAAGAAGCTAGGAGATTAGAGCTGCCGGTTATTTCTTCAGCCGGAGCAGAATGTCGCGGTTGGCCTCGAGAATCTTCTTATTGAGTTCCTGCAAGGACTTGAGCAAGGCCAGCGCCTCATCCATTTTCGCATCCAAAGCAGCGGCAGTTTCCGCAGACAGCGTGGCCGATGCAGCTGCTGCAGACTGTTCCATTTCCCGCTCCTCCACTACGCGCGGCTCTTCCGCAGGCGCTTCAGCCGGAGCCTCTCCTTCAGCAGGCGTTTCCTCCCCTTCTTCTCCCTTGGCGGACTTCATGGCTTCCGCGAGCACGGACTCGGGGTTCTCGATTCCAATGTCCTGCAGTGCGGAGAGGATCTCCTCCTGGCTCATGCCCCGCTGGAGCATCTCGCGCACGATTTCCTTTACGTCCGGCATGAGGAATGCTCACGGTTGACGGTTTTAAATCCTCGCCCTTGCAGGTGCCGGCCGGGGCCGAACTGCTTCGCTGGGCTCGAACGAGAGTGCAGGGTTGTCCACCACGTACTTGGCCAGCAAGGGGCTCACGAACGCGCAGAGGAACACGTTGCCCAACAGGTGGTAGAGCGTGAACGGAATCTGCCCCGCAATCACAACCGGCCACGGCATCTGGAACTGCAGGCCGAAGAGGAAGGCGGTAATGACATCGTAAAAGAGTGTGCCCACAACTGCAAAGCTTGCATACCTCCAGCGCGAAATCTTCACCCTATTCTGCAGGTAAGCTGCGGCCGCATAACCCACCACTCCGTAAACTACTGCAGTGTAAAGAGTCCACAAGCCCAGTCTCCCCTGAACTCCATCCAGCAAGAGCATGGAGAGGAATGCAAAGGCAAAACCAGCCAGTTTTCCGTGCGAGCGCGCAAAGGGCAGCGTGGAAGCCATGACTGGCTCCACATTCGGCGGCCGGGGAATAAGCCGAGTGAGGACCACCAAACCGAGCACGAATGCGTACTTCAGAGTGGCGGAGAAGCTGGAAAGATGAGTTTTAGTAGAAGATGC
>Ga0315294_10002258_pt1 | contig 21057 bp, 27 predicted proteins | sample YL17G13_40_MG_FD_203626 | JGI IMG/M metagenome (GOLD analysis project Ga0315294, IMG submission 203626) | Sediment microbial communities from Yellowstone Lake, YNP, Wyoming, USA - YL17G13_40 | ecosystem: Environmental > Aquatic > Freshwater > Lake > Sediment | place: USA: Wyoming | collected...
GTATGAGCATCTACAAGAGTAATGCCAGGCAATAATGCCAGAGATTCATTGCTTCCCGGCAGTGTCGTAAATTCCGATAGACCGACCTGAACATTGTAAGTAGATGTAGCGCAAATGACTGCCATTACATTCCCAAACACCCAGAACATTTCAAGGATGTCTTTTATTCCATCCACAAGCTGAATGGTTACATAATTCCCAATCATATAATCTTGCTCAGGAATCAAATTGGAATAATAAAACTTTGTCTGTCCTCTTGTTCCTACAATAACAAACCCTGGCATTAATCCACCCATATTTCCGTTAGGTAAAGCAACCTTGTATCGAGAATAGCATGAATAGAATTTCTGCCGAGCCGCCAAGGTATCATCGTCAACATAGTCATTATAATTTCTGTGCGTTGGATCAAGAGTAAACCCCTGCTCCGGCAATGTTTGATTAAGATGCACTCGAACCTGATTCTCATTTAAAAACTCAGTAACGTACAAACGGTATCCGTCACTATTACGAATAGTCTTTCTTAAATCATCTACTGAAAACTTTCCGCCTGCGGTTCTCGTAAGAACACCATTGTCTACATCGCCTCTCATTACCCGGCCATTGCCTATGGCTGCTGCGTGGTCGCCAAGATGTGTGGTTTGATAGTAACTATTTTCTAACCAAGCAACATTACCGAATATATTTGAAATCTCAAATCGCTCTCCATTATCAAGCTCAAGAATTGAGCCAATATCGTCTTGCTCATATTCTCCTCGATATAAAGTAAAGGTATTACCGTAAATATTTGTCCCAAGCTTGCCAAAAAATGCCGCACAAATCCTTAAATCCTTAACCCACACATACCCGTTTGGATCGTTAAACTTTTCTTTGTTGACATCATTGATGTCCTTAGATTCCAAATCCATTGTTCGCCAAATAGAAAAATTATCAAGATGCTGCTGGTACTGAACTGGATTAGAGCCTGCGACTTTAGGAATCCACATAGTACCTATAACAGCAGGCGTAGATCTGGTTATCGGATAAGCGGTATTAACTTCTGCATAATCAATCCCGGTGCTATCTGGAATGTTCGTTCCGGTCTCAAGAGAAATCACTGACGGAGTTTGTCTATTCACTATTCCGCCATCTGCCTGTAATCGTTGACACGAATACAAATAATTATACCGAAATTTAAAAAAGGTACTTAAAGCAGGTTGATCTTTAATCCTGACATCAGGAGGATCAAGATTGACCCGGTATGCAATTGGAAATGATGTTGCTGTTTCTAATTTATAAAGACCACTGCTATTGAAAAGATAGGTGTAATCATTGTACTCAAAATGATCTCCACGAACAGCTTGCGGTTGGTCAACCGAAACCGTAAAAACACTTTTCCACGAAGGAATATCCCAATCAGAAAAATAGAAGTTCTTGCCTATAAATAGAATCCACTTTTTTAACTTATTGTGCCAGAAAAAAGCAGAAAGCAAGCCGATGATTGAACAATTTACTCCCGAAAAGAAAACACTACTCTCTGTTCTCACAGTGTAAGCATCGATGTATTGAATAATAAAATCAGTGACATTACCCCAACTCCAAAAACTTCCTACCATATCAGGGGTAAATATAGCTCCACTGTCAGACACAATATTTAAGCCACTTTTATGAGCAATAAGGCCACTCAGTATTGTCGGCAACCTTGTTTCGGTAAATAACTTATTCCCTGTTCTTCCCTCATAGTATCCTGGGAACATTGTAAGGTTTATGCTGTCTGCCAAAGCACCAGAATCAAGCGACGCTGGAACATCCTGTATTGTTCCACCACCAAAACTCTTAAAAACATAAGGATCGTTATTTCTTATGCTTTGTCGGCTCGTAGATGGAGATACGTTTTTTCTCATGATTTTAAGTATTGTTTATTACGGTAAAGATTGTTTGCAGGGGAGTCGGTCCATTGGCAATGTCTGCTACAAAATCAAATACCACATCCGGATTATCATCTTTATAGGTAGGACTTTGACCGTAATCAAAGTTTTGTCCATACCCTTGAAGTATTAATGTCGGCATAACAATCCGCCTTTGGTTTGTCTTTCAAAATTTTTTCGAGTTTATCAACGTACCTTAATTTTATTCCGATTTTATCTGTTCGTCAAGCAATTCTAATTTACCTATAATCTTATGGGCTGCGACTGTCCAATTATTGATTTGTTCATTCGCTTTAGTCAGTTCAATTTTCAGCGCGTCCACCCGTTCCTGGTTCGTCATCGTTTTACCTCCGTTAAATGTGTGGTGTAATCCAGATAACATATTTTTGCATCACGGTTAAAATTTGTACAGACACATGTACCCGTAAACGTAAAGTCTATTCTCCGATAAACGCTATTTCGTATTACCAAAAATGCACAACATACATGCCTGTATTTTTCTTGTTTGTCAATATGTTCTAAATCAATTTTATTATGACCTTTTGTATCAACGGCCACACCATCTATTTCAGGACGATTGCCCAAAAAAGTTTTACACCGATTAAGTATATTTTGTATATCGTCCGGTATAATAATGTCACTATCACAGAGACAAACCAAATCGGTCGTGACAAACTGTTTCGCCGTTTCGAGATTTTTGCACTTTCCACCATCGTTTCCTTTTGGGTGTAATGTGCTTACTATTTCAATTGCGTCAATGTCAACCCGTTCAAAATCTTCTTTTGCGTAGTTGCGCTGCCCTTCACCTATCGGTATAATTATGTCGATCATGATGGGGCAATCCATCTTAAATATCCGCAACCGTCAACATAAACAGTCCCATGTGGGACACTATCTGATGAGATCGCAGATACAAAAAGCCCACCAGTAATTTTTGTGATTCCCCCGTAAGGTGTAATTGTCAAGTAACTATCAGAATCAACTGAAAACGATGTATAACCTGAGTTATCGTTTAATATTAGCTCACTTTTAATTATTGTATTTTCCCCAGAAGGTGTAAGTTCAAAGTTACCGGAAGAATTAACTGTAAGCGATGTATGTTTTGTGCCATCATAGCTGAGGCGTAGTTGTTCTGTCGTAGCAAGAGATTCTAATTTTCCACCTGTCGAAACTTTTGTACCCACGAGTACATTTCCTCCAGCCCAATTTAAAGTCAGATTGGTATACCCAACCCCCGCTTCTTGAGACTGGATTGAAAAACAATATTTTGTGGAATCAGTTGCATGACCATAAGAATCAAATTCCAAAAGCAGTGGGAATGTTTCATCTTTTCCATACAAATTAAAAATATTATTTACTGCTGGGTTTGCTTTTGATAATATACCATAAAGATTTGTGATTCCCCCACTCGGTGCAATTGTCAAGTTGCCAGAAGAGTTAACTGTAAGCGATGTATAGTATGTGCCATCATATCTGAGGCGCAATTGTTCTGTTGTTTTCAAACATTCCAGCAATGCCACAGGTGTCGCCGTGCCTATACCGACATTTGTTCCGTTGTCGTAGACTATCCCAGATTCCAGATTAGTTCCGTTGTATTTGACCAACTTATTAGTTGTCAAACTACTTAAATCAGCATTGTCAATGATTTTATGAAAAGCGGCATTTTCAATAGTTCCCCAACCACCCACGGGCATTGGGTCACCATTTTGATTTAATGTTACACCCTTATAAGTTTCCATAAGTTCTCCTTTAAAATCCTCTGTCGCATGGTTCCATGTCTAAATCACCTTGATCGCCATCGCCAAGCTCCTTTGCCAACAATGGTCTCATCTCCAACCTTACAAACCTTCTGGCCTCATCATAATTGCCATTTTGAACGCCTTCAATTAACTTTGCTGTAGCAGCCAAAAGTAACTCATAGTCCCACGGAGTAGGAATGTCGGGCTGAATACTTTCGCTTAATATTTGAATTGGCACTCGGTAGCTTAAAACTTGGTACAAATCAGTTTTTGTTTCTGGGTCTTGTGTAAACATTACCCGCGCAAGGTTGTTTGGTCCATTGCGGTCCGTGGTTCTTATAAAAGGAACCTTACTATACTGAATACCCCCAATAATCAATCCATCACGATAATTCAATCTTGCAGTTAATAAGCCAGTTTGATAGTTATTCCACGGAGTTCCCGGATACCCACGCAATCTATCAACATAAATAAGAATATTCTTTACGCGCCATACATTATCCGGCATGATATAAGTATATACGCCTTGGGTGGTCTGCAAATAGGGAAGTTTACCTGTGGATAAATCAAATATTGTGTTTTGCTGCAATCCTTGAGACATAAGTATCTCATGGGCAGAATTCAAATAGCGAAGAACGCCATGATCTCCGTCACGATTCCACCCATTGAAACGCTGTACAAGCTCATCTACCAATTCTTCTGTGGTCAAGAAAGTCCCCTTAACCGAGAATTATTTTATAGATACTGGTTTCGTTTCCTTCTCCTCCGAAAACATGAAGGCGGTTGTCTATTTCATTGGCATAAGTATGTTTGACCACCACAGGGAAATCAAAACCCTTGGTCCACTTAGAACCATTCCTCGAAAACCAAACATCTTTCAGGCTTGTTGATACGTTGTTTCCGCCAATAAGCCACATCCTTTCATCCCATTTGCAGAATCCAAAGTTTGCCCGTATAGACCACGGCATAACTGTGTCAACCTTGTGCCATTTTATAAGGTTGTCTGTGTACCAAAAATCGTTTAGATAGTTGGTTCCATCAAACCCACCGAAGACATAAAGTTTTTTATTATAAACAATGCACCCAAATCCTGATCGAGCAGACCACTGAGTACCAGATACCTTCATCGTTTTCCAGTTTTTGCCATCAACGGTAGTATAGATGCTGTTGTGGTAATCTCTTCCATCAAACCCACCCATGACTGCAAGGACATTTATGGGAGTAAGAAAAGACACCATACCATGATCTTGTAAAGCAACAGGTATTTTGCCAAGGGTTTGCCATATCTCACGATTTTCTGACGTAAATACAGTGTCTTTTGTATTGCTGCCATCATTGCCACCAGTAAGGAATATTCTTTCGTTAAAAGAACATGCCACAGCCTGCTTACGGGCCGAAAATCCAGTAGGCGCAAGGATAGTGTTTTCAAGGTGGCTTCCGTCCGCCGTGGCTCCTACATAGGGAACAACAACAGCGTTGCTCAAACCTCCGATAGAAATAATCCTTTTATCAAACAATACTCCAGCTTGGTTTGATATTCCACTGTGAGGTATTGTCGCCACCTTTTTCCATGCATCCATACTTAACTCCTTTTTTTATTCTATACGGACCATGTCGGTCTGTTTTTTTCTTTTTTTATTCTTTGGCTGTTGAGCCTTTGTTGCTTCCAGTCCCGGCTCTGGACCTTGCTCCTGAGAATCGCCTGGCATTGACTGTCCTACCGGAACACCTTGGGTCGGGTTTCTCAGACTTTCTAAAACACCGCCTCGTTTGCTGAGAAGGATGTCTCTTTCGATCTTTCTGCGAGATGATTCTTGTTGTAGCCTTGCTATTTTATTGTCGATTTCATCGTCACTCAATCCTTTTTCTTGGGGAACTTCTGATTTTTGTATTATCACCTGCTCTTTGAGATTTTTCATCCGTTCCTTAATGTCAGTCTCAACTTCCTTGTCTTCGATCTCCCACAAATTCGCATAAAACACAGATGCAAGAATATTCCGGTTGTGTTCACAATCAAGCATCCGGCAAAAGTATCCGCCCTTAAAATTGTCAACCTCAAAACGAAGCTGACCACCACCTTCCTCGAACTGATACTTCATAATATTGGTGACAGAATCAAAATACGATTTGGGCTGTAAAACAATGGCACCTTGTATACGATTTGCCGCCATTTCTATCAGACGAAGAGAAATAAACTTCTTTCCCTCCTGCAAAATAGCCCGCTCCATCGCCATCTTTGCCGTAATCCGATCTGATCCAATCTGTACTCCAACACCTGCGCGAATCATAGAATCTCCTTTTTTGATGTTTACACCGAAAAAGGCAGGGGGTTTCTCCCCCACCTCTTCGGCATTTAACTAAATAAATTTACTTCACAAAACACGATCTACACATAGTCAGGCATAGACGTGAGGCAAACGATAGAGCTGAACTGCTCCTGTGTGCCAGCACCCGGAGTCTGCTGATCGAAAATCAGCGAACCGATACCACGAACGCATTCTGTCCCGATACCCTTGATGGCAGCGTAGTCGTCCAACTGCTCAATGAAGCGCAGTTTTTCGGGATACCATTTCCATACCGCGCCTGCTCCATGCAGAACGCAAGCATTGCGGGTATGAACCGAACTACGGTTGCGGCGGTCAGTGTCACCATGCCACATATAACCAGAAACGAGCGCATACGGTGCGCTCGAACCAAATGGCAGCACAGTGGCCAGACGCGGATCAACAACAAGAAGAAGGTCTTTGTACATACCCAAAGCACCTGTCCAGTTCTGAACTTTGTCGTCCAGTTTATTAGATGCCGTCCAAAGGCTTCCAAGGTTACGTGCAGACCATACGGGATCGCCAAGGTATGCAGCGTCAATTTCGGAAATGGAAAGCACATAGCCCTTACCACCCGGGGCACCTGGAATTGCAATCGGAGTGATCCGTTTCGCAAGAGCAAAGTTGCTCAGGTTGGAAAGATTGGGCTGATTCAGCGTTTGTGTCGGAATGGGAGCAAGAGCACCACCACCCGATGTAAGTATCGCCTGAACAATGTTGCTGGTGTAAGTAGCTACATTCGAGCTATACACAGGATGCCCACCATTAAGTGGAAGACCAGCAATAAATATGTTGGCATTCCAGTTCGGTATACAAGTTGCCGCAGTGTCGCCATTAAGTAGTGTTTCACCAAAAGTCTCAAGAAGCGCCTGATGGATTTCCAGGTCCTCTTCCTCTTTGTTCCAATCAGCAAGATCATTAATATGCTGTTTGTAGAGGCCAAGATAATCAGAATCCAACTTACGAACTCCATAACCGGGAGTAGAAACAACTTTCCGGCAGTTATTCCGGTAGATCGTCCCTGCTTTTGTTACGGGCAGCTCTTCCTGACCAATGGCAATATCATTACCTAAAGTACCGGGAAGACGCAACCGGAGTTTCATAGTAATGGTTGCGACGTGACTGTCACTAAGAGCTGTGTTCTCGATCTCCATGTAAATCTTACCGGGAATTTTCTTATCTTCTGCGTTGTAAAGCCCTTTCAGGTCCGTATAAATAGACTGCAAAAGAGATTTCATTCGCAGCTCTGAGTCAAAACCCAACTTCTGAGACTGTGCCGGAAGAGTCTGCGGAGATGCTACACCAACAACACCTGCCTGCTGTGCCATGAGATTGGCACAAAAGCTACAAAAAGAAACAAAAATAACATTGATTAGCTTTTTCATATTCACCTTCTATGTTCACTGTCAAAAAATAGGCAATTTACACCCAAATTATTCGGGAAACATTATTGGGTCGAGGCCAAGATGCTTGCGAGCCTTCTGAACCTCGTCCATTTGTTGCGTATTCCCTTTGCGATATTCCAACATGGCCTGTTCCGGACTTGTATTCTCCAAAATCTTTACTGCCCAATCGACTGACGCTGGTGATTGTCCCTGATCTGCGCCACCGTGAAGCTCTACGGCACCTCTGTCACGCCGTCCTGCTGCATCAACTATCGATTTGGCGCCCTTTTGGAACGCTCCATCAACCTGCTTGGCGTAGTATCCTTCCTCAAGCCTCTTTTGCTCAATAGCAGCCTTCAAAGAAGGTAAGACAAGAGGTACAAACTGGTTTGTATCTGGGTCCCATTCAGTCAGTCGTTTGAATTTTCCACTTACCGGGTCTTTCCGCCATCCCTGCCGATAGTCAAGAGCTTCACAATTAAGGATATACCTCTTAATATCTTCGCTGGGTTCAACCGGCGTCCCGATAAGGCCAAGTTTTTGTATCAACTCAGGGTTTTTAAGTTGAAGTTGTTCGAGAGCCTCAAACTCTTCTTGTGCGTTCTGAGCGGGTCGCCCTAATCTTGCAAGAGCAACATCCCTACGCCATGAGATATACTCGTTTTCCACGTCCTCAGCTCTTTTTGTAAGCTTGAATTCGGGAATATCGAGTGTACTCATTTCATCATAAAGAGATTTTCTGGCTTTCTGAGCCTCAACATTTACTTTTTCCTGCTGAGTCTTTAGCACGAAATCAGAAGTAATGCCTTTCGTCTGGTCAATTTCCTGCCTTGCTTGGTTATACAAGGTTGTCAGGTAATTGATGTTTTTGGTTTGCAGCTTTGAAAGTTCCCGGCTTTTCTGATGGTATTCAAACGTAAACGCCGAATCCGGGTCTTTTTCTATCTGCTCATCAAGTTCCTTCTGCAATGCCTCAATCCGCTTAATATCCACCTGTGTATCGGCTATCTCAGCATTTGTCTGCGGCGATGCAGGTTGTGTTGAAAGTGCTACGGTCTTCAATCGTGCGAGTTCTTCTTCCGCCCTCGATGCACGAGCAATGGCATCAGCTTCTCCCTGTGTCCGCTGCTGTCCAGCATTAAGATTGGTTTTAATGAACTCTGTTTGCCTTTTAAGAGTGTCCTCGGCATGTCTGAAGCTCTTGAATACCTTTCCCGGAGTGTCAAATCCTTCCGGCAAGTCCTCTTCACTTATGGTGAAGGTCTTCTTTCCGGTCTTAGGATCGGTGACAAAAGAACCTTTCTGTTCCTCTTCCGGTTCTGGTACTGCTTCTGGCGCTGCCTCTGTCGGGTTTTTATCGGCTTCGGGCGTTGCAGGAACATCACCAATTTCGGCATTCCTTATCGCTTCTAACTTTTCAAGGTTTGCCGGGTCATCCCCAAGCTCACCTATTGCCGTTACTCTGGCTTCTTCATCGGCAAACACCAACTTTTCTGTAGGCATTTTACGAACTCCTTTGGTTTTGATATTGCGGTTTTATTGGCCGCCAACACCACCGGGCGCTGCCGGGGTTATAGGTGATTGGCCTGCCGCCGCTTCTATCGATTTCTGGGCGTTTATTGTTGGAACTGGACTTACACCAGTTTGATTTTCTTGTCCTTGTTCTGGATACTGTATCTGCGGACTCTGAACCATGTGCGACTGCGGTGCTGCTTGTGGCTGCTGTTGCTGCATCTGGCTCATGATCTGCTGAATCTGAGTATCAATCTGCAATCCCTGCAATGTATTGTTCTGTGATGCCGTCTGGAACCCCGTGGCTCTTGATACCAACTCAAGGCGAGCAATCATCATCATCATTTCATTGATAACCTTACTCTGGGCTTTGTCTTGATCGTTTGTTTCTATTGTGTCAAAGAAATTTTTAAGTGCCAGCATATAATGAGCAGGAGCAACTTGCGGGTTGATAGACTGCAACATTTCGGACCATATCGACCGGAAACGCATCTGGTATGTCTGGCTTTTAGTATTCTCAGATATGATAACCCGGCATCTGGGAATGCTACGAACATCATTATAAACATCGTTGCCAACATTCTTATTTAGTGTTATGGTTGTCTTGCCATCACGAAACAGTAGGTCTTTTTCGTGGTCTGCATAGGTAATCTGCCACTGATAGAAGAACGATTCAGAAACATTGTTTATGAACTGCCTCATGTTTTTATTCATGAGTGTATTGGCAATCATATTGGTTTGAAACCTACGCTCGAATAAAATCCCTGATTCATTTGGGGAACTCACAGATGAAAGCGCGTCACTGACACGGGATATAATAGGAAGAACTTGCTGGTACATTCGCTGTAATTGGTTAGCCGCTCCACTTATGTCGGCATTCCCTGCCATGTGCTGCATAACTACTTTTACATTGTCAAGTGGTACAAACTCAGCATGTCCGGGTTTATTCTTGTTCTTAATCCACTGTTGCCTACCTTTAGGATCGGGAAACAAGTTTTCATTTACAAGCGAACTTCCACCATTTGCTTTACTTATCAATTCCGTAACAAGACTTTCCCTCTTATTGATAGTGTCCTCAATGCTCTCCATTGTTTCAACAAGTCCCATGTTCTTGCCATCGTGTCGAAACACTGCAAAATGATGGAATGGTAGGCCATTGACCTGAACCTTGCTTTTTACACTGTCTTGAAGAACTGAATTCTGGAATTCTCTCACCACAGTAGACACATAATGAATCTTATCATCATAGGTGTCCTCTTCTACCGTAGTCCAATCAATCTGGTTCATTTCTGCAAAGGCTTCGAGATATGCTCGGTCTTTATTTACCGGGAATGGTATCCATTGCTGTTGACCCTCTTGCCTGCCAAGCAACCGTATAGTTTTTACATGCTCAATGAAATGCTTTTCAATAACCTGAAATTCATCTCCAACTCTACCCCACATAAGTTTTTTCTGTTGTTCGGCAATGTTTGTAGTATAATTGCTCATGTCTTGCTTGTATCGGTGCATCTCACGGAGAATCTCTTCAGTCGATGTTTTATACTTTCTCAGAAGCTTCGCAGCATTCATATAGGCGACCCTATAACATACTTCCGGGTCTCGATCATCATCAGACATCCAGTAAGGCTCCCACACTAAGAATCCATAGAGAACGCGCCCCATAGCTATTTCAGGAGTATGGTACTTATAATCCTCATATATTTCCAAATCTCCAGCATGGACCAATCCATCCCGGAAAACTTTAAGCATAACATCATCGTAATTATAAAGATCTTTACAAGAATAATAGGTTTCCGCTACTGAATCAGTAAGCATACTCTTTTGCCCAGCAACAGGAACCCACGATGGATCTGGCAAATCAGCAATTAATGATCCCGCCAATGTATCAACCTTCGGCCCTGCAACATCAAATTGAACAGGATGCCTGAATTCTTCCTGCAAAACTCTCAGGGCTTCCGGGTCCCACTTACCATATTCATCAGGGAAATACCTGCGCCATGCACGAGCGCCACGGTCAAAATCCCTTCTCTGTGCTTCATACGCCATATCAAATTCATTGATAACGGTGCGAGCAACATCAGCATCATAGGTGTTCTTTTTTGTGATTATTCCGTTCATTGTTTTACTACCAATGGCTGATTTTCAATGTGTAAATGGTAATCGTCAGATAAAACCTCAACGATAATCCCTGCTTTTGTCAGGTCTATTTTGGTGTCAGGAATTATAAAGCTGATTTTATTCCACCGCTTGCAGTCCCAATCGCGGCACTTTACATAAATAGAATTTGAATCATAGGCGAGAAGGATATTTGACTTATCCTTATTTCCACAATTGTCGCTCTGGCAGCGAATGACTTTCTTATTCGCCATCTACACCACCAAATAAAATAGCCCTGTCAGGAGCAAACTTTATGAAGGATTTGCGTCCCAACAAGGCTATAAGTGCTGGAGGCACCAATTGAATCATAGTTAATCCATTTCGGTGCCTCCAACACAAAAATGAAAAACTATTATTCTACTCTAAGTATACAACATCCGAAAAGTTATGTCAACCTTTTTCTAACCAAAGTCTTAGCCTCATTAATCGGTATGAATTCCACGTTGTTGTGAACAAGTTTAATCCTGTTCTTCAAGGCGTAGTCGGCCACCTTCCTTGGTATGATAGCCTGAATGTTTAGTCTCAATGTCGATACGCCCGGTAACACTCCGCCTTCGTCAAGGAATCTTCTCAGGTCATCGACATACTCTGTTGTCACCCTCCACTTCATTCAGTCTCCTTGGTCGGACCAACCAGCTCCCCGGTGTTTTTCTTAACCTGAATGGCTTTGTCATCGTAGATAACATCGAACTTTGGATACTTCACGTTCGTAACTTCCAAATCTGGAAATCCATTTTCTTTCAGCCAGTCCTTGACATATCCAATATTCTTTTCGTTTCTGGCCCTTGCTGTGAATATAATGACGGTATCGCCCTTCTTAATCCAGTTCATTACGCGAGTCTTCATCTTGGTGATAGGCTTTCCTATTTTCGATTCGCCTTTGAACTCACCATACTCGGCAAGCGTACCGTCAAGATCGACTGCGTATATCATATCATCTCCCAATTAAAGGATTGTGTTCGTCGTGCCACACTTTTGACACGGAAAAAAAACACTTATTACAAGGAAGCTTCACGTCCAGTATGTCTTCCAAGCATCCTCTTGCCACATGGATGCAGTCAGATTGAACGCCCCAGCCTATACAGCAAGGGTACACCCAATTTTTATAAACAGAAATTTCCCGGCTCCAGCCTCGATCACACATATACCCATCACCAACAACGCTTCGATTAACATGCTCTATGGGTTTGTTGGGAGGTATGAGTTTGAATTCCCTCAATGCGTTTACATCATCCTGATTATCAGTATACTGAGTTACGCAAACTTCATCAAAGGATCTGAGTATGTCGGGTCTGCTCGATAGGTATCCGTTTGTTTCTATCGCAAGCTCACTGCAACCAAACATCTTTTTAAAATTTGGTGCCCACTCGATGAACTTGGGATGAATCGTAGGCTCTCCCCCGGTTATCTTAACTCTCTCTATGCCATAGAATATATCAACAGCATGAAACAATTCTTTATCACTTATATCCCAATGCTCTATAATGTCAGGAACCCCACAGCAGCAGTTCGGGCAACTTCTATTGCACCTGTCAGTAATTGCCAAATTAATAGTAGTGATTTTTCTTTTCATATCAATAATCCAAGTAAAAATAAATTGGTCTCTCCAGAAAAACTTCCGTTTTAAGAAGAGGTTTTATTCTATCACTATAATCTTTATCTTCTGCATAAGTAATGTTCTTGAATCCTGTTGCTATGGCATGTTCTCTTTTCACTGGGTTCAAGTGGTTCGGTGTCCGATAATAAATAGCCCTGCGCGGATCGCTACACCACCGTGATACCGTTATACTATGCCTGAACATCCAATCATGGGTGTTGTTGCGCTTGTGCAGGCCACACATTCCGATGCAGTCAACTTCCTGCTTGCTGGCCTCAATCACCCTCTGTATGTAATCATGAGATACCATATCATCATCATCAACGAAAGAAATATACTTTCCCGAAGATGCTTTCAAAAGCAGGTCTCGCTTCTTCCCGGTTGTTTCATTTCCTCTCGGCGTATCCTCAGTAAGTATTTCAATACTGTCAGATAGTTCATTTTTTATCTGTGCAGTCAAACAATCGACAAGCCGCCTCAATTCAACGATTCTATCCGGCAAGGTGCATATCAAAATTGATAAAATGGGACTTTTTGCATCATGTATTACATTAATCATTTGTTATCCCCCATAAATCCCTTGGATATAAGTCGTTTTGCAATGATTTCGGCCTGCTGGTGGGCTTTCAACTTACCTATGGCGTGCCCTTGGGCTTGAGCTGGTCTCAGCCTTATAAACGTATTGTCCCACTGATCTACGGGTTTTGCTGTGTTATGGTTATGCTTTATGATAATATCCGGCAAATAATGCAAACTTTTTGTCATGCGTCCTACATGATACCAAATATAGTCGATCATGTCTGCCAGAAATAATTCATCCATAAAAATCGTTTCGGTAGCCTTAACCATCTTCCGCGTAATAAACATATTCACACACATTCTTTCATGGGCAATATAATCATCATTACACCAAAATACACCAATGCCATCATACTTGTTTACAAGCTTTAATACAACATCATCCCATCCGTTGGTCTTAAATTCCATATCATCGCCCATCATCGTGGCAAGGCACTGGTCCCCAAAATCTTTCCCGGCTTCATAGCATTTGTTGAAGAATATTGCAAGGTTCGGCTTTGCCAACTGCTCTTTGACTATGACATAGTTCCCTGTATTAATTCCAAAACTTCTTATAAAATTTTCAGTATCAAAATCATTCTGATTGACACAAAATGAAAACATAATATCGTTTGGCCGCTTCGCCGTCCGTAATGCAGTCTCTATGAACACTGGCAAGGAAGTCTTGCTCCGGCCATACGTGGGAAGCATCAAACATATTTTATCCCAATACATTTCGCTCTCCTTCGTACCAGCCAAGGTTATCAAACACTTTCTTAACCTCTGGATTCTGGCAACAAACCGCTTTATATTCAGGCCAGTGATCCATCTTTGTCATTGCAATGTAGGAATTCCATATTGTTTTTGATATTCTTCGCTTCATATCCGGATAGCAAGTGTATCTGTGTTTCATGCTTTCTTTGAAGTCGCCAAGATGAATGCCTATCAGGTCTCTTGGAAACCAATTTCCAGGTATATTCATACCAGATTCTCGAACAATCCTGCCAAGAATAACCTCATCGCACTCCCGGTACAATCCTTCTCGTCCAGTAAGTAAATCTTCGACGTATTTAAAACGAGCCTGCAATGTCCTTTTATACCATTCAGGGGTAACACACACCATTCCACCAGTAATGCGCTCAAACCTTCCTTCCCATAAATCGCATATCTCTGGTCTGTGTGGTCGCTTCCATGCTCCGTGGTGCGCTGCAAATGGGTTGTTGGCATCAATCCGTTCTATGTGCGCCGGAAATGGATCAACGTACAACAACAGGTCGGCATCTGTTATCATAATATAATCAAACTTTGCCAGCAAATTATCATAATGAGTGAACCTGAGAGAACTGATAGTAGATAACAAATCAGGGAATCCGCTTGCATAGTTTGACACTGTTTCGGCAAGACAATTTGTTTTTTTATAAATTTTAGGATCAGAATTTCCTTTGACGTAAATTACTATGTCCTCATTGAACCAAGTCCGCAGTGCATAAACATAAGCAGGTATGTACCACTGGTAATGTTCGGATACCATTGTCATTATGCACTTGCTCATTTGTTTTCAATCCACCATGTTTTACGGTCATTTGTCGGCATGTTAAGAACTGTTTTTATTATACTGCTTTCCCTCTTCCGAATCAACCACGATCCATACCACCAATCAAGACAGGTTCCAACCCGACAAGGAACCATCACTTTAACATCTCCGAACTTAACTTGTTTAGTCAATCCATCGAATATGTCTACCGGAATTCCCTTGGCGGTCGGATGCTGGCTCAAGTCCTGCCTGCCTTCCCAGCTCTTGCCTTTGCTATGCCACCAAAAACCACCATGCCGAAACCAAAACCAATTACAGGCCTTTACCCCGTTGTCGTGTATCACTGACTTATTACCTATCGAAAACCACACATATTTATCCTCTACCAGTTCAGGGCCGCGCATCCTGTTTTCGGTCAATCCTGCTGCTTTACACTCCATCAAATAAACGTGTCGCTGTTCCTGTGGTATGTCATCAGCAAGGATGCACATATCAATATCGTCATCGTTTGGCAAGAAGTCACCCATTATAGCATATCCAAGAACATTCCCGAATCCTAAAAACATCTTATCTCTGATCCCAGCCTTGCTACCACACTCCAACATCTTTTCGATGAGCCTGTGGCCGTTCTCCCTTCGTATGGCGTTGAAAAAATCCCGGTCATCGTGATACTCCCCTCCTGATGTCGGAACATTCTCAGTCCAATTCATATTCCAATTATCACACAATAAGCCAGCATTACCAGGGCATTGTATCTTCATTCGGTCGAAATCTTTTGGGTGCAGCTCTTGAATTGGTAAAACACCTAAGCAATCCTGTTTAAACAAGCGTATGTCGAATGGATTTGACACAAAATACTTATCAGTCCCGAAGTATCCTATCTCAACACACTTATTGGAATCGAGAATCCCATTCCTTATGAAGTGAACCAATGTTCCATTGGTAAGATACCAGCCTTTGTGAATAGATGATCCATCGCTGGCCTGTTTGCCATTGAATGCGTTATTCAGATTGGATAGTAGGTTGAGATAATTCATGATCTTACGCGAAAAGGAAACCAACGGTTTTAACCGTTGGAGGAATTTTCGCATCTCCTTTGCTTTAAAATGTTTGACATTTCAACATTACATAATATATACTATTAGTGTGAAAATAAGATACCGCTTCCGATTCTACCCAACCGACACCCAAGCGCAGGAGCTTTCCCGCGTCTTCGGTTGCTGCCGATATGTCTTCAATTGGGCCTTGAATATTCGCTCCAATGCTTGGAGAACAGAACAAAAAAGAATCAGCTATTTTGACACTTCTGCGTTGTTGACCGCTTTGAAGAAATAAGAGGCGACTAAATGGCTGGCTGATGTTTCCTGTGTCCCGACCCAACAATCTCTGCGCCATCTTCAAACTGCATTTTTGAATTTCTGGGCCAAGCGTGGGCGATATCCCTCGTTCAAAAAGAAAAGAAATAAACAAACCACTGAATACACTGTCAGTGCTTTTAAGTGGGATGCTATTAATAAGGGCCTTGTTCTTTCCGGCCTCGGTCGTCTCAGTGTTCGTTGGAGCAGAGAGTTCCAGAGCTCCCCCACGACGGTTACGATAATCAAGGAACCGTCTGGGAGGTACTACGTTTCTCTCTGCCTTGACGAAGTAGTCGAGCAGTTGCCGAAGACCGGAAAGACGGTGGGTGTTGACTTGGGGGTGAGTCGTCTCGCCACTTTGTCGAACGGTGAACGCATTTCCAACCCGCGCTACCTTTCAAACCCTTTCTAATCTTCTTGCCATCGTAAATATTATCCATGCTTCTCGGCCATTTGATAAAAGGAACCCCCAAAGTATCAAAGTGCTTTAGAACTTTATTGTTGCCGGACAAGTACACGCATTGCTCTGGGCATAACAGGAAAATCCCTATCGTTTTAAAATACTCTTCCCGCGTTATTTTACCAAAATGAATGTTATTGGCAATAATTTGTATTTTTCCACCTTTATTTAGTCCCAAAAAAATCTTGTTAAATATGATGCAAGCATCCCTGCAAGAACACACCTCACGCTCTGGATAATCCAGCACAGGCACTATAACCATATCAAACTTGGTTAAAATATCAAGTATGGTCATTACATGTCCTAAGTGCGGCGGATCAAATCGGCCACTGAATATTGCCACATTCTTCATGCTATCTCTTTATCTGCCGGTCAACCAATCAATAATCTTCCACCGAACAATCATCAATTTAAACATCATCCTCTTCCACCACTTTACTATTTTCTCCACACTCTCAACTCCACTCCTCCACGCGTCTCGTGGTAAAATCCATTATTCGCCAGCAACGCATTACCTTCAGGGGTCAATGCCTGAGTGTATATCTCATGAAATGTGGCCTGCAATGCCTTAATCAGCGTTGTACCATAACCTTTGTTCCTCAAGTGCTGCTCCACATGAATGTGCCACAGGGCTGCCACCTTGTAGTTGCCCAGATGGAGTATCGGCTTCTTATCCTTGATTGTGGCGGTAACGATACAATATCCGGCAATGCTGTCAACACTCCCATCGACATAAACTACATACTGAACTGGTGGCTCTTCTATCGGGATGATGTCTACAGCCCTGCCAATCTTCTTTCCGTCTACTTTGGCTTCAATCTCCATAATCAGTCTTCTTTCTTAAGGGACGGACACCAGCCAGGTTTCTTTGTAACATTACCTACGTGGGTGTGTTCCTCCCTGGTTATGTGGAGACAAGTATCTTGCCTGCTCAGATGTTCACACGTCAAACAATTATACGGCACAGGAAAAAGCTTCTCCATGTTCTTTATGTACCTATCATGGCTTCCGTCTCCGGTCCTTTGCCTCCATTCCAATCCCCTGCAACTTGCCATGCCTCCCATTATAAATCCTCCGGATCAAAATGTTTTAACTTCCACCGCCTGTGAGCGATCTGCCTTGATATTGCTTCCTCACCTTTCCGACCACAGTATAGGCACTCATACCAGTACAGATACATACCACCAAAGTGATATTCGTTTTTCTTAGCTCTCAGATTCGCATCATATCCACAAGGGCAATCAATAACTCTCAGCGACTTCTTTGCCTGGTAGGTTGACAACCACATTAAGAATCCAATGCTGGCAATACCAAAGATACAAATTATAAAAATACACAAAAAATTAAACATCTATTTAAATCCTATTTAAGTATAAAACCCGTAAAAATCGAGCATTTTCGCCACTTTTACGCTACCTGCCACGATGTTCCAAGCTTTTCTTGCTTGTTCTGCTCTTCCATCCTTGGCATGTATTCACGGCGTTTCTTGGGTGCTGCTGCCTGCTCCGTAACCTTCTTCAGCTCACTCATTATCAATGTCAATGCCTTTGCATACTCGAACCCGTATTCTGGAGCTGGTTTGCCATTGTCCTCATAAGTCCACCCTACCATCTGTGCAGCAACTTCCTTGCACTCATCAGAAATCACCACTGCATCGCCCCTGAATAGGCTATTTCCATACATTATCGCTCCGGCCTCTTCGTACATCACTGGCAATCTCAGTGACCCTATGGGCACCGCCGAGCGTTTAAAAGCCTCCTGCAATAACTTCGATGTGCTCCTGCCTTCATTGACTATACTATCATTGCCCAACATCTGTGACGCAATCCTACTTATCCGGCATTCCCTGATTAATTCCTTTGAAATGATGTCCGCGATTGGTTCTGCGTACATTTTTGACCAGTAAACGTACAGTTTCCCAGTGATTTGATCCCAAATACATGCAATAATCGCTATTTCTCCGTGTCGATTTTGCCAACAGGCAATCCACAGTTTGTTGTATTCCGATGGCTTTGACCAATCAATAACCATTTTGACTACTGACTTTTGGTAGCTAAATGATTCCCACACCCGTTTACCCTCTGCGAACGATGTATAGGCCAGCGAAACCGCATCAATCATATCATCGTGCTCGTGGCTATCATCCCCGGTAAAACTATTGCACTCGTTGTAAAAAGCCTGATTCCACACACCTTGGCATACATCAACCATACCCGCCTGCGCCCTGCTTGCCCACCGCATCGCCCTATTTAATTTATCGCCTCGTGGCTTAATAGCCCTGATAACATATCCCCGAAGCTCTGGAAGCTGTTGAAGGTCATTGATAAAGCCCTGCTGCTGACCTGCCTGCTCTATGGCTATTGTAACGTCTGGTCCGTCTGACTTGGCACACTCGACTATCTTTTTGCGAAGATCTGGGTACTGCATCTTGCCATGAACAATATCATGGATAACAAACTTGGTATCGAACGAACACAAAACACCTGCTGAATAGTCTGCCGATGTCTTGATTGATACTGCCACGTCCCATGCACGAACACCTTGAAGGGGCCTCCGGTGCTCTATACGGTTGAACCACAGGCTTGAAATAATGCCTGAGCCAAACTCCACAATGTCCGCATCAAGCTCCTGCCGGGCAAAATCGTTGGTGTATTGACTTCTCAGGGATTCGATATACTCTGGCGGAAGGAAGGGATTGTCCTCGGTGCGCTGTATGATAATCTCGGTGTTTGGTTGGCCCTCAAGGTCATTTACCCAATTACGGCCCTTTGGAGAACTGGTTATATATCCCTGAGCATCTTTACTGTTAGACAATCGACCTATCATAATATCATAAATATCACGGGTTTTAAACTCCCGACCCTCGTCTATCCCGAAGCCGTCAAGGGATAATCCGCGCAATGAGTCAGGGGAGTCACCGGACCGGAACAGAATTTCCTGACCTTTGATGGTGATAGTCTTTTCTGACACATTTTCGGTGTACGGAAAGCCAAAGGCATCCAAAATCTGTTTCATGGTGTGGATGCAAACGTCACGGAGCATTGGATAAGAGAATGAAACTATGCAGAACCTGCGCTTATTTAAAGAATATTCTATGGCCTTTAGGCACAAAACCCACGTTTTACCCGATCTTATTCCACCACGATATATCACAAGACGGGATTTGCTTCGCAGAAACTTACATTGCTTTTCACTTAGCGGTTTCTTTTCAGGCACTTTATTTAACGCCTATTTAAGGTGTTTTCCCGTAAAATTCTCTCATTTTCGCCACTTTTTAGACTAAATAACTTTACCTTTTGAGTCCACAACATAGAACTGAAAGAACTCTTTGGCCTCAGTTATATCCTCAACCTCTGTTTTCTGAATAGTGTTGCCGTATGCCCTCTTGGTAACTATCTCAAGAGCGTTCCCATCTCCCATCATTGCTTTCTTTATCTGTGCAGCAAATGCTATCTGGAGAGGCGTCTTGGCCGTCTGCTCTGTTATCATACCGTCACATACTGCTCTGGCTGCCTCTGCTGCGGAGTCACCGAGTTTTGGTCTACCAAAAGGATTGTTAATTTTGCCAGGCACAGCAATACCTGCTTTTATAATCCCCTTGCGCCTTTGCTCTATCGTTCTATGTGCGTGTCTGGCCATGTATTTTTCTCTTTCATTCATCTAACTTATTGATTTTTGGTATTCTTTTTTCTATTTGTCTTTTATTTTTAGGTTCCGACAATTCAGACATTACCAATTCCACCTTGGCTTTGTTTGATAGTCTCTCTTTTAATAGAGCCTCAAGGAGACTGACTGCTCCCACGACTAAAGACGCTCGCAAAGCCTCTCTTCGTGGGCTTTCCCGCTCATGCCGTAACGTCCGAGGAATCTCTTCTCCCCCACCTTGCTTTAACCAACTTCTTATAATGCTGCTTAGACCTACGCTTAGCACTACCAGTACCCGACGATCCACCTTTAGAACACCGTGCCAGAAATTGTTTCCGGATTGCAATACGGCATTGGAGTAACCTTAACTTCCACTTCGACTCTAATCCATAAATTTTTATACGCTCATGCATGCATTGCCTTGAAACATAATACAGCCTTGCCAAATCTGCAATAGATGTAACGTACTGCATATTCTGTGTAAGCTGTTTTTTTTTGTCTTTTAAATCCACACTTAATAATATATTTTTTACCCAACAAAGTCAAGGTATACCGCTAATTAATTAATTGTTGTTTTTTCGTAGTCTTGATCCATTATGTGTCTTGTGATGGTAACGCCGTCTCTAATTTCTACAATCGTGATTAATCGCCGCGTTTGGAAATAGTCAATGTCAACTATTTTTCCTGTTTTGTCAACGTGGATTTCGCCACAGATTAATTTGCCAAATTGAGGATGCATTATCTTTTACTTGCCTCCCTACAGGCTGCATGCACAACAATATTCCCGTGCGGATACTCCGCCTTGTCCCACGGGTCAATCTGCTCTCCGCAGATCAAACAAATTTTATGCGGTTTACTAATCGCTATAACCGCCACCATCAGCC
>Ga0315294_10002259_pt1 | contig 21051 bp, 17 predicted proteins | sample YL17G13_40_MG_FD_203626 | JGI IMG/M metagenome (GOLD analysis project Ga0315294, IMG submission 203626) | Sediment microbial communities from Yellowstone Lake, YNP, Wyoming, USA - YL17G13_40 | ecosystem: Environmental > Aquatic > Freshwater > Lake > Sediment | place: USA: Wyoming | collected...
GCTGTATCTGTTCGTATGGAAAAGACACGAAAGGATGGATGGGTTTGAGATCGAATGCATGGCCAAGGTTTGATCATTTGATCCTCCTTATTCAATACCGGCCTACCGCAGGCAGGAAGGCTTTCATTCTATTTTGGTCTATTGAGTTTGTCAAATCGACTACAATAAGCCAAAGAAGCTTCCGTTATTTTTTAAAACAGAGTTGGCATCTACCGCTGTCCCAAAATGTCAATTTACTTGACAGGAATTTTTCAAATTGTTATTAAAACAGATATCATAGACGATTTTTTATGCAACTCCTCTATCTGGACAAAGAATATTGATTTCCATTCTTTCATTGCTGAACCGACTCATTATCCATTTACCCCGTTAGAAAGCCCCGCCATTCATGGCGGGGATGATATGAATAAGACTTCAATTCCTCATAGAAAGAGCGGGGGCAAAGCCCCGTCCTTTCTAACGGGGTAAACTGCTTTAACCATAAAATTTACTCGCTGTTTTGGAAGAGATTCATTTAGAAATTTTGGATAATTCAATACAGAATTGAAGGATGTTGACATTCTGGTTCTTATTGTCCCGAATGTCCAACTGAACTCATAACCATCCGCTTAGGGTATGAAATACTCTAAAATTTATTAATATAATTTTAGGACAGGATGTTAAATTGGAGAGAGGAGGTGATTCTTTAAATTGACCTGGTCGAATGAGATATTATCATTGTTTTATTTTAATTTCCCACAGCGGAAAGGAGGAATGCCATGATGAGAAAAAAAGTCATAACATTGTTATCCACAAGTTTACTTTTTTTTATTGTTTCTCTATTATTCCAGGGATCCATAGCCAATGCCCAGGTTCGCCAGCTCTCTATGGGAACGGCTACAGTAGGAGGCATCTTTTACAATATAGGGGGCCCCGTTGCCCAATGTGTTAACAAGGCCTTACCCGAGGTTAACATCACTGCAGAATTCACAGAAGGCACTGTTGAGAATCTTCGCCTGATGGGTAGGAAGAAGATGCAACTGGCGGTGATCTCTCCTCAGATTGGGGATTTTGCCCTGAGAGGGACCGGTATGTTTAAAGACAATCCTGTCGATTTTCGAGTCGTTGTACGTTTGTTGCCGAACACTAATGTCTGGGTGGCCCTTGAAAAATCTGACATAAAAGGATTCTCCGATCTGAAGGGACGTAAAGTTGGGGTAGGCCCTGCATCTGGAGGTCTTGGTACAATAGCCCAAACCCAGCTCCAATTTAACGGATTCGATTACAAAAAAGATATCAAACCTTATTTTATGGGGGCCGGGGAAATGGCTGAGGCTTTAAAAGATGGGACTATTGAAGCAGCCATCCTGACAGCTGAACTGGCCCATATGGTAGCCTCCACCCACAAAATTAGGGTTTTTTCTTGGGGCGAGAAGGAGGTAGCCAATCTCGTAACCAAGCAACCTACTTATGGTAGGTATCTTCTTCCTGCCAACTATTTTAAGGGAGTGGACTATCCAGTTCTGACTGTTGATAATGGGATCCAGTTGATTTGTAGTGCGGATATGGAGGAAGGTCTGGTTTATAAATTGACGAAGGCAATTGTTGAGAATTTGGAATGCATCGCGAAGACTTATGCTCCTGCCAAGGAAATTACGCCGGAATGGGCAGCATCAGAACTGGGAAACCCATTTCATCCTGGTGCAATTAAGTACTTTAAGGAGAAAGGTTTGTGGAAAAAGTAGGCATGAACTCAGGGGGTAATGGATGAATGGATAATAAAGCAGATCCCGAGGAGATGCGATCTCAGGTTCGATCAATATTAGGGAGGTGGATAGCCATCTCTTTTTCTGTTTTTGTCATCTATTCGATGATCACATTGAAGATCCAAGAACTTCAGCTGCTGGCTCTCTTTCTCAGCTTTACCTTGGCATTGGCATTTATTCGTTACCCCCTTCATCCGGGAAGGTCGGATTATAAGCCTTTTCTATTGATCGATCTTCTGCTCGCTGTGTTAAGCTTTCTCGTCGGATTGTATATTCTGGTCGAATATTGGGACTTTATCGAACGCGTTGGTATCCCCACTCAATGGGATATTGCCTTCAGTTTTGCTGCCCTCTTTCTCATCCTTGAGGCCACCCGTCGAACGGTGGGATTGCCTCTACTGATCATCGTCCTTGTTTTCCTTTTCTACACCTTTTTAGGCCACTTATTACCCCCTCCTCTTTCCCACAAGGGATATGACTTGGAGAGAATCACCACTACTTTTTATATGACCCAAAATGGTATATTTGGTGTTGCCCTAAAGACCATGTCTCAATATATCTTTCTCTTCATTGCCTTCGGCGCCTTTTTTAGCATCAGCGGCGGTACAGAATTCTTTATCGATCTGGCCAGTTCCGTTTTCGGGAGATTAAGGGGTGGCCCTGCCAAAATTGCGGTTATTTCCAGCGGGCTGATGGGTACGATCTCAGGGAGTGCCGTGGCTAATACCGTGACCACTGGGACGTTCACCATCCCTCTTATGAAACGGATTGGGTTTGAGAGCCATGTTGCTGGAGCCGTGGAGGCCACAGCTTCTTCCGGGGGGGCCCTGATGCCTCCGGTGATGGGAGCAGCAGCATTCGTCATGTCTGAATTCTTAAGGATCCCGTACATCTCCATCTGTAAAGCAGCCGTGCTTCCCGCTGTCCTCTATTATCTATCCATCTTCAGTATTGTCCATTTTTATTCCTTGAAAATGGGAATTCGTGGTTTATCAAAAGAGGAGATCCCAAACATCAAAGATATTTTTCGGAAAAAATGGATATTTTTTGTCCCTTTATCTGTATTGATATTGACACTCGCCCTCGGATACTCCCCTCGAATCGCCGTGCTTTATACCCTTCTTGCAACGGTCATAATGAGCCTCCTCAAAAAAGAGACGAGGATGACCCCATCCAGAATATTGCAGGCCCTGGCCCAGTCTGGATTTGATTCAATCATGGTCTCCTGTGCCTGTGCTGCTGCTGGCCTCGTGATCGGAGTTGTTCTATTAACAGGGATGGGGAATAAAATTACCAGTTTAGTCCTCCAGGTTTCCTCAGGCTCCCTGATTGTTGCCCTACCGATCACGATGCTGGCCTCCATTCTCTTTGGAATGGGTCTTCCAACAGTCGTTTGTTACGTCCTTTTAGCCGCCACCGCCGCCCCATCGCTCGTCGAAATGGGGGTCCTTCCCCTGGCAGCTCATCTCTACATTTTTTATTTTGGGATGTTATGTATGGTGACACCACCGGTTGCCTTTGCATCTTATGCAGGGGCGGCTATCGCCAAAGCCGATCCCATGAAAACAGGATTTACGGCATGGCGTTTTGCCCTTGCAGGCTTTTTGTTACCCTACATGTTCGTTTACAATCAATCCCTCCTATTGATGGGGCCCGTAGTCGACGTGGTCATAGCCATTTTCACTGCCTCGATAGGCATCATTTGCTTGGCTGCAAGTATCATTGGTTATTTTTTAAAAGAAACGAATATCCTGCAGAGAATCCTTCTTTTGGCAGCCGCTATTCTTCTCATCAAACCTGGGTGGGTTACGGATATCTTGGGGTTGCTCTGTATCGGTTTTGTTGTGATTCTCCAGTTAAGAATCAAGGTTTCCGATAAACGTTAGAAAGTGGATGTCAATTTAAAGCTAAAGAGCCAAGGTGAAATTGTCATTGGCAGTTCTCGATTATCATTGCTGTGATTTGAGCCCGCAACATTCGAGAAAACAAGGAGATATCATGGAGGGATATAATCATGACAGGGGGAATTGAACATTTTGGCGAAACGCTGGAAACGGATGTGTTAGTCGTCGGGGGTGGTTTAGCAGGTAACAATGCAGCCATTGCTGCTGCGGAAAAAGGTGTGAGAGTCTTGATCGCTGATAAAAGTTCTATAGAGAGATGCGGGGCGATTGCAGGGGGAGTCGATCATTTTATGGCCTATCTGGGCACGGATACCTGGGACACAAGAGAAACGTATCTTGAATGGGCTGGCAGGATTGCACGGGGTGCAATAAACTTAAATGTCCAGAATGCTGTCTTCTGCAGAGAGTTGGACGCAGCCCTGGAGAGAATGGAGAGGATAGGATGTACCCTCAAACAGTCTGACGGGACTTATTATCGAACCGCCTCCCTTGGACAGCCCGGAACCTATTTCATTAACTTTAATGGGAAGCAGTTGAAACCGCTGCTTGCCCGAGAGGCAAGACGACTCGGTGTTCAAACATTAGAAAAATGTGCTATCTCAGGGCTTCTCACAAATAATGGGAAAGTGATCGGTGGGGTCGGGTTCAACATCAGAAAAGGAGACTTTTATATCATCAAAGCCAAAGCTACTATCCTTGCCACCGGCAATACCAATCGCCTATTTGAAAATCCAACTGGCCTTCCCTTCAATATCTGGCAATGTCCGGCCAATACCGGTGCAGCACAGACCATGGCCTATGAAGTGGGAGCAAAACTTGCCAATATGGAGTTTGTAAGAATCACTGTTGTCCCGAGAGGGTTTAGTGCTGCGGGACTCAATGCCTTAACGGGTATGGGGGGTAAGATTGTCAATGCAGCGGGAGAAGAATTTATGTTGAGGTATCATCCTGCAGGGAACAAGGCCCCACGGTATAAACTCGTCGAAGGAGTGATGAAAGAGATCTATGAGGGGAGAGGTCCAGTCTATGTGGACTGTCGCCATTTATCGGCCAGTGATCTCAAGCATCTTAAGAAGACATTGGGCTATGATAAGGATACGCTCCCTGATTTTATTGAACAGAAGGGGATCGATCTTGCCAAGGATCCTCTTGAAATCATGGCTTCGGAGGGAATGCAGTCAGGGCCCTCAGAGATCTGCGGAAGCGGAATCATGATTGACGAGAAGACGGTTTCTACTGTTCCCGGACTCTTTGCGGCAGGGGATTGTACGGATCAGATGCGTTGTGTGCACATCTGTACGACGGGGGGTTATTTGGCTGGGAAGATGGCAGCAGAATATGCCAAAGGCTGTGTTAAGGAACCCGGAGTGAATTCATCGCAGGTGAAGGAATTGAGGGAGAAGACTTTTGTTCCTTTGCAGGCCTCAGGAAAAATCTCGCACCGGAAATTTGAAGATACGGTACGGAAGATGCTCTGGCAGAATGCTGGGCCTGCCCGGACAGAGAGAAGTCTTAACGTGGCTCTGGATAAATTAGAGGAGTTGGGGAAGTATTTTAAGGAAATTCGAGCTGAAAATTATCATGAGTTGATGCGTGTTCTGGAGACGGAGCAGATCATGCAGGTAGCGAGGATAATGTGTACGGCTTCAATAGCTCGGAAGGAGACCCGGTTCGGGGTTTATCATCATCGGACGGATTATCCGGAGACGAGCCCGGAGTATGAAGGGCAGATTGTGTTGTGGAAAACAGAGCAGGGGATCAACACGGCATTCAAAAAACTGGATTACAATGCGATTCCAACGCCGTGAGAAACAGGAAAATGTACAAGAGGGAGGTCAGGTATGCCACCTGTAATAGATCTGAATAAGTGTAACGGGTGTGGAATTTGTGATTTTCATTGTCCATTAGATGTTATCCATTTTGACGAGGGGCATGGGGTTCCTGTGGTCAAATATCCTGACGAATGTTGGCACTGTGGGTCGTGTCGTCTTGATTGTCCTGTTGAAGCCATCGCGATTCGCTTTGGGCCTGAGATGCTCTGTCTTTAAATAAGCTATTCTCCATGTTCAATGGAAGCAAAATCTTTTAGGGAATTTAGTCCTCAAGAGGAATGGATTTTGGTGTTTGTTCATAGGAGTAAACCCCGTTAGAAAGGACGGGGCTTTGACCCCACCATCTATAAGGAGCTAATGCGATTTATTATATCATCCCCGCCATAAATGGCGGGGCTTTCTGACGGGGTAAATTTAGTTAGAGAGGGTGAGGGGGATGAGGGTAAACATAAAATCGAATTTTGTTTTTCCTGGGCTGGAAAACAAAGAAAACTTAGATTTGGATCGCCCAACATTAACCTTGAGAGAATTTCTTGAAGAGCTTTCAATGATGGCACCTATTCGTATTGAGTACGTGCGACCAGGAGCTAAGACATTAGCCCCCGATGAATGGGAAGTAGACATTAATGATATTCCTTATCAACAATATAGCGAAGGTTTGGAAACTTTTTTAAAGGATGGGGATACTGTCACTATCAGAATCTCAGCCCTTGGGGGAGGTTAGAAGAAACCTAACAGTTGATAAGAAATGTTGCCAGAGGTAGGTGGGTGTGCTGGGCCGGCAAAAAATATAATATTCATTTACATCTCCGGGAGATATCTCGCCCATCAGGCGAGAAATCTCTAAAACTTTATAGCGGCTCCTTTGGACGATTGACTACTCAGTTTCCGAGCATATTGCAAAGGTCGCCTTAGGTGAAATCGTATGTTACCTATAAGACTAACAAAAGAACCGCATTATAAAGTTTTGGAAGCACACTCACCTGCCGATTGAATGCAATGTTAAGGGAAATACGATTCAAAGGAGGAAGTATAAAGTAATGGGAGAATATTCAGTTGTAGGGAAATCCGTAGAAAGAACGGATGGAAGAGTTAAAGTTACGGGAAAAGCCAGATATGCAGGCGATCTTTTGGCACCGGGAATGCTGCACGGTAAACTCCTGAGAAGTCCTTTTGCTCATGCCAAAATACTCAACATCGATACCCGCAGGGCAAAAGCACTCCCTGGTGTCATGGCGGTCATTACGGGGAAAGATTTCCCAGGTATCTCCTATGGCACCCGACCGGATACAAGGGATCAACTTCCTATGCCCATCACCAAAGTCCACCATTTTGGAGAAGGGGTAGCGGCAGTGGCTGCTGTAGATGAGGATACAGCGGAAGAAGCACTGGATCTGATCAAGGTAGACTATGAGGAGTTACCCGTTGTTCTAACAGCTGAAGACGCGTTAAAACCTGATGCTCCACTCGTCAACGAATTTTCAAAAAGCAACCTTGCCTATTTTTCAGATTTCAACTTCGGGGATGTGGATAAAGGGTTTAAAGAGGCAGACTACATAAGAGAAGAAACATTTAGCTCTCAGCGCGTCACTGTGGGTTTCATTGAGCCTCATGCCTGCCTTGCCGAGGTAGATCCAACGGGTAGAGTTCTTCTACAAGGCTCGAAACAGAGTCCTTATATCACATGGCGTCATATGTGCCGAGCCTTGGATATTCCCTTATCCAAGATGAGAATCCTCAATCCCTTTGTGGGGGGTGCCTTTTCAGGGAAGCATGATCCTTTCGATGTCGATTTTGCTGCTGTGAGGTTGGCTCAAATCACAGGTCGGCCGGTCAAGATTGTTTTAAACTATGATGAAGTTTTAGCTGCTTATCGCCAGCGAAATGCAATGGATGCCCGATTAAGACTCGGGGTGAAGAAAAACGGTGCAATTACCGCCCTTGATGCAGAATGCATTCTTGAAGGCGGTCCCATTTGTGGGATTGGTCCTTTCAATATCTACTATTTTGGGGCTTTTTTAAATATTCCATACAAAATTCCTGCCATTAAGTATCACGGTAAACTGGTCTACTCCAATAGAGCCCCTTGTGGAACGGTAAGGGGGCAGGAGATTGTGCTGGCCCAGTTTGCCTTAGACTCTCTCCTCCATATGGTGGCTGAAGATCTTGGGATTGACCAGGTGGAGATTAGGACCATCAATGCGGTCACAGACAATTGGAGGACAGCCAATGGGATCATGGTGGACGTTTCCGGTCTTACGGAGTGTATAAAAGAATGTGCGAAAGAAATTAAATGGAAGGAAGGCAGAAAGACAAGGCCTGAGGGAAGGGGAATTGGCTTTAGCTGTGCCTCCCATCCTTCCGGTCCAAGATTGGGTGGCCACTTTGGCTCCTCGGTCATGCTTAAGCTTGTGGAAGATGGAAAGGTGATTTTGACCCATGGTGGCACGGAGATCGGACAGGGGGCCAACACTGTTTTTTGTCAGATGGCAGCAGAAGTGTTAGGTCTTCCTTTTGAAGACATCATTCAAGGGGTGAGCGATTCCGATACAACCATTTTTGACTCCGGAATGTTTGGAGATCGATGTACATACTGGGATGGTAATGCGACGATCCAGGCCGCACAGGATCTAAAGAATCAGCTTGCAGTGATTGCTGCCAAAGAATTAAAGACCGGTCCGGAAAATCTTGAGTTCAAAAACAAGCGTATTTTTATCAAAGGGAAACCTGAAAAGGGGATCGACTTCCTCTTAGCTGTACGCAAGGCATACTATGAGAGGGGGGAACCTCTCTATGGTAGAGGTTACTGGGCAGCCACTGACATTGATCTCGTGGATTGGAAGACGGGTAAGGGCAATTTAGCCCACGGCTTGGATTTCATTGCTACAGCCATTGAACTAGAAGTGGACAAAGAGACAGGAAAGGTGACATTGATTAAGGGAGCCCATGGGGATGATGCCGGTCAACCCATCAACCCCCTCCTTTTAGAGGGACAGGTCAATGGAGGCAGTGCCCATATGGCTGGTCACGCACTCTTCGAAGAGTCACTCTACGATGAGAAGGGACGGGCACTGAATTGCACTTGGAGGGACTACAAACAACCGACCAGTATGGATACCCCTGAATATATCGTTAAACATGTTCATACTCATGACCCCTACGGTCCATTTGGTGCTAAAGGTGCAGGGGAAGCAAGTTCCTGTTCAACCTTGGCAGCCATTGCAAACGGGATCTATGATGCTGTAGGGGTTAGGATCAAAGATCTTCCAATCACCCCTGAAAAGATTCTGAAAGCCTTAAATAAAAGAGAGGTAAAGTGATGTTTATCAAGAGATTGCCTAAGTTTGTATACCATGTCCCCAAATCGGTTTCTGAGGCCTTAGACCTTTTAACCAAATATGGTGAAACAGCTAAAGTTTTTGCAGGAGGGACTGATCTTTTGGTTTCGATGAAAAAAAGGGAGATTGCACCTGAGCATCTCATCAACCTCAAGGGGATCGCCGAATTAAAGGGGATCCACCACGATCCGAGAGAAGGAATAAGGATTGGAGCATTGGTCACCTTAGAAGAAATTGAGCATTCAAAAATTGTAAAGGATAAGTTTTGCGTCCTCTGGGACGCCGTCAATGTGATGGCGTCTTCCCAAGTAAGAAGTTTGGGAACGATTGGTGGAAATCTCTGTAGTGCGGTGCCATCGGCTGATACCGCTCCTCCATTGATTGCATTGGGCGCATCCGTAAAAATGGTAGGGATCCATGGTGAGAGAAGTGTGTTGGTTGAAAACTTTTTTAAAGGACCGAAGGAATCGGTTCTTCAGAGAAATGAAATCTTGACTCAAATTCTCCTCCCCAATCCGCCACAGAGAAGTTCGGGGGCCTATCTTAAACTAATGCGCAGGAGTGCGTTGGATTTAGCGATCGTCGGTGTGGCTGCTTTTTTGAGACTGGATCCGAATAAGCAAATCTGCAGTGACGCCAGGATTGCCCTTGGGGCTGTAGCTCCAACACCAATTCGAGCCCCTATGGCAGAAGAGATCCTTATCCATAAAGAAATTGACGAGGTATTGGCTGGAGTGGCGGGAAAGGCTGCCTCGATGGTATGTCGTCCCATCGATGACATCCGCTCCTCATTAGAATACCGGTGCAATATGGTGGAGGTTCTGACGAAAAGGGCTGTGATGGATGCCTACAGGAGAATTCGTTAAAAACAGATAATTTGAAGGAGTGACATTTATGAAACAAGAAGAGATTATATTAAAAGTTAACGGAACAAACTTCAAGGTGAACATTGAGCCTTGGAGAACGCTGGTAGAGGTCTTAAGAGAAAACTTGGGTCTTACAGGAACAAAAAAGTCTTGCAACGAAGGGGAATGTGGCGCCTGTACAGTCATGATGGATGGAAAACCAGTGGCCTCTTGCCTGGTCCTTGCGATGGATGCTCAGGGTAAAGAAATCGTCACGATCGAGGGAATTTCAGAAGGCGAAAAACTCCATCCCATCCAGGAAGCTTTCTTAAAATATGGTGCGATTCAATGTGGCTTTTGTACCCCTGGAATGGTGATGTCTGCTAAGGCCTTTTTAGATGAGAATCCAAAACCGACCTCGGCTGAAGTCCGCAAGGCTATTTCCGGGAACTTATGCCGTTGCACCGGGTATCAACACATCGTTGATTCAATCATGGCCGCTTCCAGAATGATGAATAAGGAATCATAAAATGATAAAAAAACCTAACAACAAATGAAAGGTTGAAATATGTTAGAGGGCTTTGTCCCATTTCCAGAAATATTTGTGAAAAAATACAAGGAAAAGGGTTACTGGATAGATAAAACACTCGGGGAAGAATTTGATGAATCCGTCAATAAGTATGGTGATCGGGTGGCACTCGCATTTAAGGGACAACATGTTTCCTACCGTGAGATGGGTGAAAAGGTAAATAGGGTCGCTCTCCATTTTATCGATATCGGTTTGAGGACCTATGACAGGATGATCCTTCAACTGCCCAATGAACCGGAATTTGTCTACTGCTTCTTTGCTGCAATGAAGATAGGTGTCATCCCTATTTTGGCTCTTCCCTCTCATCGGGATGCAGAAATTTCTTTTTTTGCCCAGTTCACCAAAGCAAGAGCCCACGTCGTCCCTTCACGTTTTAAAGATTTTTCACATCAAGATATGGCTCGGGAAATTCGCAAAAAAACACCGACCCTTGAATTTACATTGGTATCAGGGGAGCAGGTGGATGATGATTTCATTTCTATCACGACCTTATTAAATAATAAAATCGAGGAGCGAATTTCCGTTGAATCCTTGAAAAAATATCGGCCGGACCCAATGGAGCCAGCCGTCTTCCAGCTATCGGGAGGAACGACAGGGGTTCCCAAGATCATCCCGAGGACACACAACGACTATAGTGTCAATTCCAAACGAGTTGCCGAAATCACGAAGGTGAGTAAGGAGTCCGTGATGGGAATAGCTATCCCCATCAATCATAATTTCGCCTTAAGCTGCCCGGGTTTATTGGGAACATTGTACAAAGGGGGAAAGGTAGTCATTATTCCTTCTACGAGAACCGATACGGTCTTTGAAGCCATCGAAGGGGAGAGAATAACCATTATGCCGACGCCCCCCGCTCTGTTAATACGATGGATGGAGACACCCGAGTTATCGAAATATGATTTAAGTTCCTTAGAAGTCGTCCTTGCAGGTGGCGCAAAGCTGAACCCAGAAGTGGCCAAAAAGATAAAATCGACCCTTGGGTGTGATTATCATCAGAATCTTGGCATGGCTGAAGGGATGCTTTTCTGGACTCGAAGAGAGGATCCTGAAGACTTGCTTCTCAATACTCAAGGGGCTCCCATGTTTGAAGATGATGAGATCCGAATAGTAGATGAAAATGGTCAGGATGTTCCCTATGGAGAACCTGGAGAATTATTAGTCCGTGGTCCCATCACCATAAGAGGTTACTATAATTCTCCTGAGTATAATAAAAAGGCATTCACTGAGGATGGTTTCTATCGAACGGGTGATGTGGTAAGGATGTATAAAGGGCGTTACTTGACTGTTGAGGGTAGGATAAAAGACACCATCAATAGAGGGGGTGAAAAGATCAGCGCAGAAGAAGTCGAAAACCATATTTTGGCCCACCCGAAGATAGAAAATTGTGCCTATGTCGCCATGCCTGACCATGCCCTGGGAGAAAAAGGGTGTGCCTTCGTCCTTACAAAGGGAAACCAAGACTTAACGCTTGATGAATTATGTAGATTTCTTAAAAAGGAAAGAAATATTGCAATACATAAGCTCCCTGAGAGGTTAGAAATGGTAAAAGAATTTCCTATGACAAAGATCGGGAAGATAGATAAGAAGGAGCTGAGGCGGATCATTAGTGAAAAGCTGCAAGAAGAGAGGGGGTCCTGAAAAATTGTTTTTGAAAGGAAGTTTCTAAATGTTTGGTAAAACATGGAAAACCTCTGAAAATAAACCCACCAGTTGCATAAAAAAGATGCTGAAATACAGACAGGTGGGCTGGAAAAGCTTAAGAGCGGAACCTTTAAAAGGACTGGCAAATAGGCTCCAATACGCTTTACAAACCCAACTTCAAGTGAAAACGAATTGTTAGCCATAAAACCTAAGACCGACCGCTTTCTAAAGCTTTGAAAGCCTATCTGAATGTTCAACTTTTGCAACATCTGGGTAAATATAAGACGATTGTTGAACGAGATATAAAAATTAAGATGAGTGACGGAACAGAAATTAACGCAGATATTTTCCGCCCCGACAGTGATGAAAGGTTTCCAGCCATCTTTAGATTTGATCTCTATGATCAAATGGTTCAGACAGCGCCAATGATGACCAATTCCTTTTCTACAAATTTTTTTAGACACCCCGGACAGGAGATGGGGAATGCCCATATCGAGGCAGGAGACCCAGATGCTTATGTCTGTCGAACTTTTAGCAACATATATTTCGAATGGGAATAGTAAAATCATAAAGGAGGTTTGTCATGAAAAAGATTGATATTTTTAACCACATTTTTCCAAAATCCTATTTTGATAAGATGGTCAGTATTGCCCCAAACGCTAAGGATATAAACAAAAGGGTCCGGAGCATTCCCTGCATTGTTGATCTTGACGAGCGGTTCAGAATCATGGATCGTTTCAAAGATTATGTCCAGATCATATGTCTTCCCAATCCACCCATTGAGGCATTGGGTCCACCGCCCATTTCGACGGATATGGCAAAACTGGCAAATGACGGGATGGCTGAGTTGGTCAGGAAATATCCGGACCGGTTCCCTGGTTTTATTGCTTCGTTGCCCATGAATGATCCAGAGGGACTGTTAAAAGAAGCGAAGCGTGCGATCCAGGATCTAAATGCAGTTGGGGTACAGATTTTTACAAACGTATTGGGAAGACCTTTGGATAAACCTGAGACCATGCCACTCTTTGATCTTATGGCTGAACTGGATCGACCCATCTGGATGCATCCTGCACGAGGCGCTGATTTTCCAGATTATAAGTGGGAACCTAAAAGCCATTATGAGATATGGTGGACTTTTGGATGGCCCTATGAAACCAGCGTGGCTATGGCGCATCTGGTCTTTTCAGGCCTCTTTGATCGGCATCCCGATATCAAGATTATCACTCACCATCTGGGTGGTATGATCCCATACTCTGAAGGCAGGGTAGGCCCGGGTTGGGATCAACTGGGGACCCGGACCTCTGATGAAGACTATACCCTTTTGCTGAAGAAGCTAAAGAGGCGCCCCCTGGACTACTTCCGACTTTTCTATGCGGATACTGCCGTTTTTGGTGCTCGGGAGGCAACCATTTGCGGTTTAAAATTCTTCGGATCAGAAAGGGTCCTGTTCGGCTCGGATATGCCATTTGACCCTGAAAAAGGCTCAGCCTATATCCGATGGACCATTGAGATCATAGACAGTTTAGATATCAAACCATCAGAACGTCAGGCAGTCTATGAGGGTAATGCAAGACGACTTCTAAAACTGAGTTAACCCAGATGTTTTATTGGAAAGGTAGTTGAGTGTGCTTCCAAACCTTTACCAAGCGGTTCTTTACTATGTTTTATAGGTGACATGCGATGTCACCTAAAGTGGCTTCTGCGATACGATTGGAATGGCAGTAGCAAAACGTTTAAAGGTGCCGCTGTAAAGGTTTCCCAGCACACCCAACTACCTTTTGGAATGTCTTTTATGCAACTAGTGAGTTAATATGAATTTGGAGGTCTCCTATGAGCGGTTATAACAAGCGTGAGTTTGAGCCCTTTCCTGTCCATAGTTTAAAAAAGGTTGAACGTCCTACAACATTAATTTTGGATGATAAAGTCCAGAGAGTGGATGAGCGCGAGAGCGGCTTCAACAAGGCGGTTCGAGGAGATTATGGTGAAAAACTTAAAAGGGAAAGGCAGCGATTCGTCCCTAAACATCCTATCTCCGGTGCTCTCTTGTGGATGACGACCTATCTGAGAGACGTTGTGGACGGATTGGTCGCATCCCAAAAAGCTCCGATCCCGGATGATCCTGAACGCTTATCCCGGCATATAAAGGAGCTCGCCTACTTTCTCAGGGCGGATGCTGTGGGCATCTGTAAATTGCCCACCTATGCTGTTTATACCAATAGCTTTCCTAATGGTGAACCTATTGAGCTTAATCATAAGTACGCTATTGGAATTCTCATCGATCAGGACTGGAGGACCGCGGAAGCGTTTGATGGCCATGATTGGATAAGCAATTCGATGAGCTTCTTAGCTTATTCCACATCAGGTTTCATCGCTTGTATTATTGCCGATTATATACGGAGGTTGGGATATCCTGCGAGAGCACATCATGCAAGAAATTATCAGGTTGTCCTTCCTCCCATTCTCCTCTGGGCAGGTCTGGGGGAGATGTGTAGAATCGGTGACTGCGTCCTTCATCCATTTTTGGGGCCAAGGTTCAAAGCGGCAGTTGTTACCACTGATTTACCTCTTTCTGTGGACAAGCCTATTGACTTTGGATTGCAGGATTTTTGCTCCAAATGTAAAAAATGCGCCAGGGGATGCCCCTCGGGGGCCATCAGCTTCGGTGGCAAGGTCATGTATAACGGATATGAACACTGGCCAACCGATATAGAAAAATGTACCTCGATGCGGGTGGGAAACCAGAGAGGGTCAGGATGTGGAACCTGTATGAAGGTCTGTCCAGCGAATAAACCTTACACCCTTTTTCACCGAGCCGTCGGCTGGGCAGTAAGAAACTCCTCTCTGGCAAGGAGTATTGCTGTCCGGGCAGATGATCTTCTGGGATACGGGAAGCCAAACCCCGAAAAGAAGTGGTGGTTTGACCTGGAAGATGTGGATGGCCTGCTCCAAATCCCGAGAAAAGAAGGGAGTGAGTGATCCAGGGACTCAATATCGTTATGGCTTCCGAACCTGCTCATGAAATGAGATAAAAGGGGTACAAAACCATTCTCTTTGTGATCGAGATAATAATTTTCCCTTTGACATGGATAATGGTCCTATGCTAACTCTTAACCCACCCCCAAGAAAAAGCTGGGGGGAGATGTCAAAATTTAACAAAACAGAAAGGAGGAGAGAGATGAAAAAGAGGGGATTATTTACACTGAGGGGTAGCCTTTGGTTAATCGTTCTTTTAATTATTTTTCTGGCCTCAGCAGCAGGGGCACAGACAAAACCTAAACCCCACGAACCATTCCAGCTTGAGATTTCAACCCTTCCGGCAGGATTCGCCTCATACAATATTGGTATCGCCGTTGCAGATTTGATTAACAAAAACAGTACGTGGCTCCGTGCTACCCACATAGAAGGTAGAGGACCTGCCGAACATATGAAAACATTGGTCACAAAACCGGAAAAGAGGAAGAATTATCTCTTCTTCAATACGACGTGGGATCTGTGGGAGGCAAAAAAAAGGATTGGCCCGTATGAGAAATTTCCCTTCAACTATGACGAGTTCCGTTTTGTAACGCTTTTAGGAATAGCGGGCAACGGACTCTGCACTAAAGATCCAAATATAAAGAGTTTAAAAGACCTTGTGGGGAAAAGGGTGATCTTCGACTCCGGCCCGGGCAAGGGACGTGAACTAGTCTATTACGGCGTACTCAAAGAGGTAGGTTTTCCAACGGAGAAGCTTAAGCCACAATTTTCAACAGGGCAAGCGGCCGCAGACGCCCTCAGAGATGGATTGGTGGACGTGATCTATACGGGCTCAGTGCTGCAAAAGCTTCCAAATATTCATCTCAACAGTCCATTCATGACTGAGCTTGTATCAACTGTAAAAACCTACTTCATCTCTTTTGATGAGAAATCTGTAAAGGCTTTCAAGGACAAAACAGGACATCCTGTTGCCCTGATGACCGTGCCGCCAAAAATGTTTGGCCCACTGCAGACCGAGCCCTATGGGACTTTAATTAAACCCCTGGGCTTCTGTGCCCATCTTGATATGCCCGATAATGTGGTGACCGAAATACTTAGAGTAGTTTACGAAAATGCCCATAAATTAAAGGAAGCTACTGTTGAGGCAGAAATTATAACAAAGGAAACAATGGCTTCACTCTCTTCCCCTGAGACAGCATATCATCCCGCTGCAGTAAAATTCTTTAAAGAAAAAGGGATTAAGATTACGGGTTTCGGAATTTAGAAATGGAGGTTGAGATGTGGGAGCGACTTAAACAGGGTTATGAAAATAAGATCTATATTGTAGTGGTCATAGTCGGTTTAGCTATGGCCTTTTACCACATGCTGTATACCCAGGTATTTCTACAAGCAAATGTGGCTCACCTCAACACCCATTTGGGGTTCTGTCTATTCCTCGTTTTTTTAGACCTTTCCGCAAAGAGCAAAAGTAAATTTCAAACTTTATGGCTCTTAGGGATGGCGTTGTTGACGTTATTTACCGTTGGCTATGTGCAGATCTTCTGGCAGGAGTTGCAACAGAATGCCTATTTTAATACGACCCTCGAGCTGATCATCGGGGTGATCATCATCTTTCTCGTTTTGGAAGCGACTCGCCGTGATTTCGGTCTTTTCCTCCCGGTATTGGCCATGGTCATCGTTCTCTATCCATTTGTAGGAAAGCATCTCCCAGAGCCCTTTCGTTGTACAGCCCTTCCCATTGACCAGACGATCTCTAACCTCTCCATCGGTCTTTCAAACGGTATTTATGGTGTCGTTTTGCCTACCTCTGCAAACTACATCTTCCTCTTCGTTCTATTTGGAGGTGTTTTGCAGGCCTTGGGAGGAAGCAAATTCTTTATGCTAGCAGCCAAACTGATTGTCGGCAAAGTGCAGGGAGGCCCCGGATTAATGGCTGTGCTGAGCAGTTCGGTCATTGGGATGATCACGGGAAGTGCTGCGGCAAACATAGCGATCATGGGTTCCTTCAACATCCCTTTCATGAAAAAGCACGGGTATAAATCGGAGTATGCAGGCGCCATCGAAGCAGCGGCTTCAAACGGGGGCGGGATTATGCCTCCAGTTATGGGGATTGTGGCCTTTGGAATGGCTGGGATCACAGGGATTCCTTACTTGAAAATCATTGTGATGGCGATCATCCCCGCACTCCTTTACTTCTTCGCTTTGGGGCTGTATGTTTACTTTCGTGCGGGGCAATTGAGAATAGCAAAATTACCCCCTGAGAAGATAAATATGAAGGAACTTATCTCCTCAGCACCCTCCTTTGTTGGACCTTTTGTCGTGATCCTGGTTCTTTTGATCAATGGCTATACGGTGATGTATACCGCCTTCTGGGCCGTTGTCTCAACGGTTGTGATTGCCTTTCTGAGAAAAGACCGCCCCACCTTTGAGGCATTGATCAAAGGGTTTGCCAATGGTGCAAGGGCTGGGGCGGGGATTGGGGTTTCTGCCGCATGCGTGGGACCCATTTTGGCTACCTTTACGATGACTGGTCTTGGCGTGAAGATTTCCTCAGGTATTCAGACATGGAGCGGAGGGCATCAGTTTCTCGGACTGATCATCATCGCAGCAATCATCGTCCTCATGGGTTGTCTGGGTGCAGCTTTAACCGCCTATCTCGTCACTTCCATCTTTGGGGTTCCGGCCCTCATGAAGATGGGAGTGGGCTTTGAACAAGCCCACTTCTTCACGATGTTTTTTTCCACTTTTGCTTTTTTAACGCCTCCCGTAGCGATGGCAGCCCTTATCGCAGCTAAACTTGCAGAGGCCGACTATCTGAAGACAGCGGCTGAGTCAGTTAAGACAGCTATTGGCGCTTTTACAATCCCATTCCTCTTCATCTACTGTCCATTTCTATTACTGTTACCACAAGAACCTGTTTCAGCAGCGAGAGGTCTCATCGCCAGCGTTTTCTTCCTATTTGCTACTGAGGTGATGTTCATAGGATATTACATGGTCAGGTGCACCATTCCCGAAAGGGTCTTGGCAGGTGTTGGTGGTCTTTGTCTTTTCTTATCGGTTGTAATGGCAAATTTCAGCCTATTTTTTATCGGATTGGGTCTCGTTGGCGGGGTGACCTTTTTACAGTGGAGAAAGAAGTCCTTAGAGGTCAACACGAAGCTTTCGCCAATCTGAGATAGAAGAACCAAAAAAAGGGGGGGGGAAAGAATGGGTTTCAGACATATCTATTTCAAAGAGGATGCCTGCACGGGATGCAACATCTGTGTCGATGTCTGTATGTGTGATGCCTTAGCCCCAAACCCAGAAAAGGGTAAGCCGCCTATTGAAATGTATCCTGATGAATGCTGGTTTTGCGGTTGCTGCATGACATTCTGCCCCCAGTTAGAGAAAGGTGCAATCCGAATTGTGACCCCATTTCCCATGCGAGGAGCGTTTCGTAGAAAAGATTAAAGTTAGAGAGGAGATCATGATAGAGCTGAAGGTAATTCCCCTTGAGACGGATATTTTGATCATCGGTGGCGGTCTGGCTGGATGTATGGCAGCGATTAAGGCTGCAGAAAATAAAGGCCTTCGAGTTATTTTGGTAGACAAATCCAATACCTTAGCCAGTGGTTGTGCTGCCTCTGGTATAGACCACATATGGTCCTATATCCCTCCGATACATGAGAAGATGGGGTATACCATCGAAGATATGGCGGAAGACCATCGCCAGGGGATAGCCTATGGCCTTTTCAGAAAAGACCTATTCTATCTTGTAGCAGGCACAATGTACGAGCGGGTGCTGGACCTGGAGGGATTTGGTCTCCAATTCAGATATGAGGACAGCAAAATTCCGGGTAAGTTCAGGATCGTACAACAATTTCACAGTGTGCCTACCTCGTTTAACTTCGATGGGAAACCCCTAAAGATTAAACTCACTCAAGAGGCTAAAAGAAGAGGAGTGAACATCATCAACAGGGTTCAAATGACCGATCTTATAACAACTAATGGACAGATTTCAGGGGCAGTAGGAGTTGGGACCCGTACCGGAGACATTTACTTCTTTCAGGCAAAGGCAGTTGTTCTATCGAGTGGCAGGTCAAACAGGTTGAGCCGAAATCCATCTGGGTTCGATTTCAATACGCGACTACCTGCACCATTAAGTGGAGACGGAACCTCAATGGCCATTCGTGCTGGTTTACCTATTATTAATATCGAGTTTCTCAGTTCAAGACTTTTGGCGCCATGTGGTAACTACTGTCCTAATTATGGAGATCCACGAAATACAGTTCAGCCAGCCGGTCGAATCGTTGATGGAGAAGGAAACATCATTGTTCCCAGAACTCAGTTTTATGGTTGGGAGAATCTTGGCAAAGAAAAATTCGATCCCGTTAAAACGAGACAAAGATGGATTGAAGATAGAAAGATGTGGCGGGGTGGTCGCGCCACTCTTCCTGAGAGAGTGACTCAGGGAGAAGGTCCATTCTACTTAGATTTTAATGAGGGAACAGATTACGAAATAAACTACATCAGATGGTCTATCAGGAATGAGGGCAAAGGAACCCAGTTTATGCGTTATTTCGAGGGTGAGGAGGGACTTGATTTAAGGAAGAATAGCCAGGAATATGCTGGTTGGGCTAATCGTGAACTATCCGGTACTGCAGCAAAGGGATTGTGGGTTGATAAAGATATGGAAACTGGCATTAAGAATCTATTTGCGGCGGGAGATGAGGTCGGTGGACTTCCATGGGCTGCATCCCCTGGAGCATTTACCATGGGGTGGCATGCTGGAGAAATGGCGGCTCAACGGGCCAAAGGGCAGAAAGAATTTTTACCAGTCAGTGACGAGACAATGAAACTTCGGAAGGAGATATGCTCTGAAATATTAAACCGCAAGCGTGGTTTTTACTGGAAGGAAGTTGAAATATATCTACAGAATCTCATAGATTTCTACTGTGGCGATGTACGGGGTGAAGGGCTTTTGAGGCGAGGCCTCAAGCGTCTTGAGTATGCAAGAAATGCACCTTTAAAGGCTGAAAATCCCCATGAATTGAGCCGTAGCCTGGAGGTCAAATCGATCATAGATAATGCAGAACTGGTGCTCAGGTCTTCAATTGAACGAAGGGAAAGCCGTCCTGCATTCGATTACCGTCGATCAGACTACCCTGAGCAGGATGATAAAAACTGGTTGGTTTTTTTAGCGGTCAGAAAGGAAGAAGATGGGGGATATAGTTTCACTAAAATCCCCATCGAGTGATGGGAGTTGATTATCGTGTATAAGTTAAGCAGATAGGTTTGCTTCAAAACCTTTACAAAGCGGTCATTTTGATATTTTTATGGGCATCGTTTGTTGGAACAGAGAATGACGTTTAAAATGGACGATAAAATCCGGTATTCAACAATTAGATGGTTCCGCTGTAAAGCTTTTTCAGCACCCCCATCTGCTGCTGGTGACCTTTTAGTAAATCTTCCAAGGAGAATCTAAAGGAGAATAGATGGACTGGAATGAACTGGCTGAAGCACAGGGTGTTCCCAAATGGCCTTATCCGATTTTCTATGGCAAAAAGACAGAAATTTATACGGATGTCTTGGTCCTAGGAGGGGGGATCGCTGGATGTTGGGCTGCTATCAGTGCGGCGAGAAAAGGGGTAAAGGTTGCAATGGTTGAGAAGGCTGCAACCATTCGAAGTGGTGCTGGAGGCCCAGGTTGTGACCACTGGGTTTTAACCCCCAACCCTTTATCCGAAATCACTGCAGAGGAGGCTGTGGATACAGAGGTTCAGGATTCAGGAGGTTATACCAATGCCATTTCGCGCTATATTGCAGCAAGGGAAAGCTTCGACACATTGCTTGAACTGGAGAAGATGGGTGGTAAAATTCGCGATCTGGATGATGAATTCAAAGGTGCTGAGTTTAGGGATGAAAAAACAAAGTTTCTTTTTGCCTACGATTATAAGAATCGAATACATTTTCGAGTATGGGGAACCACATTCAAGCCCGCGCTATTTAGAGAATGTAAGAGATTGGGCGTAAAGATCTACGACAGGACAATGGCCACCTCTCTTTTAAATGAAGGAGACCAGCAGGGCAGAAGAGTGGTGGGAGCAACGGCGTTTAATGTCCGGACTGGTGAATTCTTCATTTTCAAAGCAAAGGTAACGATCCTCTGCCTTTCTCGACCACAGAGGATATGGCAATTTCAATC
>Ga0315294_10002261_pt1 | contig 21038 bp, 11 predicted proteins | sample YL17G13_40_MG_FD_203626 | JGI IMG/M metagenome (GOLD analysis project Ga0315294, IMG submission 203626) | Sediment microbial communities from Yellowstone Lake, YNP, Wyoming, USA - YL17G13_40 | ecosystem: Environmental > Aquatic > Freshwater > Lake > Sediment | place: USA: Wyoming | collected...
AAGGCCCACGAGGCCGCGCGGCAGGCGGCCGCCCAGGCTCGCGCCGCCAAGCCGCCCGCGCCGGCCCCGCCTCCTGCCGCACCTCCGCCTGGCGGCGGCCAGGCCGGAGGCCTCGGCGGTCCGCCGCAGGCCGGCGGCCAGGGAGGGTCCAGCCATGCGTAAACCCTCTACGATACCGATTCCTTGTGTGGGTGGCATGCCCGCGAGCCATTGCGGATTGCGGATTGCGGATTGCGGATTGAACAACAACGAACCCGCCGCCGGCCATGCTTCTTTTGCCGTAAATCCGCAATTCGCAATTCGCAATCCGCAATTGCCCGGGGCCGTGGGCATGCCACCCGTCGTTCTTCTGTTTGCGGCGGCGGCGCTGACTTTCTTCGCCGCGTCCGCGCTGGCCGTGGAACAAGCCGCGCCCGCTGCCAATCTGAAATCTGAAATCTCCAATCTGAGATCTGAAATCTCAAATCTCAAATCCCCAACGCCGGACCCCAAGTCTGAGGAGAAGGTCCGCGAACTCTTCGTGCCTTTCGAGGACCTCAACATCCTCCTGGAAGGCAAGACCGAGCGCGTCCTCCTGTCGCGCCAGCAGTACGATGAACTCCTGGCCAAGGCCAAGAAGACCGCCGATAGCCGCGCGCCCGTGCCCGCCCTGGTTGCCTCGGCCGAGTACGCCGCCACCCTCGGCGACGAGCGGGCCGAGATAACCGGCACCCTGACCGTGAGCGTCCTGGAAGACGGCCTTCACGCGGTCGGCCTGGACGTGGCGGGCGTGGGCCTCTCTTCCGCCACGCTCGACGGGCGCGGCGCCCCGGTGGGCCTGGCCGACGACGGGCGCCTGACGCTCTTCGTCCAGGGCAAGGGCCGGCACACACTGGTCCTGGAGATGGTGGCGCCGCTCCAGACGACCGCCGCCACGCAGGTCCTGGCGTTCCGCATCCCGATGCCGCCCGCCGCACGCCTCTCGCTGGTGGTCCCCGGCGACGTGGAGGTCAAGTCCGGCGCGCCGGTGTCCCAGCGGGTGTTCGACGAGGCGGCCGGCCAGACGCGTCTCTGGCTCCTGCCGCCCAAGGGCGACGTGTCGCTCGTCCTGAGCCTCAACAGCCGCCTCAAGCGCCGGGACCGCATCATCGTGGCCCGCAGCATCCTGATCGATGAAATCACGCAGGGGTACGAGCGCCTGCATGCCACCGTTTCGATGGCGATTCTGCACCAGGCGACCGACCGGTTCCGCCTTGCGCTGCCGCAGGATTTCGAGGTCACGAGCGTCGAGTCGGCGCTGCTGGCCCGCTGGAGCGTGACGGAGGACCGCGATGCGGTACGGGCGGGCCGGCGGATCCTGGACGTTCAGTTGCGCGAGGAGACCACCGACAAAGTCGTTCTGGCGCTCTCGGCCATCCGCACCCGCAGGGGCACGGAGCCGTACGACGTCCTGGCCCTGGCCCCGTGGACGTTCCCGAAACTGGAGCCGCTCGACGTGGCCGGCCACGTGGCCGTGGTGGGCCTCCTGGTGGAAGACCGCCTGAAGGCCGAGGACGTGGCGCCCGAGGGCCTCATCCCCATCGACGCCGCGGTGCTGGCGGCGGCGCTGCCGCCCACCGTCCTGGCGGCCGAGCCGGGCGCGGTCCGCATCCGCCCGGTCGTGGCCTACTACGCCCCGCAGATGCAGTTCGGCCTGACGGCCCGGTTCGTCAAGCCGCCCGCCAAGGTGCTCGTGACCACGAACCTCCTCCTGGTTCTGGAGGACGGCGGGCAGCAGGTTCGCGGCGGGTTCGCCATGGTGCCGGAGGCCGAGAAACTGTTCGGCTTCGATTTCTCCGTGCCCGCCGGCTGGGACGTCACCGCCGTCACCACCGACAAGGGCGAGGCCCTGGCGTTTGAGCGCTACGGCGCCGCGGGCCAGGCCGGGCGCGTGCACGTGCGGCTGGCGGGTGGCGCGGCCGCCGGCGAAGAGCGCCGGGTCTTCTTCACCGCCGTCCGCGTTCCCAAGGACTGGTTCGGCGACTGGACGGCCGCCACCGTGGACTTCCCGGTCTTTGCGATGGCCGGCGCGGCCCGCGACATCGGCGCTGTGGCCGTCGATGCCCGCGACGATCTCCTCGTGCGGCCGGAGGTGCTGGAGCGCCTCACGCCGCTCGATGAAAACGAAAAGGCCAGGTACGGACTGGCCGGCGCCCAAGCGGCCCTGGCGTATCGCTACGAGGGCCAGCCGTACCAGGCGCGCCTTGCGATCGAGCGGACGCTGCCGCGCGCCACGGCCCGCACGTGGTCGTTCTTCCGCGTAGACCGCGATGCGCTGGCCGCCCACTACGAACTGGCGTACGATGTGACCGAGGCCCGGACGCGGCTTCTAAAGTTCCTGCTGCCCAAGGACACGCCGGAGGCCCTCTCGGTGCGCGGCCTGGGCGGCGTCGCGCTCAAGGAATACACGAGCGAACTCGTCGGCGAGAAGGGCGCCGAGAAGCGCCGCTGGACGGCCGTCCTGGCCGACAGCCGCAAGGGCCCCGTCCGCCTGGCCGTCGATTTCCAGATGCGCCTGCCCGCCGCCGAACTCAAGGACTATGCCCTGCCGCTCATCGTGGCCGACCGCGTGGCGTACCAGTCGGGCCTGGTGTCGGTCGAGGGCAGCCCGGAACTCCAGGTCCAGGTGACGGAGGCCCCGCGCAAGGTCGATGTGGGCGAACTGGCCGACGCCGAGTACCAGCCCGGGCGGCGGCTCCTGGGGGCCTACGGGTTCCTGGGCGAGCCGGCCCCGGTCAAGGTGGCGGTCTCGCGCCATCCGCAGTACGCCCTGCCGCCGGCCGTCGTCCAGCGGGCCGAACTGGCCACGCGCATCTGGCCCGTACGGGCCCAGACGGCCGCGCGGTTCCTCCTGCGCACCAAGGCCCTGTTCCTCGAGATCCGGCTGCCTAAGGGCTCAACGCTGTGGTCGGCTGCGCTCGACGGCAAGTCCATCAAGCCGCAACGCGAAGGCGACAGCCTCCTGGTCAGCCTGCCCGCGGTCGCCCAGGCGACCGGCGGCCCCGCCCGCGAGACGGTGGTCCGCGACCTGGCGTTTCTGTACGAGGCGCCCGCCGTGGCGACCCTCGGCCTCTGGAGCGGCCTGGAGGCCGAGGCCCCGCGCCTGTACCTCCACGGCGGCCAGGGAACCCAGAAAGTCGAAGTCCCGCTGGCCGACCTCCGGTGGCAGGTGTACCTGCCCGCCGGGTACAAGGTTATCCGCTCCGAGGGCAGCGTGGCGACGGAGGAGATCGAGCGGCCGGAACTGGCCGCGGCCCTGGTGGCGGGCGGACTCTGGGCGGCCGGCGGCGGCGTGGACTTTGATTCCGGCGCCATCGGCACGGCCCTGGGCGTCTTCAGCATGGGTTCCATGTCCCTCATTAAGGAGGTGGGCAGCGAGCGGTATGCGTTTGCGCCGTCTGCCGCGTCGGAATCCAAGAGGGCCGCTGAAGGCTGGGACGAAACGGTAGCCGGCGCGGCCGGCGCTAAGGCCGGAGAACTTGCCCCGACGGACGTCAACGGCGACGCCATGGCCGTCTGGGCGCGCGGCGGGCCTGTCCGCAGCACGGGCACGCTCCGTCTGCACGGCGCCACAACTTTTAGTGGCGAGACAACAATTCAAGGTCCCACGGTGGCCACGGCGCCGGTGGGGGGCCCGGGGGCGACGGTGGTGGTCGCGGGAGCCCCGACGGTGGCGCCGCCTCCGGCGGCGCCGGCCGAAGCGCCGCCGCCTCCCCCTACGGCCACACCCCGGCCGGCCAAGTCCGCGCCGGGCAAGAAGCCGCCGGTGGAGAAAAGCAAGGCCGGCTGGGCCCTGGAAGGTTTTTCAAGCCTCCTCATCGAGTTCGACCGGACCGGCCCGCCGCCGATGACGTTCCAGAGCCTGGGCGCCGACCCGCGTCTGGGCCTTGTCGTTGTGAACCTTCACCGGCTGGACTCGCTGGCGTGGGGCCTGGCGCTGGCGGTGTTGCTGGTGGGCCTGGCGATGACCCTCCGGTCCGCCGGGCGCAAGACGGCCTTCCTTCTCGGCGTGGCCCTGGTGGCGACGCTCGTGCCGGTGATGACGGGCCGCATCGAGTTGGCCCTGGTGACCAACGGCATGTTCTTTGCCGCATGCCTCCTGGTTCCGTACTTCCTCGCGGCGGCGCTGGTGCGGTGGATGGCGAAGAAGGTCCACCGTCTGTTGTGGCCGAGCGCGGCCGCGGCGGCGCTGGTGATGCTGGCGGCCGGCGCAGTCGTGACGGCGGCGGGGGCCGGCGCGGCCCAGGCGGCCGAGCCCGCCATGCCGCCGTACGTCATTCAACTGGCGCCCCCGCCCGAGCCCGTCAAGGTGCCGGAGGACGCCATCCTCCTGCCGTACGACCCGGCCTCCGGGACCGGCATCCGGGGGGCCGACCGGCTGCTCATCCCGTATGATAAGTATGTTGAACTGTGGAACCTTGCGTATCCCGAGAAGCCCATCGGCACCCGGCCCCCGCCCGCGCCGTACGCGCTGGCCGGCGCGGCCTTCACGGCCGCCCTCCAGGGCGACGAGTACGTCCTGTTCGAGGGCGCCGTTGAAATCGACGTGTACACGGACGGCTATGCCACCATCCCGCTGCCCCTGGAGGGCGGCGTCCTGGCCAGGGCCGACCTCGATGGCAAGCCCGCGCGCCTGAGCGTGACGCAGGCCGAGCCGCCGCCGGTGCCGCAGGAGACCCGGCAGGGCAGCGCCCAGTTGCACATCGTCAACCTGAGCCCGCCCGGCACGTTCGGTCCGCCGCGCGCGTTCGTCGTCCTGTACGCCTCCGGCCAGGGGCGGCACAAGTTGGACCTGGCGGTCCGCATGAAGTTGGAGAAGCGCGGCGGGTGGCGCGTGGCCGAAGGGCGGCTGCCGGCCGCCCCGGCGACCGCCCTGGTGCTCCGCGTTCCCGATGCGGCCACCGAGGTCCGCCTGGGCGGCATCGCCGACCGCCGGGCGTACGAGACCAAGGCCGCCGACGAGACGATCCGCACCGCCCTCGGCGCCGCCGGCGCCATCAGCATCCAGTGGCGGCCCAAGGTCGGGGAGGGGCAGATTGACCAGACCCTGACGGCCGAGTCGGCCGCCGACCTCCAGGTCCAGGAAGACCAGTTGCGCCTCCGCTGGACCCTCGCGCTGGAGTTCCGCCGCGGCGAACGCGAGTTCTTCTCCGTCGAGGTGCCCGAGGGGTACACCCTATCGAAGGTCGAGGGCGCGAACGTGCGCGGCTGGGAGGTCAAGGACGTTGCGGCCGAGACGGGCGTGCCCGCCGGCCTTCTCACCCGCCGGACGCTGGAGGTCACCCTGCTCAAGCGCACCAAGGCGACCGAGAGTTTCACGGTCACCCTGTGGCGACCGGGTCCGGTGGGCGCCGGGGCGCTCGCCGAGTTCGACGCCCCCCTGGTGGGCGTCGTCGGGGCCATCCGGCACAGCGGGCGCCTGGTCATCCGGCGCTCGCCGCTGCTGGACGTCCGCACGGTGAGCACCTCGGGCGTCACGCGGACCGACCTGCCGCCCGAGCCGCGGGCCGGCTCAGAAAAGGTGTCAGGAACCTTAAGACGTAGGGTTCCTGACACCTTTTCTGACGCCGCCGGCGACTCTGACGAGAGCCCCCTGGGCATCCGCCCGTACCAGGCCTACCAGTTCGTGGCGGTGCCGTTTACGGTGCGCCTGGCGGCGGAGCCGGTCAAGGCGCGGACCTCGGCGGTGGTCCAGACGATCCTCCGCGCCTCCGAGCAGGAACGCACGATGGAGTCGCGCGTGCTCATCACGGCCCAGGGCCGGCCGCTGTACCGCGCCCGCATCGTCGTGCCGGCCGACCTGACGCTGGACCGCGTGCAGGCCCCCGGTGCGTTTGAGTGGGCGTTGACCCAGGAGGGCGGACGCCAGGTCCTCACCGTCCACCTGGGCGCCGGCATCGAGGGCGAGACGGCCATCCTGGTGCAGGGCAAACTCGGGCAGGACAAGCCCGCCCTGGCGTTCGACCTGCCGCACCTGGAAGTCCTCGACGTCCAGCGCCAGCAGGGCGACATCGTGGTCCAGGCCGACCCGTCGCTTGAGGTGAAGGCCGAGGCCCTGAAGAACGTCGAGCGCGTGCTCCTGGAGCGCGTCTTCGGCTGGCTGGCCGAGAGTCAGCGGCGCCTGGCGCAACTGGCGCTGCACTGGTCCGAGGCCGACTATGCCGGGCGGCTGGCGGTCGCCAAAGGCGACCCCGACGTTTCCTGCTTCACGGTGACCAACTCGCGCATCACGGACCGGGCCATCGAGGACGCGGTCCTGGTGAACTGGACCATCAAGAATGCCGGCATCCGCGAGGTCTCGTTCCTTGTGCCCGCGTGGATGAAAGATGCGCGGATCAGCGTGCCGATGCTGCGGCAGAAGACCGTTACGCCCATCGGCGCCGAGCCCGTTCTTAACCAGCCGCTGCGCGTGCGCCTGGCGCTCCAGGACGAGGTGATGGGGGACCTAAAGGTCCTCGTGGAGAACGACCGCCTGCTGACCGATGCGGTGCACGAGGCGCCCATTCCCGTGGTCGAGACGGGCCGGACCGACCGGCGGTACGTGGCCGTCGAGAGCGCCGGCCGCGACGAGACGGTCGTCGAGAAGAGCGATGGCCTGGAGCCCCTCAGCCGCCAGCAGAAGGAGTGGGCGGTCGTGGCCGGGATGCTTCGCGGCGGGCAGACCTCCGCCTTCATCGTGGCCGCAGGGGCCGAGAAACCGCTCCTGGCGTTCCGCACCAACCAACGCAAGGCCGTCGAGACGGCCAAGGGCCGCATCGGCCTGGCCGAGGCCGTCCTGGTGATGGACTCTAGCGGCGCCTACCGGGCCCAGCAGATCTACCACATCGACAATCGCACGGAGCAGTTCCTGGAGATTCAACTGCCCCTGGGGGCGGCGCTCTGGACGGCCCAGGTGGCGGGCGAGCCCGTGAAGCCGGTCGTGCTGCCCGACTCTCCTTCGCCCGCCGACCCGTCCTCCGCAGGTCGCCGCGGCGACCCGCTGCGGAGGGTGGAAGCGGCCGGCGGGCTGCGAAGAGCGGGGGCGGCGGGCGCGGGGCGGGTGCGCATTCCGCTCGTCAAGACGGCCGCCGGCGACCTGGACTACGCGGTGGTCCTGAAGTACGGCGGCAAGTTGCCGCCGCTGGCCGCCCTGCGCCTGGCGCTGGAGTTCCCCCTCATCCGCACCGTCAACATCAACGTGGACCTGAGCCAGGTCCAACTGCATCTGCCCGAGACGGCCGAGTGGCTGTACTTCCGCGGCTCGATGCGACGCGTGACCGAAGAGGGCGAGTTCGATGCCGGTATCCTCTCGTACCAGAACAAGATGGCCGAGGGCCTCGTTCAGGCCCTGCGCTTCGGCAACCCGTTCGAGAAGACCCGCGCGATGTCGAACCTCAAGAACCTCTCCCAGAGCATGCAGCAGTGGCAGGGCGACGTCTCGGGCTATGCCTACAACAAGAACCTCCAGACCGAGGCCGCCAACGCCCAGGTCATCCTTCAGTCGGCGGAAAAGGAAATCCAGCAGCAGGCCAGGCAGGAGGCCGTCGATTTGTACGGCAACAACGATCTTCTGCGCGATGCCTATGCCGGGCAGAGGAACGTCCGGGCCCGCGCCATGGTCAAGACGCTGGGCGACAACTGGGCCGCTGTCCAGCCGCCGCCCGCGGGGCCGGCCGACAGCAGTTCGCTCGGAACCGTTGACGGGCGGTTCAACCGCGAGTGGCTCGCCACGAACAGACTCGAAAACCCCGCCTTGCTCCAGGAGGGCGAGAAGGCGGCCGCCAAGGACCAGAAGGCCCCTGCCCAGCAGCGGCTGGACGTCGGCGGCATAATAAGTAACCAGGCCAAGCCCCAGGCCGCCCAGATGAATCAGCCGGCCGCCGCCGACCTTGCACAGGTTCAGGTCCACGGCAAGCCCGATGTTTCCCAGACACAGGAGTCGGCAGAGCAGATGCGGCAAGGCCGGCAGGCCGGTCCGCAGGAACGCCAGCAGGCGCCGCGCCGGGGCGGACAGGAAGACGTGGTCCAGCGCTACCAGGAGAAACTCGAGAAGCGGGCCGAAATGGACCTCCAGGTCCAGGCCGGGACCACGTTGGCCGTGACCGGTACGGGCCGCGGCCGCGAGATCGGCGGCTTTGAGGGTCTGGAAGGAGGAAGGCGCGGATCGTTTGCCGCCGGCGGTGGGGCTGCGGCCGCGCCGGCGGCGCCGACGGGCCTGGCCAGCCTCGACGTGGAGTTGCCCCTGCGGGGTCGCCTCTTCCGGTTCACGACGCCGGGCGGCGAGATGAAGATTGCCGCCACGGCCGCATCGCTGCGGCTGGTGGAAGGCGCCGAGCGCCTGGGCGCGGTGATTGGGCTCGTGGTGCTGGTGTGGATCGCCTGGCGTCTGGCGCGGCGGGGTTCCTTCGGCCATGCGGCCCAACGGACGGCGTCCACGGTGCTCCTGGTGCTCGGCGTGGTGGGAGTCCTGTTCGGCGTGTTCCCGGTGGCGGGGTTGGCGGCCCTGCTGGTCGGCCTGGTGATGAAGGTGTGGCTGCGTTTTGCCCGGTCGCCTGGGCGACCGGCGTGATGCGGCTGCGGCCGTATCGGGTTAAACTCCGGCCGCCGCCCGATTGTAGCGCGGGGGTTTATCCCCCGCGCGGTCTGCGCGGGGCACAAGGCCCCGCGCTACTTGTCGGCGTCGCCGCGGGGCTTGCGGTCGCCGCGGGCCTTGCCCTCGCGGTCGCGGGCCTTGCCCTCTTCTCCGGTCCACAGGGCCTTGCGGATGGTTTGAAGGACGAACGCCTTGCCATCTCTCTCGCCGAGGACATCGATGGACTTCGTCTTGAGTTTACCGAGGGCGTCCTGGAGGGCGGCAACCGGGGCCTGCAACGCTTCCTGCTGGGCCGGGGTCAGGATGATTTCGGGCGGACGTTCGCCCTTGGGCATATCGCCGGCCTTGCGCTCACGCTTCGGCCCCGGCGCGCCTTCTTCGGCATAGGCGATCACCATCGGGCCGACAACCAGCGCCAGGGCTCCCACGAGTCCCAGCAACCATAACTTCCTCATTTGCTTCTCCTTTTCTCGTCTCGAAAGGCTCAGTAGCGTTTTAAGATTGCGTGCATACACTGCGCCTTTGCGCGGCGGGTCTCCGCACCCGCCGCGTTGGGCACTTCATGTGTATCGGCGCGGCGGTTCAGGAGAACCGCCGCGCACATACGCAATCTTAAAACGCTCAGGGAGCACTTGTTCCCTTCGCGTGCACGAAAGGAGAAACGTGGGGCAGGGGGCTTTATTGCAGGGACCGGATGAGGGCTCAGGACGATGGGGCGGCCGAGAGGGGTGCGCCGGGCTCTTCTTCGGGTCGCCTGGGCGACCGGGCCGCCAGCGCGTTGCGGACCCGGCGCCAGTAGGCCAGCGTGGACGACCTCCGCCACCCCTCCGGACCGCCGTTCCAGATGCGGGCGTACACCTCGTCGGTGGGGGTGCGGCCGGTCTGCCTCCAGTACTGGCGGCCGTAGAAGCCGAGGTAGAGGTCCCACATGCGGCGGGCGGCGCGCGGGTCGCACCGGTCGGCCGCGCTGAAACGGGCCGGGACGCCCCGCAGCCGGGCGATGCGGTTGACGTCCGTCAGGCACACCGAACGAATCTGGGCCATGCCGGTCGCCCCGTCGCACGCGTTGTAGGCGCGCGCGTGGCCGCCCGACTCCACGGCCACGGTGGCCCGCCAGAGGGCGTTGCTCGGCCCCGCGAACTCCTCGGCCCCCCATAGGGCCAGCGCGGCCAGGGGGATGCCCACGGCCGCCGCGCCCAGCGCCAGAATGATACGACCTCGACGCATCCGACGGCTCCTGCCTAAGAGTTCCAAGTTTCAAGTTCCAAGTTCCAAGTGAAAGGCCCGTTTGCGTTGCCGTCTTCAACTTGGAACTTGAAACCCGCCACAGGCGGGCAGGCTCTGGAACTTGGAACTCTTATCTCGGCGGCAATCGGCGACCGCCGGACCCGTGCTTCGGAAACAGCGGGGCGGCCCGTACGGGTCACGCCGGGGTACTGTAGCAACGCAGGTCTGGAAAAGCAAGGGGCCGCCCCCAACTTGCTCCGCCTGGCGCCCGCCGCGAGAAAACAAAATTCCCGGGAATTTCCTGTTGACACTACGAAGTGCTTCGTATAACGTGACGTACGACGAGTTTCGTAATACCACGCCCGCCTGCCAGCCGGCGGGAACGCACGGGAGGATCCGCGATGAAAAAGACCAGACCCCGGCCCACCGGAGCGGAACTGGCCATCCTCCGCGTCCTATGGCGACGCGGGCCGTCAACCGTCCGTCAGGTCCACGAGGCGGTACGGTCCGACCGCGGCACGGGCTACACCACCACGCTTAAACTCCTCCAGATCATGGTCGCCAAGGGCCTCGCCCGCCGCGATGCGTCCGGCCGCTCGCACGTGTACGCGGCGGCGTGCGACCAGGCCGCCACACAGCGCCGCCTGGTCGGCGACCTGCTGGACCGCGTCTTCGACGGGTCGGCCCGCCAACTGGTCCTCCAGGCGCTTGAGGCGCGGCGGGTGACGCCGGAGGAACTCCAGGAAATCCGCCGCCTCATCGACCGCATGGAAGAGGGCCGCCGATGATACCTCCCGATTCTCACTTTGTGTATGCCCTCGGATGGGCCCTGGTCCACTTCTTCTGGCAGGGTGCGGCCCTGGCGCTGGTGGTGCGTGCGGCGATGGCGGTCCTTGCGCGCCGTCCGGCCAACGTCCGGTACGTAGTTGCCTGCGCCGGGCTGGCCGCGATGGCGATTGCTCCTGCGGCCACCGCGCTGATGGTGTCCGGACCGGTTCCCGGGTCCGGCGTGACGGTCCCCGCCCCGGCCGGTGAGGCCGTCGGCGTGCCGGCGTCCGCTCCGCCGGCTTCAATGGCGGAAGCGCCGCCCGCCGCGCCCTCCGGCGCGGCCTGGACCTCGCAACTGGCCGCGCTCGTGGAGAAGTCGCTCGGCGCGATTGTGGTTGTGTGGCTGGTGGGGGTGGCGGCGGTGTCGGCGGTGTACCTGGGCGGATGGGTCCGCGTGCGGCGCCTGGTCTGCCGCCGCGTCTTTCCCGCGCTAGAGAGGTGCGAGCGTGTAGCGGCGGAACTGGGGCGGCGAATGCGGGTGAGCAGGCCGGTGCGGTGCCTTGAGTCCGCGGCGGTCGGCGTTCCCACGCTCATCGGGTGCCTGAAGCCGGTGATCCTGGTTCCCGCGGGCCTGGCGACGGGCCTTGCGCCGGAGGAGGTCGAGGCGTTGCTGGCCCACGAACTTGCGCACGTCCGGCGTTGGGATTACCTTGCCAACATGGTCCAGACGGCGGTGGAGACGCTGCTTTTCTATCATCCGGCGGTGTGGTGGCTGTCGGGCCGGATTCGCGCGGAGCGCGAGCAGTGCTGCGACGAGATCGTGGTGGCCACGTGCGGCAACCGGGCGGCGTACGCCCGGGCCTTGGCCGCACTGGCGGATTCCCAGGCGGTTGCCCGGCCGGCGCTGGCGGCGCGCGGCGGGCGGCTTCCGGAACGCATCAGGAGGATTCTGGCCATGCAGACCGAACGACAAGGCGCGGTGCGTTGGCTGGCGGGGTCGGCGTCGCTGGTGGGGATTGGCGCCGTCCTTGTGACGGCCCTGGCGATAGCCTCGTGCAGCGGCCCGGGGGGCGGGCCTTCCGACGCCGAGAAGGCGCCCCCGGCCATTGCCGACCGGCCGATGATGCTCTCCGAGGCGGACGCGGGCCTCGACCCGGCCCTCGACCGTGTGCAGATCGAGACCTGGATCGTCGAGATCAAGGGCGGGCCCCTGCCGGTCACCCTGGAGGGCAAGGCGCCGGATGCGCCGCCGGGCGCGGCCGCCCCGCGCAAGTTCGAGTTGCCCGGCCTCGCCACTCCGGCGTACCTGACGCCGACCGACCTGGCGCGCGTGCTGGGGCTGGTGAAAGAGCACCCGGGAGGCGGCATCCTGTCGGCTCCGCGGGTGCAGTGCATCGATCGGCAGGGGGTGCGGATGTCCGTGGGTTCGGGTGGCTCGTCGCCGTTCGAGGGCATTGAACTGACCTTTAAGCCCCACGTCAGCGCCGACCGCCGCAGCGTCAGCCTGGACTGGAACCTGGTTATCGCGCGGTCCGGGTCGGCGGCGAAGCGGCTTGAGGCCGGCGCAGGCGTCACGCTGGCGGACGGCGGGGCGGCCATCATCGCCCTGCCGCAGCAGGCAAAGGACCCGACCGTGTTCGTCCTGCTACAGGCGCGGATCATTCCCGGGGCCGGGCAGCCCGCGTCCCCCGCCGACCGCATGTCGCCCGAAGACGAAAAACGCCTCCGCGAGACGCAGCAACTGCTGGAGAAGGACATTGATGTGGACTTTGAGCAGACCAGCCGGGCCGATATTCTCAAGTTCCTGAGCGGAGCCAGCGGCGCCAACATCGTGGTCAGCCCCGACGTTACGACCACGCAGGACGGCGACGAGGGCTTGAAGTGGAAGATCAACGTGCAGGTCAAGCGCGTGACCATCAAGCACGTCCTCCGGATCGTGCTGGGCGAACTGTTCACCTACGAAGTCGGTCCGGGGCACGTGCTGGTCAAGATGAAGGGCTGACGGCGACGGAGAGTTCGCCGCTCTTGGCGCCCACGGTCACGGTGGACCCATCGGGGATTTCGCCGGCGATGATCGCCCGGCCGAGGCGGGTCTGGAGTTCCCGCTGGATGAAGCGTTTCATCGGGCGCGCGCCGTACGCCGGGTCGAAGCCCGCGCGGGCGATGAATGCGCGGGCCTCGGCTGAGAGTTCGAGGCGGATGTCGCGGTCCTTGAGGCGCCGCCGCAGGTCCTCGGCCTGGAGGTCCACGATTTTCTCGATCTCCGCCAGCGTCAGCGGCTTAAAGAGCACGATGTCGTCGATGCGGTTGAGGAACTCGGGGCGCATGGCCGCGCGCAGTTCGCGCAGGACCGCGTCGCGTGCGGCGGGCTTGATCTCGCCCTCGGCCGTCACGCCCTCCATCAGGTACTGCGACCCGATGTTCGACGTCATGATGATGACGGTGTTCTTGAAGTTCACGGTGCGGCCCTGGGCGTCGGTCAGGCGCCCGTCATCCAGAATCTGGAGGAGGACGTTGAAGACGTCGCGGTGGGCCTTCTCGATTTCGTCGAAGAGGATGACGCAGTACGGCTTGCGGCGGACGGCCTCGGTCAGTTGGCCGCCCTCCTCGTAGCCGACGTAGCCGGGCGGCGCGCCCACGAGGCGCGACACGGTGTGGCGTTCCTGGTATTCGCTCATGTCGATGCGGACCATGTTGTCCTCGGAGTCGAAGAGGGCCTCGGCCAGCGTGCGCGCGAGTTCCGTTTTGCCGACGCCCGTCGGCCCGAGGAAGATGAACGATCCCGTGGGCCGCCGCGGGTCCTTGATGCCGCTGCGGGCCCGGATGACCGCATCGGCCACGAGGCCCACGGCCTCGTCCTGGCCGACGACGCGGCGGTGGAGGACCTCGTCCAGGCGCAGCAGTTTCTCGCGCTCGCCCTCCACGAGGCGCGCCAGCGGAATGCCCGTCCACTTGGAGACGATCTCGGCGATTTCCTCCTCGGTGATTTCTTCGCGCAAGAGGCGTCCCGCGCCGTGCTTTTCGGCGAGGCGGGTCTCCTGGGCCGCCAGTTTCCGCTCCAGTTCCGGCAGGCGGCCGTGCACCAGTTCCGCCGCGCGGTTCAGGTCGTACTGGCGCTGGGCCTCTTCGACCTGGCGTCGGACCTGCTCGATCTGGCCGCGCAGGGCCTGGACGGCGTGGATGGACTTTTTCTCGGCGTCCCACTGTGCCCGCATGGCGTCGGCCTTGGCGCGGAGGTCGGCCAGTTCCTTGCGCAGGGCCGCCAGGCGGTCCTGGGAGGCCTTGTCCTTTTCCTTCTTGAGGGCCGCCTCCTCGATCTCCAGTTGCATGACGCGGCGGGTGGCCTCGTCGAGGTCGGCCGGCATCGAGTCGATCTCGGTGCGGATCATGGCGCACGCCTCGTCCACCAGGTCGATGGCCTTGTCGGGCAGGAACCGGTCGGAGATATAGCGATTAGAAAGCACCGCCGCCGCCACCAGGGCGTTGTCCTGGATCTTGACGCCGTGGTGCACCTCGAACCGCTCCCTCAGGCCGCGCAGGATGCTGATGGTGTCCTCGACGGTGGGCGGCTCCACGAGGACCGGCTGGAACCGCCGCTCCAGGGCGGCGTCCTTCTCGAGGTTCTTGCGGTACTCATTCAGGGTCGTGGCGCCGATGCAGTGAAGTTCGCCGCGGGCGAGCATGGGCTTGAGCATGTTGCCGGCGTCGATGGCGCCCTCGGCCTTGCCCGCGCCGACGATGGTGTGGAGTTCGTCGATGAAGAGGATGATGCGTCCCTCGGCCTCCCGGATTTCCCCCAGGACGGCCTTCAGGCGTTCCTCGAACTCGCCGCGGTACTTCGCCCCCGCCACCAGCGAGCCCATGTCGAGGGCGAAGACGGTCTTCTGCTTCAGGCCCTCCGGCACGTCGCCGCGCACGATGCGCTGGGCCAGGCCCTCGACGATGGCGGTCTTGCCGACGCCCGGCTCGCCGATGAGGACGGGGTTGTTCTTGGTCCTGCGCGAGAGGATGCGGATGACGCGGCGGATTTCGGCGTCGCGGCCGATGACCGGGTCCAGCCGCCCCGTGCTGGCCTCCTTCACGAGGTCCCGCCCGTAGCGCTGGAGGGCCTCGTAGGTGCCCTCGGGGGCGGCGCTCGTGATGCGCTGGCTGCCGCGCACTTCCGCCAGGGCCGCCAGAAACCGGTCGCGCGTGATGCCGAACTTCTTAAGGGCCTGGGCGGCGGGGGCGGCGTCGCCTTCGTCCAGCATGGCCAGCACCAGGTGCTCCACCGAGACATACTCGTCCTTGAGTCGCCGGGCCTCGTCCTCGGCCCGCACGAGCACTTCGTTCAGGCGCCGCGTCAGGTAGACCTTGCCCGGTTCGGCGCCCGGGCCGCTCGTTTGCGGGCGGCGCTGGAGGTCCCGCTCGACCTCGGCCAGCAGGGCCTCGGGCGGGGCGTCCATCTTGTTGAGGAGCCTCGGCAGGAGGCCCTCCGGCTGGGCCGCCAGCGCCGCCAGCAGGTGCTCGACATCGACTTCCTGGTGGCCGCAGCGGACCGCGCGGCTCTGCGCATCGTGCAGGGCTTCCTGGCATTTCTGGGTCAGGCGGTTGAGGTCCATGTTTTCCTCCGATGTGCGGCGGGTCAGGGTACGTGTTTAGCGTGCCCTCAGCGGCTGTCATTCTGAGCGAGCGCAGCGAGCGAAGAATCTCGACCGCCCGAACGGCGAGATTCTTCGGCCCCGTAAACGGGGCCTCAGAATGACAGCGCTAACCACGTACGGGGTCAGGAGACCCGCCGCGCATAGCGCCAACATGCTAAACGGCAAACGGCAAGAAGCAATGACTAATCAAACGGCAAACGGAGAACCGGCGGAACCGGCTGTCCGGGGCCGGTTCTGACCGGGCCCATCGGGCCCCTCTTCATCATGCTGAGCAAAATGCGTGCCAGAAGTGGGCTTGCGTAAGTGAAGGCTTTTCGGGGGCTTATGATGCCTGCCGCGCGCCCGGTTCCTGATGCGGCGAGCGGCCGGTCTGCCGTTTTGGCAGGGGCCGGGTTTCTGTAGTGTGACGACTACGGGGGATACTTCCGCTCGCCGGGTGGCATGGTCAGAAAAGGTGTCAGGAACCTTAAGTCGTAGGGTTCCTGACACCTTTTCTGACCACCTTTTCTGACTCGCGCGCCGGGGGCAGAAGCATGCCCGGCAAACGGCGTACCGGGCATGCCACCCCCGTAACCGATGCCGTGGGTTTTTCACGAAATGTGTTGACATTCCCGTCCGGTGATTATGATGGCACTCGGCCGCGCACCGTGGGGGTCGCGGTCCTGCCTACTGAAGGAAGGAGACGTGCCATGCCGAAGACCCGCGCTGTCCGATGGATGTTCATGGTTGCCCTTGCGTTCGCCCTTGCCGCCGCCTGCGGCGCCGCTGACAAGGGTCCGCTCCAGCAGGCGGGCAAGTCCGGGGGTGCGAGGAAGGCCGGCCCCGAAGAGAAAGGCCCGCTTGACCAGGCGCTTAAGGCCGCCGAGGCCAGGAAGGTCGAGCCGCTCGTCGTCCGCATGTACAACGTCCAGGACCTCATGATGGGCCGCGACTCTCGGTATTCAGGGCCTTTGCCGCCTACGCATCCGGATGCAGGCGGTTCCGTTCTTCAGATGGCCGCGCAGCAGAGGGCCGGCGGAGGCGGCGCAGGGCTGTTCGCCAGCGCCCAGGCTGTCGGGGACCAGGCGGCCATCGCCTCCACCCTCAGCCCCGAAGTGGTCACGGAAGTCATTCAGCGGACCATTGACCCAGAGACCTGGGAGGACATGGGCGGGCGCGGCAAGATCACCAGCGTCGGGGCGCTCCTGGTCGTGACTCAGACGGCCGAGAACCAGAAGAAGATTGCCGAACTGCTGGAGCAGTTCCGGGCCCAGCGGCAGATGGTTGCTATCGAGGCCCGCTGGATCCTCCTGGACGATGCCCAGGTGGCCAAACTTACGCCCGAGGCCGGCAAACAGACCGTCCCCGTCGAGGTCACAGATGCGGCCCTCGCGGCCGCGCAGGCCAAGGTCATCTATCGCGGCCAGATAACCTGCTTCGACCGCCAGAGGGTCCACGTGGCCACGGGCAAGGCCCACGTATACATTGTGGATGCCGAACCGGTCGTGGCCGAGAGCGCCGTTGGCTGGGACGCGCAGATAAGCGGCTATTTGATGGGCGCCATGGTCGAGATCGTTCCGGCCCTCTCGCCGGACGGCAAGGCCGTGACCGTGGACCTCCAGAGCCACGTGAGCGAGGCTGGAGGCGAGAATCGCAAGGCGACTCTCACAGCCGCTATCGGCGGCAAGAGCCCCGGCACCGGCACCGCTACCGTCGAAATCGACCTGCCGCAGCACCTCTTGCAGACGTTGAGCACCTCCATCCGCATGCCGCTCGGCAAGGCCATCCTCATCGGCGGCATGACGTCGCCCACGGCCTCCGACGGCAAGGTCCTGTACCTCATCCTGGAGATCTCGGCATCGAAGTAGTAGGGTGCTCGCCCCGGGAGGTCATTTAGATGAAGAAGACCAAAGAATTCGACTGTGTCCGGGTGAAGGACGAGATTCAGGCCCGCCTGACGCGACAGTGGCGCGGGTTGACGGACGAGGAGATACGGGAGCGCATCCGGCGGAAACTGGCCACGTCGCGGAGCCCCATCGCCAAACTGTGGCGGAAATTGGTGGCGCGCGAGAAGAAAGCGGCGAAGGCGGCCGGCGCCCGCCGGCCGGCCAGGCGGACGCGGCGCGCTCGCAGCCCCGCGTGAGCACGCGGACCGCGCCCAGTACGGTCCTTGTTGCCACCGGACGCGTACGCGGCGGGCGTACTGGCCCGCGGGGCATCCGGTCTTGCGAAGGCAGGGACGGCGCGCCGGGGGTCACTCTGCCGCCAAGGCCTAGGTCCGTCGCGAAGTAGGCGAGAGCGCCGCAAGAGAACTCATCAGCCCACGCAGGCCGAGTGCTTTGTACGCACCTTGTCCGGGTTGCGACTTGGCCGTCCGCGTGAGTAGCCCGCGTGCGTGCGGAGCACGCACCCTACATACTGGGCGGCGGGGCATCCCCGAAATCCGAAATACGCCCGGCCTGCGACCATTGCTTGTCGGACGCAAGGTGGCGATGTGGGACTAACAGCCATCCGCTACTTGGCCTTCGCACGCCGCCGCGGAGACACGATCGGATGCCCGCTCTTGCGTTCGCGCTTGCGGGCGTCCTCGGCTATCGCTCGAATATCGTACTTGAACTTGGCCGCAATCTTCTGGCGGATCTTTCGCACCTCGGCCACAATCGGATCGTCCCACATGGCTACTCTCCCATCAACTCTTCCGGCGTGGTAATGACCGGGATCTCATAGTCCTTACCCCCCAGGTACCGCCCCAACTCGCGCAGCAACTCCGCATTGGCCAGGTGACGGCAGTTCCAAGTCAACAAGACGTCCATCTCGTGCACGGACGCCACGGCGACGTGGAGTGCATCAATGCCCGCCCTCGGCGGCAGCATTCCGTCCGCAATAAGCGCCCGCCCAAGTTCGATCACCTCATCCGTTACGGGCAACTGCCTGAGGCCCTTCAACAGGACCAACCGCTTCTTGGCCGCCACCGGGTCTCCACCAGCGGCCTCATTCAGAACGAACTGCGAAACGTGAAGATCAAACCCCCGCCGCCGCTCCCACCACTGGCGAGTCACCTCCTGGTGCGCCGCCAGGATCAGGTCCCGACTCGGCCGCGCCGTCAGGTAACTGACGATGGTCGTTTCCAGGTAGACGCGCTGCTTCACGTTCGTCCCCCGCCGGCACTTCAAACCGTTGCGTGCTATTGCCGCACTAAAGATTATACCCTATTCGGCGCCGGTGGCAAGCGCAGGCCTCGCTTGCTGCAAACCTGTCGGATTCCAGGTTGTCAGAAGCGGGCTTCCTTGTACACTCTGTCCGTCATAGGTGCAGGCGCTGCGGGCGCCGGCACGCGGCGGACGGCAAGTCTTGTTCAAGCAAAGAGCGCCGGCCGGGTCAGTAATTGGTTGTATCAAAATCCTTCCTCTGCGTTCTCTGCGTGCTCCGCGGTGAGATATGACGGCGCCGAACTACAGGGTTACGCCCGCAACTCGGCCGCAAGCGATGATTCGAGGGCCGCCAGGATGCGGCCCTGCATGTCGTCGGCCTGCTCGTGCGTGAGTGTGCCGGAGGGGCTGCGGAGCACGAGGCGCAGGGCCACGCTCTTTTTGCCCGCCGGTATCTGCTTGCCGCGATAGACGCTCAGCGGTTCGGTGGATTCCAGTTCCGCCACGCCTGCCGCAGCAACGGCCTGGGTAATCTTCTCCCACGTGACCGCCTCGTCCACCACGATCGCCAAATCGCGCACGATCGAAGGGAATTGCGGCAGGGGCTTAAACTGCGGGCGCAGGTCCGCCGCCTCGATGAGCCGCTCGAAATCCAGTTCCGCCACGGTCGGCGGCTCGTCCAGGTCGAACGCCTTGGCGGCCTCGGGCGTGGCAAGGCCCATCATGCCGACGGGCCGGCCGTCGAGCAGAATCTCGGCCGCAGCGCCCGGCGCAAGGTCCGGGTAGCGGTCGGTGGCGGCGAACTTGATGCGGCCGCCGATGCGGAGGGCATCGAAGACGGCCTCCAGCGCCCCGCGGACCGCCTGGAAATCATCGTGGCTCGCCAGGGCGAGGCACGCGGTTTCCTGCGGCAGTTCCTGGCCTGGGGCGGGCACGAAACGCTTGGCGATCTCAAAGAGGCGTGTGGCAGGGTTGCCCGCGCCCTGGTTCGCGCGGAGCGATTCCAGCACCCCCGCCGTCAGAGACTCGCGCAGCGCCAGGGGCGTCCCGCGGCACATGAGCGGCTCGGCCGTGACCTCGCGCGGCCGCATCCGCACGGCGTGGTCGCGGCTGGTGAACGAGTACGTCACGGCCTCGAAGTACCCGGCCCCGGTCAGGACCTCGCTCACGGCGTCGCGGACCTGCTCGGCCTTGGTGCGCGGCGCGTAGGCCAGGGGGATGTCGCGGCTCTCGGGGATCTTCTCGTAGCCGTGATGCCGGGCGACCTCTTCAATGAGGTCGGCCTCGCGCTCCAAATCGGGCCGCCAGGAAGGGATGCGGATGCGGATCCGCTCGGCCGCGGCCTCGAGCACTTCGCACTCCAGCCGCCGGAGGATCTCGGCGGCCGCCGGCGCGGGGACCGCCAGCCCCAGGAGCGCCTCGATCCGCGCGACGCGGAGCGTCACTTCCCGCGCCGGCGGCAAGGGCTTGCCAGCCGCCGCCACGCCGCGCGCCACCTTGCCGCCCGCCGTCTCGACGATGAGTTGGCAGGCCCGGCGGCTGGCCCAGTCGGTGGCGGCGGGGTCCACGCGCCGCTCAAAGCGGAAACTGGATTCGCTCGCGAGGCCCAGCGTGCGGGCGGTGTTGCGGATGCTCAGCGGGTCGAAGACGGCGGCCTCCAGCAGCACGTCGGCGGTGGCGGCGGAAATCTCGGTGTCCACGCCGCCCATGACGCCCGCCAGGGCGACCGCGCGGCGGGCATCGGCAATCACCAGACGCTCGGCCGACAGCGTGTGCTCCGTGTGGTCGATGGCGATGAACCGCTCGCCCGGCCGCGCGCGGCGGACGACGATGCGGTGCTCGGCCAGCGGGGCGTAGTCGAAGGCGTGCAGCGGCTGGCCGCACTCCATCATCACGTAGTTCGTCACATCGACGATGTTGTTGATGGGCCGCACGCCCACCGCCTCCAGCCGCCGGGCCAGCCACGCGGGGCTCGGCCCCACCTTCACGCCCTTGATGATGCGGGCGGTGTACAGGGGGCAGAGGGCCGGTTCCGCGACCTCGACCTTCGCGAGCGCATCCACGCTGTCGGACAGTTCGGGGTACGCGACGGCGGGCCGTTTCACCTTTACGCCGAGGGCGGCCGCCAGTTCGCGCGCCACGCCGATGTGGCCCAGGCAGTCGGGGCGGTTGCTGGTGACCTCCACCAGCAGCCGCGCGTCGCCGCCCGGAAGGTCGGTGATGTCATCGACGTTCAGGCCCACGCGCGTCAGGGCCTGGGCGACCTCGCGGACGCCCAGGTCCGTCGGCACGTATTCCTTGAGCCACAGGTAACTGATATTCATGGCGGTTCTTTCGTTGATCGTGAGCCGTTCACCCCTCTCTCCGCCGGGGGAGAGGGGGTGGGGGTGAGGGGGAGTTGTTGGCGCAGGGCACCCCTCACCCGGCCTTCGGCCACCCTCTCCCCCAAGGGGAGAGGGGCAACGGCATGTTACGTTAACCACGTACCGGCGGCGACGGCGATTATAGGACGGCCCGCGCGCACCTGCAAGTTCCTGTGTGGGCTACAGGTAACCCGTTAGTTACGGTTGGGCCGGGGATTATGTAGCGCGGGGGTTTATCCCCCGCGCGGCCGTGGGCCGGGGGGAAAAACCCCCGCACCACGACGGCGAAACCGTGGCCCCCACACACAAAAAAACAGAA
>Ga0315294_10002262_pt1 | contig 21037 bp, 18 predicted proteins | sample YL17G13_40_MG_FD_203626 | JGI IMG/M metagenome (GOLD analysis project Ga0315294, IMG submission 203626) | Sediment microbial communities from Yellowstone Lake, YNP, Wyoming, USA - YL17G13_40 | ecosystem: Environmental > Aquatic > Freshwater > Lake > Sediment | place: USA: Wyoming | collected...
TCCCGGGTAATGAAGGGATCGAGACTGGTCACGGTGATGGTTTCATAAGGATTATTGGCGACGACCTGAACGAACTTATCTTCTTTTTTGACCGGCAATCCCTTAAATGGATCGATATAAAAATCCGAACTCAACGACAACCGGCCGATCTCGACCAGGGGGTTTGAAAAAACGTCCCTAACTACCCAGAGCGAGTCTGCGGACCGTTCGTCCAACGCGTATGAATCCTTCTCCCAAAAATTTTTCTTGTTCACTACCCAACCCCTACCGGTTTCGAGAACGTTCTTAGGTAGGATGACGAAGATACTCTGCGGATCGAATTCCTCGTTGGTCCGGTTATAATTGAATTTACCATCAGCATGGACATCCCATAAACCCCAGATAATGTCCGGCGCGTTGTCGGTCCTTTCGCCACTTTCCGCGATCTTATAAGCAGTCAACGTTCTCCGGACCAGGAGACGCCAGGACCCGTCCGGGTTTTGACTCGTGACCCAGATCTTTGTTTCCTCGTCCGTGCCGAATATTTCCTTATCCTTGACCCGGGTACCGGCGCCCGTATAAGTCAGTTCCTGGCCGATTGATAAATTATATCGTGGGGCTTTCGTTGCCGCTTTGTTCGGGACATACGGTCCTTGCGCCGCGGCCAGCGTGAAAAGCAAAAAAATAACGCCCAAGGTCGTTTTCGGTCTCATTTTAACCTCCTGATATCGCTTTAATTATATATATCTCACCCGCGAAGTAAACATATTGTTAGATCGGAACGTGAAAGCGACCAGGTATGATGTTTAATATCTCTTCTCTCTGGCGATCTAAAAATTACATGTGATTGATCGGAACGTGAGGTAGGGTCGGCTTGCCGAGCCGGTTCAGAATATCGCTCTCAATCACGCCGTAAAATTGGTTCTTGAATGAATCGACCGTGACGTTGGCCGTGTCCGCGAGCTTAGCCAGTTCGTGGGGATCGTCAAAATCCGCCTTGGTCAGGCGGATCATGTACAGCCGGGCGATCTGGTAAGATTCGGAGCCGACGTTGACCATGCGCGCCTTCATCCGTCCGGTCTCCGGATTCAGAACATCCTTGAATGGGATCGCGACGAATTGTCCTTCCCGGATCGCGATGATATCCGCGCTGCCGCCGTCCAGGATGTGCCGGGCTGCGCAGTAACCGAGGTCGCGGGTATATTCCAGGTCCAGCGGGATCGGATCCGCACACCGCAATTCGTATCCGATGTTCTTATCGACGATCGTGCATTTGATCCCTAGCAGGGCCAGCCTTTCCAGGACGTGGATCTTGAGGATCTCCGCGAGGTTAACCTCGGACAGTCGGACGTGACCGTATGTGTCGCGCTCCAAGTTCGCGAGCGCATCCAGTTCCTTGGAGTCGATGTGTTCCAGCAGGCCTTCGGCCAGCACGGCTACGCCGTCGGTCCGACCGTAGCTTAGCCGTTTGATGATCGCGCCAATCAGGATGTCGACGATCTGTTTAAGGCGGACCTTCGATTCGGGAAATTCCTCGGGGATGATCGTGAGCGTCGCGCCCGCCGCCTTGCCGATGCCCAGGGCGAGGTGCCCGGCGTCCCGGCCCATCGAGACCACGAAATACCAGTGATGGGTGGTCTGGGCGTCGACCATCAGGTTCTTGATTATTTCCACGCCGATGTGACGCGCGGTTTGATAACCGAACGTGTATATTCCCTGGGGAAGGTCGATATCGTTATCGATGGTCTTCGGCCGCCCGCTTCCTGCTCGACCCGCATCGCGCTCGAGCAGGTGTCGTCGCCGCCGATAACGATCAGCTTGTCGACATCGAGACGAAGAAGCGAAGTTACGGTCAGGGCGAGGTTCTTGGGATCCTGGGACGGGTTGTCGCGGGCGATGCCGACGAACGAACCGCCCCGGAAATGGATCCGGCTTACGGTTTCGATGGTCAGGGGTAAAACGTGGCTGATATCGCCCTGCATGATCCACTTGAATCCGTCGCGGATGCCGAGCACTTCGTACCCATCGAGCTCGGCGCAGATCGTCGCGGCGCTGATCACGCTGTTGATGCCGGGCGCGGGCCCGCCGCCGACTAGGATCGCCAAATTCTTCTTGTTCGCGCTCACTCTTTTCCTTTCTTCATAATTCGTTTAATATATACGGAATCGCGGGGATTGTCAACCCATACCTGAACGAAAGATCCAAGATACACGATACATGATACATGAAAAAAATACCGTATAGTATCCGAGAACCCTCATCCTGTATCCTGAATCATGGATCGGAAATCAATTGACGCCGGGCGGTTTTTATGCTACAATATGCCGTTAAGGAGGAATCAATGAAAAAACTTCTGGCTTTGACGTTGGGTATCGCGTTCTTTTCGTATCTCTACGGTTTTACGATCGGCGCCGGTATCGCCGGCTACGATGTGGTGAGCGAGGGCCGTTCCTTTTCCCTGCTCGCGGACGCCGCGCTGCCGATCATCCCAACCCTGCACTGGCGCGCCGGCATCTTCAACCTCAATTTTCACCTTGAACCGCAGGAGACCGATGTCCGCCTGGGCACTGGGCTCTCGTCCGACCTGCTGTTCTTCATACCGGCGGACATGCCGGTCACTCCCTATCTTGTTACCGGCGTGGTTGCGGGTTTTTATACCCATGAAAATATGGGGCAAAGCGAAAGCGTGACCTTCATTTATCTCAAAGCCGGGCTGGGCGGCCAAATCGATATCGGAGCGGTTTTCGGTTATCTAGAACTGGGCACAGATTTCTCACTGACCATGAGCGAAGGCAGTTCCCATTCCGATTTTCCCATCTTCGTTCAATTGGGTATCCGCAAACCCTTGAATTTTAAAATAAAAAGATAGATAAAAACAAAAAGGCTCCGTTACGGGGCCTTTTTGTGAGTTACAGCTTCAGAAACCGCTGGATGTTGAACGCTCGGATTTCGACCGGGCGGGTCTTGATTTCCGGTCGTTTCTGATTATCATTTCTCATGAAATGTCCGCAGTGCGGCGCGGAAAACCAGGCCAAAAATAAATTTTGCCCGGAATGCGGTTACAACCTCCAGACCGCCGCGAGCCTTAACCGGATCGAGCTGGTCAAGAGGGAGATCCCCGAATCCCTGGTGCATAAAATAAAGCTCACCAAGGATTCGATCCAGAAGGAACGCCGCAACGTCACCGTCGCCTTTACCGACATATCCGGATTCACCACGATGTCCGAGCTCCTCGATCCCGAGGAGCTGACCCTCTTGATGAACGATTGCTTTAAAAACCTAAGTATGATGGTGTACCGTTACGAGGGGATTATCGACAAGTTCATCGGCGACTGTATCATGTCAATCTTCGGCGCGCCGATCTCCCATGAGGACGATCCGGAACGGGCGATCCTGGCCTGCCTGGACATGCAGCTCGCTCTTAACGAGATCAACGCGCGCCTGGACCCCACGATCAAGAAGCTCTCCATCCATTCCGGCATCAATTCTGGCGAGGTCATCGCGGGTAAGATCGGCTCTGACCTGCAGATGGAATATACGGTTATGGGCGACACGGTGAACGTCGCCCAGCGGCTGAAGGATATCGCGCAGCCCGGGACGGTCCTGGTCGGGCCCGAGACATACAACCGGGCCAAATACGCATTCGATTTTCTCAGTCAGGACCCGGTCCAGCTCAAAGGCAAGGCGGAGACGGTCAAAACCTACGAGGTCGTCGGACGGAAATGGGGTTCGGAATATGGGCTCAGCGCCTTCCGTTCCGACCTGGTCGGCCGGGATAAGGAATTCGATAAGCTTAAAACCGGACTACAAGACCTTTTGCGAAAAAAGGGTTCCATTTTCCTGATCAAAGGTGACATCGGCGTTGGCAAGTCCCGGCTGCTTTATGAATTCAAGAAACACCTGGCGGTTGCAGCTCCCCAGTTCACGATCTTCGACGACCGCGGCCTTTCCTACGAAAGTTCGATCCCGTTCAAATCCTTCTCGGACTGCATCGCCCGGTACCTGACCGCCCGGGAAACCAAGACCGATGAAAACCCGGACCAGCTCATCCGGACCCGCGTCTTGGAGCTGCTCGGCGCCGAAGCGGAGGATATCGGGCCTTACATCTATAAGCTCCTGGGTCTCGAACTCACTCCCCCGGAAGCTGAAAAAGTCCGTTTCCTCGACGGTCATTCGCTCCAGCTTCAGATCTTTCTGGCGGTCGCGGCCCTGTTCGAGAAGATCGCCGCGATCACGCCAGCCGTCATCATCATCGACGACATCCAGTGGTACGACTCCGCTTCGCTCGAGCTGATCAATTTCCTGCTCGCCGGGGTTAATAAAAACAATATCACGTTCGTCCTGAGTTACCGGCTTGGATACGTCGATTCGATCAAGAAATTCCTGGATGGGATCCGGGGAAACTACGGCGCGGTTACAACGGAGATCGGACTTGCCAACCTTTCCCCGGATGACAGTATCCGCCTGATCGACAACCTGGTCGGCGGTAAGTTGTCCGAACCGCTGAAAAAGTTCATCCTTGAAAAAAGTTCGGGCAATCCGTTCTTCATTGAAGAGATCGTCCGGAACATAATCGAATCCGGCCGGTTGGCCCAAGCCGGGACCATCACCGAGCGGGATATCCATATCCCCGGGTCGATTGACGCCGCCATAACTTCCCGGATCGACGGCCTGGACAAAGAGGCGAAATACCTGCTGAAGATCGCCGCGATCCTCGGCCGCTCGTTCCCGCGGGCCTTGCTTGAGGAGATCGTCCGGGAGAAGGATATCCTGATCCATGTCGACGACCTGGAACACTCCGAGTTCCTGGTCCGTATCAATAAAAACAACCAGCCCCATTATGCTTTCCGACACCCGCTTTTCCAGGAAGTCGGATACAACAGCATCCTGAAGAGCGAGCGCGTTATCTACCACAAGATCATCGCCGAAACCATCGAGGCCAAATTCCAGGACCGGTTGGAAGGATATTATTCTGTGCTCGCCGACCATTATTACCAGTGCCATAACCTGGAAAAAGCGGTGCCGTATTCGATCAAGGCCGGAGACGAGGCGGCCGGGTTGTACGCTAACGAAGAAGCGCTGATCAATTACCAGACGGCCCTGCGAAATATCGGCTTAGGTCCGGACCGAAACTCGGTGCTGGAAAAGATCGCCAACATTCAATTTTTAACCGGACAGGTCGAAGAAGCGCGAAAAAACTACCAGACGCTGCTCGATCATGCGGCCGATCCCCTGACCATGGCGCGAATCGCGGGCCAGATCGCTTCGATCCTCGAAAATACCGGGCAGATCGACGAAAGTATCGCGCTCCTGGAAAAAACCATAAAGGGCATAGCCCACATCGAATCACCGGTATTGATCACGTTGAACAATAAACTTGCTACGATCCTGATCGAAGCCAAGGCGGATTACCAGAAAGCCCTTGACCTGATCGAAAAGAGCCTCCACATCGCGGAGCAGATAGGGGATAAAACACTCATGGCCGACGGTCGGCGCATGAAGGGACATGCCCTGTACCGGATGGGCGCCGGCCGGGAAGCCTTTGCCGTTCTCCAGGAAGCGATCCAGTTATACGAAGCGGAAAATAACCAAGCCGGCCTTGCCTCGCTTTACGTGCTCATGGCTTCGGTCTGCCGAATGCTGGGCGACTTGAACCATGCGATCCTCTATGGTCAAAAGGGTATCGAAGGTAATCAGCGCATCGGAAACCGGCGCATGGTCGCGGTCGCATATAACAACCTCGGGACTTACTATGACCTGGCCGGCGACCAGGAAAAATCCCTGTATTATTATGAAAAAAACCTCGTGATACGCAAGATCCTGGGCGATAAAAAAGGCGAGGCAATCGCGTATTCCAACATGGGTATCCTCAAACAGCAAATGGGCGAGGTTGACGCGGCTGTGGAATATTATTTGAAGACGAAGGAAATAATGGAAGGTATAAACGACGTACGGGGCATGATCCATACTTACCATGCCCTGGCTAAGATATTTTCCCAGCGCGACCAGCGGGATACGGCTTTTGACTATCTAAACCGGGCTGCGGCCCTGGCTCGAAACGTCGACGATCGGCTCCTGCATATCGATATTCACGAACAGTTCGGAGTATTTTATACCGAATTCGAGGAATTGGAGAAAGCCGGCGCTGAAATTCAAGCCGCCTATGATCTGGTCCGCTCCGAACAGGATAAATTTCGACTTTTTTATGTGCTCGTCGACCGGGCGGAATTCCTTTATGTGAAAAAGAATCCGAACGCCCTAGAATCCGCGCAGGAAGCGGTAAAGGTTGTCAAAGAGCTTAAAGCCCGGAAGGAAGAAGCCGATGCCATCCGCGTCCTGGGCAAGATCCAGGCGCTGCTCTGCGACGATCACGAACGGGGAACGGAAAATGTCAAGCAGGCGCTGGCCATGGCGGAAGAATCGGATTACAAAATGATCATACCCCTATGTAAAGAAACCCTCGGCGAGATCCTGCTCGCTCAGGGGAAAACGGACCGGGCTCGGGAATACTTGATCCCGGCCCGTGAACACTTCGTTAAGATCGGCGATGTCCGGATGACCCGGAAGATCGACCGGTTGCTAAAGAACGGTCATTGACAGCTTGATGATTCGGAATAAAATATTATCAGGAGGTTTGATGAAAATAACCATCTTTTTCGGCATGCTTGTATTGACCTTCATCGGCTGCGCGACGAACGCCAAAGTAGAGGTCGGCCTGATCGATGAAGCGTTATTCGCCAGGGCGCCCCTCGGCGATGTTTACTGTCGGATTACGAAGCTCGAATTACCCGGGGCGACGGATTATGAAACGATATGGGAAGGCGTCAAATGGGTCGACGTACCCGTCCAAACCGGTGTCTTCGCGAGCATAACCGATTCCAAGGTGGATGTCATCCCCGACAGCTACCGCAGGATCAGGATCACCGTCGATTCCCTGAGTTATATTGCCGCAGATGGTACTACCACTGGTCTGATTACAAGTTCGATTCAGTTCGTGGCCGAAGCGTTCACGGATATTATCGTGTCCGACGGCGATGAATTGACCTTTGCGGTGAATATCCGCTCCGATATCTGGTTGTCTCTTAACCCCGTGCAAATAATCAGCGGTCATACCGCGTTCGAAGGGGCTAACCTTAAGCTCCAAAATTAAGATCTTATCCCGCGGTCCAATCGCATAATGTTCCGAAAAATTCTCAAGTTCGAACGGGTCACATCAACTCAGGACGTTTGCCGCCGCTTGATCCCTAAACAGGAAGAAACGGCAGTCTTCGCCTACAGCCAAACCCGGGGTCGGGGCCGGCAGTCCCGTCATTGGTCGTCGCCCAAAGGCGGGATGTACCTGTCGCTCCTGCTCTTTCCCGAAAACCAATCCCGCACCTTGCCTTTGGCTGCGGCTCTCGCTGTCATCCGGATCCTGGAGAGACTCGGGTTTAAGAATCCCGGCATACACTGGCCCAACGACGTCATGCTCGATAACCATAAAGTGTGCGGCATCCTTTGTGAGCAGGTTCGGAACGCCTTTATCTGCGGTATTGGTTTGAACGTCAACACCCGGAGGTTTGACCGGAGCGCGGAATACGCGACTTCCCTGGCCCGAATCTCCGGAAGGGAATATGATATTGAACGGATCATGGACGACCTGATCCTGACTTTTTATCCGCTTTACCGGGAGACCCAAAAAGACGGGCTTGACATCAAAACCATCAAACCCTATTTGTCGGGTATCGGCGAAATGATCGAAGTAAAAGTGAGGGGCGGAAAGGTGAAAGGCACGGTCTTCGATATCGACAGTGATTGGGCGCTCCTCCTGTCCGACGGCTCAGGCATGATCCGAAAATTCTATTACGGCGACGTGCGGCGCCTGCAATGGTAGTCGCCCTCGACATCGGCAATACGAACATCCACGCCGGCCTTTTCCGTGACGGCCAGCTCGTTAAAACCCGATCGTTCCCGGTCCATCCTATCCCGCATCTACCTCGCTTAACAGAATGGCTCGGTCGCCAGAAACTGGACGGCGCTGGGATCGCTTCGGTCATCCCCGATCTGACCCTTACGGTCGCGCGGATCTTCCGCGAAAAATTCCGCATCCGCCCGCTGTTCCTCAGCTGCCGCTTGGATTGCGGTTTCAAGTTCGGCTATAGAGATCCCCGGCAGATGGGCGCGGACCGGATCGCAAACCTGGCCGGCGGGTTGGCCCAGTTCCCCGAGAACTTGATCGTCGTTTCCTTCGGGACCGCGACCGTGATCGACGCTGTATTCCGGAACGGCTATCATCCCGGCGGCATCATCCTGCCCGGCATCGGCCCGGCACTGGATGTCCTGGCCGAAAAAACCGCCCAGCTCAAGAGGTATCCGATCCGAAAACCGGTCCCGATCGTCGGGCGGACCACGGCCGAATGCGTTCAGGTCGGCGTGATGCAAGGTACGGCTCTGTCCGTTCAGGGTTTTATTCACCGGTTCAGGAAAATCTACAAACGCGAATTTTTATGCCTGGCCACCGGCGGCTGGGCTCGGGTAATAGCGCCGCTCATCCCCGAGGTCGACCGCGTCGTGCCGGATCTGAGCATCTGGGGCATTTACACGATTTACCGGAAAAATGCCTGAACTCCGAAAAAAAATCTTCGTCACGCATAGCGCCCGGGAAACCCGGGCTCTGGGCCGGGAGATAGGGCGATCATTAAAGCCGGGCGCGATCATCCTCCTCTTTGGAGAGTTGGGCAGCGGTAAAACGGTTTTTACCAAGGGGCTGTGCCGGGGTTTGGGGGTCAAGGAAACCGTAACCAGCCCGAGTTTCGTGCTCGTCACCGAATATCGCGGCCGTCTGCCGGTCACCCATATCGACCTGTACCGGTTGGACGGCCATGCCGCCGGCCAAATGCCGATCGAAGAGTATTTCAACGAACACGGTCTGACGGTCATCGAGTGGGCGGAAAGACTTTCTTTCCTTCCCCGCGCGAAAGGGTTGAAGATATCGATAAGAATTTTAACGAAAAATTCCCGGGAGCTAAGAATTGAAGTGCTTGGGCATTGATACCTCCGGCGATATTTTTTCCCTGTGCCTATGCGAGGACGAACGGCTGCTGATGGAAGTCAGAAAAAACCGGTCCGCGGAACCGGGCGTACGGGACGCCCATTTCTTCGCCGAAGCGCGGGAAATGATCGGTCACCTGGGCATCGAACCCTTGACCGTGGTTGCGGTCAGCGTCGGCCCGGGCATGTTCACTTCGCTCCGGATCGGGATCAGTCTCGCCAAGGCGCTCAGCCTGGCCTGGTCCGTGCCGGTCGTCGGCGTCAACACCCTCGATATCATCGGCCAGTCCCCGGTATTCGCCGGTGAGAAAGTGCTGGCCGTGATTAACGCCTTTCAGGGCGATCTTTACGCGGCCCTTTACGAACGCCGCCGCAGACGGAGCGATTATATCGCGGTACCGGCGCGGATTCTCGCGAAAAAGTTCGCTCATCCCCTGACCGTCGCCGGCCCGGCAGCTGGGTTATTGAAAAAGACGCGGCTTCCGGGGATGAGTAAATGGATATTCATCGAAGACGACTCGGTATGGCCCAGCGCCCGTCGTGTCGTTCAGTCCGCCGTTCCCCGGATCCATAAAAAAGATTATGACGACGCGGACCTGCTCGAACCGTTTTACGTGAAAAAAACCGATGCCGAACGAAATCGCGCTTAGGACGATGAAATTCGAAGACTTGGACCGGGTCTACGACCTAGAACGGGCGATCTTTCCCAATCCCTGGCCCAAGTCCTTTTTCGAATCTGATCTCCGCCTGCCCCGGACCGTGGGACTGATCGCCGAGATCGATAATCATATCGTCGGCTACGGCCTGGCCGCCTGCGCGGACATTGAATTCCACATCACCAACGTCGGCGTGGGTCCGTCTTTTCAGCGCCGGGGCGTCGCCAGCCGGCTCATGCGCGAACTGGAAACGATCGCCCTGGAACGGGGCTGCACGCACGCCTATCTCGAAGTGCGGACCGAAAATTTCCCGGCGATCGAACTCTACCTGAAACTCGGGTACAAAACCCTTTACACCCGACGCCAGTATTACCTGGACGGCTCGGACGCGCATGTGATGTACAAAAATTACGGAAAATAGGTTAAGGTTGAGATGCTGGAAAAAGATGGAAATAAATGAAGTATTGGTTTGGATTAGGAATCGGGACCCAGCATCCTAACCCTCTGCCTAAAAACAATTTATTAAAGGAGGCCTTATGAACGTATTATTGACCATCGCCGTGTTTTCCGGGATGAATCTTTTCTTCCTCAAAGGCTCGCCGAACCTGCTCGTGCGGATCACGCCCGTCACTCCGACTCAAGAGGTAACGCTCTTTTACAGTTTCCGCGGTTCGGATTGGGATACGATGTATTTTGTTGATATCGGCCAAACCGTCGACGCGGTGATCACGACGCCCGAATCGCTCCGGGTCGTCGGCCTGTACGCGGTCTACGGGAACACGGTTGACGACAACAAGAAGAACCTTTACCTGTACGAAGTAAAGCGGTCGCCGAAAATGCTTATGCCCTTTTCCCTGATCGACTTGGAGGCCATGCTCAAGCAAGCCCGGAAAAAGATCGTGTCCGGCGTCCATGTCGATGAAGGCGTCGCGCTTCTGGATTATATCTTGGAGATCGCGCCGTTCGTTCCTTACATAAAAGATTCGGAAATGGAAGCCACAAAGCAGCGCATCCAGGGCGAGGCCGCGGAGTTAAAGGTCCAGGTCGAGCAGTAAAAATCAAAAGTATACTGTTCCCAGACAGGGTTGGAATGGTATACTTTTGATTTATTCACTTGCTTGACTTCAACCGCATTCTGACTATAATATGCCGTTGCGTCAGGGAATGTAGTCACAATAAGCAATCCCGCCAAAAATCTCTCGATATTTCAGCGGATTTTGCAATTAAATCGTTGTGACTACGCGCATCAAGCCAACCAAACCATAAGGAGGTACTTACATGGCTGATATCACTAACTACCTAAAAGAAAAGATCGGAAAAGAATGTTATGAAAAGCTCGCTAAGATCAATAATCCTGCGTTAAACGAATTCATCGCCAAGCAAATCGAACTATGCAACCCTGCCAAAGTCTTTGTCTCGAACGACAGTCCCGAGGACATCAAGTATATCCGGGAACGGGCGCTTCAGAATGGCGAAGAGCGGAAATTGGCCGTGTCCGGTCATACGGTCCATTTTGACAACGCCGGCGACCAGGGTCGGGATAAGAAAAACACCGGCATACTGGTCCGTCAGGGCGAAAAATACGACTCGGCGATCGAAACCAAGGATCGCGACGCCATGCTCAAGGACCTGGAACTGATTTTTAAGGACATCATGAAGGGCAAGGAGATGTTCGTCTGCTTCTTCTGCCTGGGTCCGACCAAATCCGAGTTCTCCATCCCCTGCGTCCAGATCACGGATTCAAGCTACGTGGCCCACAGCGAAACCCTGCTCTATCGCCCTGGTTATGAGGAATGGGTCAAGCAGGGTCCGAAAGCGCGTTTCTTAAAGTTCCTGCACTCCGCGGGCGAACTCGACGACCGCAAGACCTGCAAGAATTTGGACAGGCGCCGCATCATCATCGACCTCGAGAACAGCCTCGTCTACAGCGTCAATACCCAGTACGGCGGCAACACCATCGGCCTGAAAAAGCTGGCCATGCGCCTGGCAATCAAGCGCGGCTCCCAGGAAGGCTGGCTGACCGAGCACATGCTGCTCATGGGCATCCATGGACCCAAGGGCCGGGTCACATACTTCACCGGCGCGTTCCCTTCGCTCTGCGGCAAGACGTCGACCGCCATGCTCGAGGGCGAAACGATCGTCGGCGACGATATCTCGTACCTGCGCAAGAAGGACGGGATGATCCGGGCCGTGAACGTGGAAAAAGGCATGTTCGGCATCATCCAGGGCGTCAATTCCAAGGATGATCCGAGCCAGTGGAAAGCCATCCATTCGCCCGGCGAGATCATCTTCTCAAACGTGCTCGTCACGCCCGAAGGCGGCGTGCATTGGATCGGCAAGGACGGCGACGTCCCGGCTAAAGGCGAGAATTATTCCGGCGCATGGACCGCGGGCAAGTTGAACAAGGACGGCAAGGAGATCAAGTGTTCCCACCCCAACGCCCGGTTCACCATCGCCCTGAAATCGTTCGACAATCTCGACCCGGTCATCGACGAACCCAAGGGCGTCGAAGTCGGCGGTATCGTCTACGGCGGCCGCGATTCGGATACGTCGGTGCCGGTCGAGGAAACCTTTGACTGGACCCACGGCATCATCACCAAAGGCGCCGCGCTCGAGTCGGAAACGACCGCCGCGACCTTGGGCAAGGAAGGTGTGCGCGAGTTCAATCCCATGTCCAACCTCGACTTCCTATCGATCCCGATCGCCAGCTATATCCAGGCCAACCTCGATTTCGCCAAGGGCCTGGAAAAGGCGCCCAAGATCTTCGGCGTCAACTACTTCCTCAAGGATAAAGACGGCAAGTTCCTCAACGAGAAGACGGATAAAAGGGTTTGGTACAAGTGGATGGAGCGTCGCAGCCACGGAGAGGTGGATGCGATCAAAACGCCGACCGGTTCGATCCCGAAATACGACGACCTGAAACAGCTGTTCAAGGAAGTCCTGAAGAAAGACTATACCAAGGATGACTATACCAAGCAGTTCACGGTCCGCATTCCCGAATGCCTGGCCAAGATCGAGCGGGTCACCGTGATCTACAAAACCAAGGTCCTCAACCCGCCCGCGGTCCTGTTCCAGGTCCTCGAGGACCAGAAAAAACGCCTCCTCGAATACCAGAAAAAATACGGCGACTACATCCCGCCGGACAAGCTGTAAAACTCTTTCGCAAAAGCCCCTGAATGTATGATTCGGGGGCTTTTGTTATCTTGACATCCTCGCTTTTCGGGCTATAATTTTTTTGTGAAAACCGAGTCGGAAACAGCGCACCAGAATAATACGCTCCGTGTCATCTTCGAGGACCGCGTGGGCTTGAACGATTTGGAGAATTTCTTCCCCGAGGTCATTAACTGGCAGCCGCTTTACGACCTTTACGTCGTGAAGGACGAGATCGTCGTCACTATCGAAGTCACCGGCATTGAGCCGCGGGATGTCATGATCTATGCCGGCAAGACCTACCTGCTCGTCAAGGGTAAGCGCCGGTCACCCGAATACCTGGACAAGAATTGCTGCGTTTTCCATAATCTGGAGATCCCTTTTGGCCAGTTCTTCCGCCGCATCGATCTGCCCCTGCCCGTCGAACCACACAAGATCAAGGTCCAAATCGAGAATGGCCTTTTGACTCTCCAACTGCCGGTGCTAAAGGAAAAATTCATCGCCATCGATTGAAAGGAAAGGCTGCTTAATGGAAGAAAAAACCATCGCCATACCGGACGAACTGGGCGTCATCCCGATCAAAGGCGGTGTCGTCTTTCCCGAACAGATCGTCCCCCTGATCATCCATACCCAGAAGCTGGCCAAGCTCATCGACGAGATCCTGACGACCAACAAGTTGGCCGCGGTCCTGACCCAGCGCGACCCGGAGATCGAGGAGCCGAAGCCCGACGAGGTTTACCGGGTCGGGTGCGTGGTCCAGATCACGAAAATGCTCCGCTTCCCGGACGGCACGATCCGCCTCTTGATCAAGGGCCTGAAACGGTTCCGGGTCCGGGAGTTCACGCAGAGCGAGCCCTATCTCAAGGTCCGCGTCGATGTCGTCGGCCAGGAGACCAAAAAAACGGTCGCTCTGGAGGCGATGATGCGGAACATCGTAACCATGTTCCAGCAGCTGGTCTCGCTCGCGCCCTACCTGCCGGACGAGCTGGGCGCGGTCATCCTCAACATCGAGGAGCCGGACCGGCTGGCCGATTTCATCACCAGTTACACGAACCTGGAATTCCCGGAAAAACAGATGCTCCTCGAGACCATCGACCCCAAGGAACGCTTTGCCAAGCTGATCCCCCTGCTGCAGAAGGAGATCAGCATTCTCGAACTGGGCGCGAAGATCCGGAGCCAGGTCAAAAACGAGCTCGACAAGGGTCAGCGCGAATATTACCTGCGGGAACAACTCAAGGCGATCCAGAAGGAACTGGGCGAGACCGACGAGCACACGCGGGAGATCGAGGAGCTGCGCAAATCCATAACCGAAGCCAAAATGTCCGAAGCCGTCGAAAAAGTCTGCCTTAAGGAACTGGACCGACTGGCCAAGATGCCGCCGCAGGCGGCCGAATACACGGTTTCCCGGACATATATCGACTGGCTCACGATCCTGCCCTGGTCCCGGACCACTCCGGACAACCACGACCTGGGCCGCGCGCAGAAGATCCTGGACGAGGACCACTACGACCTGGAGAAGGTCAAGGACCGGATCCTCGAATATCTCGCGGTCAAGAAACTCAAGCCCGATTCCCGGGGCAGCATCCTCTGCTTCATCGGACCGCCGGGCGTCGGCAAAACCTCGCTCGGCAAATCGATCGCCCGCGCCCTGGGCCGAAAATTCGTGCGCATATCCCTGGGTGGTATCCGCGACGAGGCCGAGATCCGCGGCCACCGCCGGACCTACGTGGGCGCCCTGCCGGGCCGGATCATCCAGTCGATCAAAACCTGCAACTCGGCGAACCCGGTCTTCATGCTCGACGAAATCGACAAGGTCGGCACCGACTTCCGCGGCGACCCGTCCTCGGCCCTGCTCGAGGTGCTCGATCCGGAGCAGAACCACGCATTTTCCGACCATTATCTGGAAGTGCCCTTTGACCTTTCCCGGGTGATGTTCATCGCGACCGGCAACCTGGTCGACCCGATCATCCCGGCTCTGAAGGACCGCATGGAAATCATCGAACTGCCCGGTTATATCCTCGAGGAAAAAGTCGAGATCGCGAAAAAATTTCTAATCCCGCGCCAGATCACCGAGAACGGCCTCAAGAACGGCAACCTGTCCTTCGCGGGCGGGGCGATCCGCAAGATCGTTGGCAATTACACCCGCGAAGCCGGAGTCCGGAACCTGGAGCGGGAAATCGGATCGATCTGCCGCAAGGTCGCCAAGCGCATCGCCGAAGGCAAGAAGGGCACGGTCAAGGTAACCGCCCAGAGCCTCGACGCATTCCTGGGTCCGGTCAAGATTTTCGCCGAGGTCGCGGCCCGCAAGGGCGTCGTCGGTATCGCGACCGGATTAGCCTGGACGCCGACCGGCGGCGAGATCATCCTTATCGAATCGATCAAGATCCGGGGCAAACGGGGCCTCTTGCTCACCGGCCTGCTCGGCGACGTAATGAAAGAATCCTGTCAGGCCGCCCTCTCTTTCCTGAAAACAAAATTTCCGGTCTGGAAGATCGACGAGAACGAGATCAGCGACTACGACCTGCATATCCATATTCCCGCGGGCGCGATCCCGAAGGACGGCCCATCGGCCGGCCTGGCCGTGGTCATGTCCCTCGCTTCCCTTTTCCGGCGATCACCGATCGATCCCAAGATCGCTTTCACCGGCGAGATCACCCTGACCGGCCGGATCCTGCCGGTGGGCGGGATAAAGGAAAAGGTCATCGCCGCCAAGCGCGCGGGTATCCAAACGATATTCATGCCCGCGGATAACGAGAAGGATCTGCGCGAGATCCCCCGGCACGTTCGAGCCCACCTCACCTTTCATTTTGTCGCGAAGATCGACCAGGCCCTGGCCGCGGTCTTTACCCTGAGGAAAAAATAATGACCGCGATCTTTCTCCTTTTTGCCGCGGTCCAGTGGCAGACCGTGGTCAATCCGCTTACGGACTCGACCAGCGAGCTGGCGATCTTTTTCCAAATTTCCCAGCACGACCTGAAATATACCCTCCGGGATACGTCTTATTTCACCAGTTATGAGATCCAGCTTAAGATCCTGGACGGCCGTGGCGAACAGCTGGCCGGCGACTACTGGCAGAGGGAACGGCACGAAGATTCCTTGGACATCGCGGATTCGGTTAAACTGATGATCCCGGACCAGGCTGTCAGCTTCAACCTGCGGGTCATCGACCTCCAGGCCTACGATGTCATCCGCATCTCGGAAAAGATTAAGCGCGTAAAATTCCTAGGCAACCTCCGGTGGTGGATGCACGACGAGATGATCGATCTAACATTCATAGTCGTGAATTCCCATGGTGCGGTGGACAAACTGGCCGCCGTCTTGAGCACCAACCGGAAGGAAATAGACCTGCGGCCGGACACGTACGCGGATTCCATATCCTTCCCGATCATCGGCATGGCCAACAACGAGTATCTCGTAAAATTCGAGATCCTTAAGGATTCCAAGAAATTAGAGGAAGTCACCTTACCGGTCCGGATCGCGCGCCCCTTTTTCCTCGATAACAAGAACTGGGCCTTGAAGGTCAGCCAGCTCGAGTATATCGGCACCTCGGCCGATATCGCCCGGCTCAAGCCCGCACGGATCGAAGAGCGGGATTCCCTCTGGCGGGATTTCTGGAAAAAACTCGATCCTACGCCCAACACCCCCTTCAACGAACGGGAAGAGGAATACTTTTCCCGGATCGACTACTGCGAAGAGCACTTCGGGCACGGCGACAAGGGTTGGCGCAGCGACCGGGCGAAAATATACATCCGGCTGGGCCCGCCCGACGATATCCAGTCCATGCCTTACGAGCTCGGCTCCTACCCCTATGAAGTATGGTTCTATTATCACCTGAACCTGAAGTACTACTTCGTCGACCGCTACGGAGTGGGCGAATATTTCCTGGCCAACCCCGACGGGAGTCGCATATGATCCTGGCCTTTTTCCTCTGCTCCGCGCTTAACTTTTATATCGAACCCGTCGTCTACCGCGCCACTCTCGACACTTACAACCAGCAGCTGGCAGACCTTAACGCCCGGATCGCGGCCGAGCAGCATACGCTCGATTCCCTACTTGCCTCGGGCCGCAACCCGCCGCAGGCCGCCGAGCTCGAGAAACAGCTGACGGGCGAAAAGAGCATCCTGGACGACCATACGCAGCTCCAGGAGATCATGTCCCGGGAAGGATGTTACTATGTCGAGTTCGAGATTGAAATACCCTACCAGGAACTGACCTACCGCGAGGTCGACAAAAAGATCCTCTCCGACTTTACCATCGTCTTCAAACTGAGTACACAAACCCGCAGCGATTCGCTAATCGACACTTTGTATTACCAGTACGCGATCAGTTCGTTCTCCGATGCGGTCAAGACTGAACCTTCTTTCATCGAACAGTTCGGCATGTTCATCCCCGCCGGAGTTTCCGATTACTCGGTCGAGGTCCTCGGCGCGGAGAACCAGGGTCAAAAAACCGGAACGATCGAGATCCAGAAAGACAACTACTCCCTGATGAGCGACCTGCTCATCGCCTCCAATATTACCACCGATACGACGGGCGCTTATTTCAACAAAGGCGGGTTGAAGGTCGTGCCGCGGGCCTCGAAAATTTTCAACGACCTTTACACCAACCTTTTCGCATACTACGAGCTCTACGACCTGCCGCCCGATTCCACGTCGGTCCGCGCCGCGTACGAGCTGGTGAACGCGGACGGCAAAGTGATCCGGAGATCAACCCAGCAGCTGGATAAGATCGCGCGCACCATTTCGGCCAATTTCGGGATCAGCTTGCTGGGCATTAAAGCCGGCGACTACCAGTTCCGGGTCGAAGTCAGGGACTCGTCCGCCGGCCGCTCCGCCCTGAGGTCGGTGCCGGTTAAAATCATCCGGAAGGTCGCGACCGATGTGTCTTTCGAGGGGCTGCCGTACTACGAGGAGATCGAATATTTCGTCACGCCCGACGAATACCGGCGGTTCAAGGGTTTCACGCCCGAAGGCAAGGCCACGTATTTGAAGAAATTCTGGAAGCAGTTGAACTACTCCGTGACCGCTCAGCGGTTCGAATACGCCGACGCCAATTTCCAGCAGGGCGGCAAACCGGGCCGTAAAACCGACCGCGGTCGGATCTATATCAAATATGGCCCCGCCGACGAGGTGCAAAAAACCACGATCGAGATTCAGGAATCATGGCCCTACGAGCAGTGGGCTTATTATAACGGTATCCAGTTCATCTTCGTCGACATCCGGAGCACCAACGAGTACACCCTGATCTGGACCAATGCCCGGGGTGAAAAGTCTCAACCATCCCTTTACTCATATCTCCCTAACTCGATTCGGGAGCAAATCGAAAACAACAAAGCGCCAGTATTTGACCAATAACATTTTGGGAGGTTAATAATGGAACCCAATGATATCAATAATAAGATCGATGAAATTATCAACCAAAAACTTGAACCCCTCGCCCAACTTATGAGGGATGTCAAATCGGTTATTGAAAAAAACGGAAACGGTTATGGCAAGATCCTCGAGGAAATGCGTTCCCTTCGGGAACTTATCGAATCCTCCAATTTGATCCGCCGCGAAAAGATCGCCATGTTTGTTGATTCCCAGAACCTGTATTACTCGGCGCGCACCGCCTTCGCTTCGAAGGTCAATTACGAAAAACTACTGCGCCTGGTTACCGGCAACCGCACTCTGGTCAAGGCGATCGCGTATATCGTCCAACCGCCCGACGGCGACGTCAAACCCTTTGCCACCAGTCTTGAGCGGATCGGGTATATCGTCAAGATCAAGGATGTCCGGACCCGTTCCGACGGCTCGGCCAAGGCGAACTGGGACATGGGCATCGCCCTGGACATTCTGGGCATCATCGACGCCGTGGACACCATTGCCCTGGCTTCCGGCGACGGTGATTTCGTGGCCCTGTTGGAATTCATCAAGGCCAAGAACAAACGGGTCGAGGTATTCTCGTTTTCGGAGAACACCGCGTACGACTTAAAGGAAAAAGCCGACCGTTTCGAACCCCTGGGCGAGAACGTGATCCTGAATCTAACCTAACGGATAATATCAAAATCCAAATTACAAATGCCAAATCAATTTTTAATGTCAAATGTCATTAATCCGTTAAAAATATCAACATTTGTCATTTGAAATTGGACATTGATTTGATATTTTACCTTTTGCATTGGTCATTAAAATCCCCCTTTGTCCCCCTTTGTGAAAGGGGGATTATTTAACATGATTGATTACCACATCCACACTAACCACTCGCCGGATGCGGAAGGCAGGATCCTCGAATATTGCGACCAGGCCCTGCGTTCAGGTCTGAACGAGATCTGCTTCACCAATCACGCGGAAATGGACCCCGCCCGTGGGGACAATATCATCCGTTTCGACGGCCGGGACGAATCGCTGACCAATAAGGCGTTAAAACGCCTGCACCAAGAGGTCAACGCGGTCCGAGATATTTACGCGGCGAAAGGGTTGACCGTGAGGTCCGGGATCGAGATCGGCTATTTTTCGGGCATGGAGAAGCGGCTCGCGGGAATGATCGAGGGCATTGAATACGACTTCCTGATGGGCAGCATCCACTGCCTGAGCCACGCCTGTATCGACAGCTCCCGGGAATACAAGGCATATTTCACGAAGCACGCGGCGCAAGAACTTCTCGACGAATACTACGCGGAAATCCTTAAATTGGCCGAGTGCCGGCTTTTCGACGCCATGGGCCATATCGACGTTTACAAAAAATACGGTATCAATTTCTACGGCCCGGACATCAATTACCTGCCCAAAGACCTGCTGGCTGCGATCTTCGATGCTCTGCGCCGGAACGAGCTCGGACTGGAGATAAACGCTGCCGGGCTGCGCCGGATCCATCAGTTTTATCCGTCATCGGAGATCATGAAACTGGCACGGGACCTAAACGTCAAGCGCCTGACCGTAGGTTCAGACTGTCATAAGGTCGATGACCTGGGGAAAGGGATAAAAGAAGCTATCGAATACGCCAAATCATTCGGTTTTTCGAGACTTTTCGCATTCGAAAAACGAAAACCCATTGCTGTAAAAATCTGAAATCCTATTATTAAAATCCTCCTCTTTCCCCCTTTCATAAAGGGGGATGAAGGGGGATTTACCGCGCTTTAGCGCTTATCCCGGCTCGAAGAGCCCTATACCGCGCCGGAGGCGCCATTACCGTTCGCGTAGCGAACCATTTTTAGGTTGACTTTCCCCATTTTTTAGGTATAATTTGCCCATGCCGGACCGCAACGAAGAAATCCCCAATTACGACCATCGCTTGACCAACGTATACATCGAAGACGAGATCAAAGCCTCGTACTTGGATTACGCCATGAGCGTGATCGTGGGCCGGGCTCTCCCCGATGTCCGGGACGGCCTGAAACCGGTCCAGCGCCGGATCCTTTTCGCCATGCACGAAGCCGGCCTCGCTTCCAACCGCGCCCACAAAAAATCGGCCACGGTCATCGGCGACGTGCTCGGCAAATACCATCCCCACGGCGACATGGCGATCTACGACGCCCTGGTCCGGATGGCCCAGTATTTTTCCATGCGCTACCCGCTCGTCGACGGCCAGGGTAACTTCGGTTCGGTCGACGGCGACGCGGCTGCGGCTTACCGGTACACCGAAGTCCGGTTGACCTCGCTGGCCGAGGAACTGCTCCAGGACATAAACAAAGATACCGTAGATTTTATTCCCAATTTTGACGGCCGCCTTAAGGAACCGACGGTCCTACCCACGAGCCTGCCCGCCCTGCTCGCAAACGGCTCTTCGGGCATCGCGGTCGGCATGGCGACCAACATCCCGCCCCATAACATGGGCGAGCTGATTGACGGCCTGAACGCCCTGATCGACGACCCCGAGGTCAGCGACGAAATAATTATGAAATTAATCCCCGGTCCGGATTTCCCGACCGGCGGCCTGATCGTGGGCCGCAAGGGCATTGTGGATGCCTACAAGACCGGCAAAGGCCGGCTCATCGTCCGGGGCAAGATCAAGATCGAAGACCTCAAGTCCGGCAAGCAGTCGATCGTGATCATGGAGATCCCCTACCAGATCAACAAAACCACCCTGCTCGAGAAGATCGCGAGCCTGATCAGGGAAAAGAAGATCGAGGACATATCGGACCTGCGGGACGAGTCGGACAAGGACGGCATCCGGGTGGTCTGCGAGTTGAAACGGGACGCGAACCCCGAGATCATCCTCAACAACCTTTACAAATACACCAC
>Ga0315294_10002266_pt1 | contig 21032 bp, 44 predicted proteins | sample YL17G13_40_MG_FD_203626 | JGI IMG/M metagenome (GOLD analysis project Ga0315294, IMG submission 203626) | Sediment microbial communities from Yellowstone Lake, YNP, Wyoming, USA - YL17G13_40 | ecosystem: Environmental > Aquatic > Freshwater > Lake > Sediment | place: USA: Wyoming | collected...
TGTGCGACCGCGTTCGCGCGGGTGAACGTAGGTGATGTCGTGGACAGTCATGCCCAGATCCACCACACCGCTGCGAACGCGGTCGCACACACCGATCCCCAGAACCATGAGCCGGCGAGCCATTCGGGACCGCTCATATCCGCAGTCCACGGTCGGCTGACCAAGATCATGGCCAGGAACGATACGCACAGCGACACCAGGCCGGTGAAGAAGAGCGCTCGCGCAATCACGACCCTGACCCCGACACCTTCGAGATCGGCAGCTTCGACTCACTCACCGGGGCTGATGCCTCGTACGTCGATGCGGCTATCCGCTCGTTGGCAGCCTTGAAGTCCAGGCAGCCCTGGCATACACCCCGGTGCGCCATCTCCCTGATGGAGGCGTAGTCATGGCCCTTCGTTTGCGGGTTGACGGCCACGCCCAGGGTCTTGTCGTGCAGCACACCGCACGCCGTACACACTTCGTAATGGTTCATGCCAGCTCCGTGTGAGGATCTCGATACACCACCCCGTCGAACCGCAGCCACTCCCGGGCCTCGTGCAGCTCGCAATACTCGATCGACTTCAGAATCGCGTCCTTCAGCCCTGCCTCATCGGCCACGTTGTGCTCATGTGTGCTGTGGAAGGGGCGCTCGTTGTGGGGCGGGACTGAGTCGGCCCCCAGCCACTTCACCTGGATGCGCACCTTCCAGCAACGCATCAGCTCGAAGCTCTCGGTGAACTGGTAGCTGATCTCCCAGCCCGGCTTGTAACTGATCTTAGGCAGCCGCCCGACGAACGACGGTGGCTCGCCGAACATCGTCCTCACTGCACGCGCTCGATGTCTGGATCAAAGAAGCGATGAGTGCCCTGGTGATTGAGCGGCAGCCCGCACATCAAACCGTCGCCCCTTTGCGCTGGACACTTCAGGCTCGACGCCACCTTCTTGCGCGCCGCGATCGAATCCTCCAGATACGCCGTCGCATTCTTCAGGATCGCCAACACCTCCTCATCCGTAGCCCCCTCCTCGTCGTAGCGAACGCCCTCGATGATCCGGCGATAGGCGTGAGCCAGGAACGCCATGAACGAACGGGGCTTTGGGGGAACCTCAATCAGATCGGTCATTTGCGATCGACCCCCGTCAGCCGCCGCACGCTGGCTGTCGGCATCTCAACAGACCCCAGCGTCGCGCGCTCCCATGCTCCTGCGGCAATCGACACGTACCCCTTGCCAGCGGTGGATAGCGTCAGATCCCCGGAGTTCGAGAAGTTCCAGCCATCCGCCTCGGGGAACAGCTCGTTGGTCATCTCCCCGGTCGGGCCCACCAACGTCACCGTCACGCTCATATTTGGATACTCATGCAGTACGCGCCCGCCAGCAGGCCAACAATGAAAGAGACGAGCCACCACACCGGATTCCAGTCCTCGCGCTTTGGGGGCTTCGCCGTCGCCGTCAGCGTCCAGCCTTCGAGGCGCATCTGGTCGATGATCCTCTTGGGGTCCACCCAGCCATACACGTATCCGTCCTGCCCCATTGCAATCGAGCGGGCCTTCATGGCCTTGTCGATTCGCCGGCTGAACTCAGCCTGGTACGCGCTCGCCTGAGCGGTCGCGGCAGCGTCTGGCCTCGTCAACTTGTACCTCATGCCACCTCCAGGTATCCCCACTCACCCCACACCTTCGTGGCGGTGATTGACCACACGTGCGAGTCGTCCAGCCCGCCTGCGTCCATGATCGCCTTCACCAGATTGTCGATGTCTGGCTTCTGCTGATGCGGCCTGCCGGCCATCTTGACGTGCTGCCGCTTCGGCCACGACTTCGGCATGGGCAACACGAACCTGATCTTCAGCTCGCCCGTCAGCGCCGGCAGCCCCTTCAGGCGCAGCTCGTCCTTATAGGCCCGGTAGCGCAGCACACAGGGGCGCTTCGCCCACTTGTCGCTGCGGGTCATCCGGGGCTTCGACTGCGGGTCAATGACGATGATCAAGCATTCTCCTCGACCGCGTCGAGCTGTTCGAGCAACCACACGCACAGATCGGCGTGGTCCGGCCAGACCAACTCCCTGCCAGTGGCCGCCTGCCAGCGCTTGATCGCGCGCATGTCAGCGTTCCATCGCAATGCGAACGAGCGGTTCTCATCCTCGGCCTCGACCTTGAGCTTCGTGATCTCCGCGTTCTGACGATCGAGTTCGTTGATCGCATCGCGCAACAGCTCCGGGGTCATGCGCTCATAGCGCAGCCGATCAGCCATCGTGTCGGTCATGATTGCCCCTCAGTTTCATCGTTAGGCGGCAGGGCGGCGAACCACTCGGGCGCGTTCTCCTTCATCCACTCCCGCGTGTTGACCTCCATCTTGAAGTCTTTGTCGATCTCGTGCGGCCAGCTGGTGCGCTGGTACTCGGCGACGATCGCATCAACGCACGCCCACCCGGCGTCTCTCATGACATCGTTGATCTCAGTATTGTCGCCGTCCGGGTCGCCGTACTGCTCATCGAGATCCTCCAGCACCCTCTCGACAAGCTGTGCGGCCAACGTGTTGGATGCGTTAACCGGGGCTCTCCGCCAGCCATACACCGTGACCGTCTCTGGCAGCTCCGGGTGAATGTTGTCCAGGAAGTTCTCGATCGCCTCGTTGGGATCGGTGTCCGTCAGCTGCCCGCCGACATCATCGGTGCACGAGTAAAACGACGGCTCGGGCGCGGGCAGCCGGGCTCGATCCTGCACAGCGAGCGGAGGCAGAGGTCTTTGGCGGGCCGCCTGGGCGCGCTGCTCCACCGAACTCTGCCACGCTACCGGATCAAGCTGCGACTCAGCGATGTCCTTGTGGGCATTCACCGCCAGGTTTGCGCACACATCACAGATCGCTGCGGTGCCGCCAGCATTCGCCAACAGCTGCTTCACCTGACCGCTGCCGCCGCCGCAGAGTATGCAGCGGAGAAGTTGCGGATTGGGCCTCGACGCAGGGGCCTTAGACTGGGGGACGCCCCGCATCCAGTGAGGGCGTTTTCCTTTTGGCATACTCAGCCTCCTGAAACGACAGCCAGCGCCTATGTTCTTCGCGCTGACGGATGTTCACGTTGACTGTGTAGACTGCCTTAAAAAGGGGGGTGTAGTCAATCACCTTTACGGGGTAATCGGTCATTTCTTCGGAGGCGGCGGAGCTTTCTTTTTCGGGGGTATCCCCATGGCTATGCGCTGCTCGTTTTCGATGGCGTCGATCTGCGCCTGACGACGCGAAACGATGTCGCCGTACTCGTTGTGATCGTCCGCGTCGTTGGGGTCCGCGTCGTCCTTGTTCGGTCCTTCTTTCGGCATGTCAGTTCACCTGTCCAGGGACCCATATCTTGGCACGATCGGCGAGCTGACGCTGCGCCATTCTGCTCTTCAGTTCAGCGGTCCCCAGCTTCGTCACCAGTGCGAATAGCTCGCCCACCATCGCCTGGGCCGGGGTCTTCTGATCGTCAGCCGGTTCACCCTCGCCCGCGTTGTCGAACTCGACCGCAGCGTTGTACCTGGGGATATCGAGGCCACCCTCTTCGAGGCCGAACGCCTCGACATCCTCAATCATGAGATAGCAGCGCGCCATTCTCCGTCTCCACCTGGGTGAATTGCCCTTCGATCGCGGCCTGCATTGTGGACTGGAGCTTCGACAGCTCCTCCTCGGACATGCCGGCGAACATATTGAGCGTGATGCTGGGGGCCTTCGGGGTCGTGTCGGCGAACGTGCCGTACACCTTGGCCAGCGCCATCAGCGCATCGAACTTGTCATGCACCTCGTACTTGAAGCGCTGCGCAACCACGGGGCGCTGACCAGTAGCCGCGTCCTTGGGCCCGTACTCGTCGCGCACGTGAATCGTCTTGATGACACGACGCTGGGCGGGGGTCAGCTCGTGCGGAGCCCTGCCGATGTAGTTGCCGTCATCGTCACGGCGCATGAACGTGGTGATGTCGGCCGACGCGATCTCGATGAGGCCCTTGACCACCTTGGTGCCGTCCATCACCGCCTTCTGCTCGATGCGCTTCCCGGCCCGGGCCAGCAGCGTCGCTATCTCTTCCTCACGCGGCAGCAGATACGCCTTGTGCATACAGTATTTTTCGGAGAACCCGGCAGCCCTGGCGGCGTGTTCGGCATTGCCCCCATTCTTGATGTACTCCGTAACGAACAGAAGCCTCATCGAGTTCATCGCAGGTACACCATCACATTGCGAACGATGCGCCGATAGTCATCGTCCTCGCGCAGCTTGTACCGCGCAATGCGGGAAACGATCCCATCAGTGGCCTCCTGTAATTCGTAGGTGCCCACCATATTGGCGTGAATGTCCGAGCCGATCAATCGACGTGGCGGCGGCCAGGCGTGGACCTCGGCAGCGAAGCGCAGCCCGCTCATTGGCCCGCCCGAAATGTGGATCGTCGCCCGGTCGCTCATGGAAAAACGATACCACCCCCAAAATGTTGTTGACAGAGCTTCCAATGGAGCATAACGTGATCACCTTGGACTGGTGATTTACGGAGAGTGAGATGGGCTGCGAAACTCGAATGATCTGCTCGTGCTCGGTGTGCCGCGATGGTTGCTACAACAGCCAGGAGCTGGCCGACCACTACGTGTACGACATCGAGGGCAACCTCGACTACATCGAGATCGCGCACCAGGCGTGCGCCAAGGCGGATAACGCCCGGCGCGCCATGGCGAACCTGAAGCCTTACTGGGAGTTCGAGGAATGAAGACGCTGGAATTTATCAAAGTGCCGCGTGGCGCGTTCTTCGTGTACTACATGCCGGTTCGAGAAACGTCGAGATGGGTCTCGGTTCCGCGCAAGCGCCCGTGGGGCGTCTTCAAGCGATCCGTTCGAGGGCTTGGCGCGGGCTATCCCTGGGGCTGGTTCGCAACTGAGGCGGCTGCGCGCGCTGACGCCGACAAGCGCAACGGCTCAGGAGTAACCACGCCGGCCGGCGTCGTGGGCTGGTACGACATCCCGCCCAACAAAGTTGTTGACCCAGCTTCCAATGGAGCGTAGTGTGAATCACATCGGGCCGGTGATGTGCCGGCTCACGAGGAGAATGAAATGTTCAACTACAAGCGTCAAGTGACCTTCCAGAGCGGGGTGCCAGAAGCCCCGTTCCTCCTCCGTCTCAGCGTGCGCCGCGACGACAAAGTCGAGGACGACCATGACGGATTCAGTGTTCCCACTCAGGTGCTCAACAAGTGGGTGACGCGCGCCCAGCTCATCGAAGTGCGCCGCCAGATCGACAACGCATTGGAAGAAGGCCACGTGGCCCTCGTCCGTGAAGCGGGAGCCTCAGCATGAACCAGCAACAACTTGAACAACGCCAGGACGAGATCAATCAGCTCGAAGCGCAGCTGACCAGCGCCCGGGCTGGTGCAGAGGCCCTGCGCGCGGCAGTACGGGACGCGGACAAGGCCGCCGTGGAACTGATCGGCAGTGTTGAGCGGGCCAAGCGCCTGCTGCGCGTCGACATCCTCCTCCAGGAACTCGACCCCGAGGTGGTGGAGGTTGCGCGATTCGCACACGCGCGCATGGCGCAGGTCAAGAGGATGCGCGAGCACGCCAACCTGCGTAGCGCCACGCACTGCATACAGATGGCCATCGAGCACGGGCAGCTGCAAAAGAGGCACGGCGAGTACAGCCTGGCCTGCGCCGCGTCCGACGTACTCCAGTTCGACAACACCACGGGTGGCAGCGCGATGCGCGACAAAGCCTACTACCTGAAGCTGCGCCTCGTGCGCGTGATCCAGGAAGAGAACGCGCGGAGGGCGCAAGCATGAGCAAGAGCAAGATCGTGAAGATGTGGGCGCTGATCAACGGTGAGCGCGTCGACCTCGATGCGGCCGGCGCGGTCGTGGTCGAGTGGTCTGACGGGACATCGATCGAGCTGGCCCCGACGACGACGGAGGAGTTGCAGGTCTATGCCTTCATGGACCCACCCGAGCCCACGCGCCCGAACATCGGCACCGCCGCACGGTTCGATCGCAGCACGCTGTACCTGAAGCCACACCAGGGAGACTGACATGCGAACCAGCATCATCACCGACGCCGATGGCACGCGCCTGATTGTCGACGCGGAGTCCGAGATCGAGCGCAACCTATTCCGCGAGCTGAGCGGACAGGTGGTCGCCATCAAGATGAACGGCAGCCAGTTCGTGATCAGGCGGGCCGACGCGGAAGAACGCCGCACGGTGGGCCAGGTCTGCGACGAGGCCGACGCGATTGCGGATCGGCGCGTGATCGCGGGGTACGCGCAGGCGCTCGGCGAGGCCAGGGTGTCATGAACGTCAGCATCGACCCCCGGAAAGTCGTTGAACTGTTTGAGCTGCGCGACAAGATCGCGGAGCAGATTGCAGAGTTCGAGTTGCGCTGGAACAGCACCATCGAAGTGGAGATACGCCGCGACGCCGATGCCGACCTTGCGCCTTTGAGCCAGATGCGCCTTCGCGTATCTGTTGGTGAAGATCGATTGGGTTTACTTTGGTTCGGAACTTCCTACAGATCGTTAACAGTGGAGACTTGATGATGAGTTTACTTGATATGTTTGACTCGAAAGTCCTGGGCGAAGCGCTGCTGCAAAGCATCCTGGCGAAGGGCAAGACCAAGGAGCAGTTGGTGCTCGACCTGGCCGACCAGCTCGACGTGTATGTCCTGACCGGCAGGTATGCCACCGAGGCCGCTGCGGCTCGCGACCAGGAGCTAAGCCACTCGATGGAGATCGAGACGGCGAAGCGGACGATCGTCGAGCTGCGTGAGCGCGTGTACCAGCTGGAGAACAGCGTGGCGATTGCGAACCGCAGCGTCGAGCTGACCAACGGCATGATCGTCGACACGCCCCGGGGCAAGGCCCGCGTCGTCATCGTGGATGCCGCAGCATGAAGCACGCCAGCAACGAGGAGTTGCGCACGCTGATCGCTCAGTACGATCTCACCCGAGATCAGGCTGCGGCGCTCTGCATGTGCAAGCGATCGACGCTGGATCGGTATCTGACTCCGCCGCTCGTTGGGCGGAGTCGGAACCCGACTTTCCGGCCGATGCCAGATCACCGCTTGCAGCTGCTGAAGCTCGGGCTGGGCAACCGCGAGTTCTCGAAGTGGAAAAAGTCGACCATCAAAAAAATGTTGAGGGGCCCTGACGAAAGTTGTTGACAGCTTCCAATGGAGGGTTTAATCTCCTCCCCACTGTCAGGTGATTCACACCGGCAGACCAACGAAATCAAAGGGAATACGAACATGGCACACGATCTCGACTTCACCACCGGCCGCGCAGCAATCGCTTATCGTGGCGAGACCCCCTGGCATGGTTACGGCACCGTCATCCTCCCCGGCGATTCGCCGGCAGATATCCGCCGGAAGGCGGGCCTGGAGTACGACGTAGTCGCAGCTCCGATTTCCTACACCATCGACCAGCAGTTCCTCGGCTCGATCCCGATGGTTCCCTCCCACAAGTTGGGCACCGTCAACGTACCGAGCCGCAAGGCCCTCGTTCGCAACGACACCTGGGACATGCTCTCGGTCGTCTCGGATGAGTACCGCATCGTGCAGCCCGGCACCCTCTTCGACTTCTTCACGAAGTTGCTCGCGAAGGACGGCATCGCGATCGAGACGGCCGGCGCGCTTCGCAACGGCGCTCGCATCTGGTGCTGCGGTCGCATCGATGCCGACTTCGTGTTCTTCGGTGATGTGATCCGCCCCTACGTCTTCGCCGCCACGTCGTACGACGGCGCGATGTCGACCCAGGCGGTTCTCTCGAACATCCGCCCCGTGTGCAACAACACGATCACGGCAGCCGGCGCGTATCGCACAGAGTCCGACGCCAACAGCTACAAGGTGCCGCACAACCGTGAGTTCTCGATCACCGAGGCGCACGGCAAGCTGGGCCTGGACATGGATGCCTGGACCACGCACTGCAATCAGGTTGCTGAGTTGGCCCGCTACAGCGTGTCGCCCCAGCAAGCGCTCGAATACTTCTACACCGTCGCTGGCCAGGGTGACCAGATCATGCGCAGCGAAGGCGGCGCAATCGTCTCCTTCCCCGAGCCGACCCGCGTGGTGAAGCAGTTCATCAACGCCTTCCACAACGGCCCGGGCGCAGACCTTCTGTCCGCCAACGGCACCGCGTGGGGCTTGGTCAACGCCGTGACGTTCTACCAGGACCACCTGGCACCGGCCACCAACAACGGTGCTCGGTTCGATTCAGCCTCCTTCGGTGGCGGCAACGTGCGCAAGCAGCACGCCCTTGAACTCGCAGTCGACATGCTCGCTGTCGCCTGAACCACCAACTGCGGGGTGCCCTCGGCCCCGCCTTTTTCACCTGACGGAGAACGATGATGAACGAATGGGTACACGTGAAGGACGAGGCGGAGTTCAAGATCCTGAAGCGCATGGGCGCGCAGATCGAGACCCGCAACTACGTGAAGCTGCCGACCGGCTGGAAGGTGGGCGTGCAGCGCAACGGCGTCGAGGGCCACGCGAAGGTCATGCCGACCGGCGACAAGTGGATCAAGGGCAACGACTCGATTCGCCTCGCGCTCGGAACGAAGCTGCGCCAGACGGGCAGCCTGAAGGAAGCCGTGCTGGAGGCCGCGAAGGTGGCGTTCAACAAGGGCGACCTGAAGATGGTCATGTCGCGCTTGAAGCTGGAGACCCTGGTGATGGCCTCGACCAAGTTGAGCAAGGATCAGGTGACCGGGCAGATCACGGCGCTGATCCGCGACGGCTGGTTCAAGAAGGCCGGCCCCGAGCAGATGAAGTCATGAAGACCAACGTCAGCATCGACCTGGACGAGGCGCAGCTGCGCTCCCTGGCGTCGTTCCTGGCCGGCAAAGCGGGTCGCCGCCTTGCCACCAGGGCTGACGTGAAGGCGACGGCTACGGGCCTCCTGATGGCCGTCGTTGACCAGTGGCTGGCATCCGAGCCCGCCGCTGAGGTGGCCGACGCCTGGCAGCAGCGCGCGGTGCGCGAGTCGGCCGGCCCGAGGATCACGGTGGCCAAGGCCGACCACCCCAATCTGACCCGCTACGCGAAGGAGATCGAGGAGGGCATCGCGCGCCACGGCTACGCGCCGGGGAGCGATCGGGCCCAGTCCTACGCACGCGGCTGGACAGCCTCATCGAGGGGCTGACCGGGGAAGTACCGGGGTAGTACCGGGGTAGTTCGATAGCTGGGCGGACGGGTACACGGAAAGTTGAGAGCAATGCTCTATCCTGCGTCAGTGGCCCGTCCGTCCAGCGCTTTCCATCGCTCGCTCTTCGAGCGGTTCATATCGCGCCAGCGCTTGGCCAGTTCCCAGATCGAGATAGGATAGCCAAGCTGGGTGTCGACCCAGTCGAGCATCGCGACTTGCTCGCCGTACCTCGCCTCCCACGTGAGCACTCCGACCCCGTAGTCGATGCCGCAGCTGCCAACGTGGTACTCGGCATGGAGCGGTATCTGCAACCAGGGTACTTGCCGCTGGGCCATGCCCACGTGCCAGCCGGCGCTTTTCATGGAACCACCATGGCAGTGGTGCAGCGTCACCGGAGTCCTCATCGAGACAGCGCATGGCAGCTCCCGCAGGCGTCGCTCGTGGGCAGCGACGCTGATGACTACCTCCTTCCGAACAGCCCCCTTAGCCACTCGATCAGTCGACGGAGCCGTTCGAGCAACGACCCGGCGGGCTGAAGTCTAAAGGGACGTTGGTCCAACCCGCGTTGGTTGCCGTCGCCTCCAGTTGATACGCATCACCGTAGTTGCCGGCCTTGTCGACCGCCACCGTGGCCAGCTGCCAGTCGCCCGGTTCGAGGCCGGCCTTCTCGGTGATCTGCAACGCGATGCGCTTGTCGCCCGGCTGGACCGGCGTGACGAACGATGCCGCGAGCGTGTCGACGGTGGCGTCAACCGTGGCGACGAAGTCGGCCTGACTGGCCGGCGCGAAGTACCAGCGCACCTCCTTCAGGTCGGTGTCTGGCGGCAGGTCGGTTCCGAATCTACGAGGGACAATCTTAGCCATGTGTTACTCCACTGTTCCGCCGCCCGTCGAGGCGACCTTGATGATCATGTAGAACCCGGTCGCGAATCGAACGGGATCGGTTACTGCTGGGTCGTAGCTTACAGCCCAAGCCAGGCAGGTGGAACCCGAGCACGGGCGCACCCGCAGATACCACTGCCCGGCCCTGGGGATCGAGATCGTCGCCGGGGGTGTGGGCACATCGAAGGTCTTGATCGGCAGCGCCCCAGCCTTCGGCGGGAACGCCAGCACCTGGATCTGGTATCGATCGGCCGCCGCTGCGGGGCTCCAGGAAACCTCGAACGGCTTGCCGGTCTCGGTGGCGATCGTCGCCTGGGCGTAGATCGTGCACGGACTGACCGGGCAGCTGACTTCGAGGGGAACCGCAGCGTAAGCCACCAGCGCGCCGAACAGCCCGAGCGTGGCGACGAACAGCAGCATCAGGAACCAGATCCAGTTCCTCGCGGTGCGCGCCTCCATGTCGCTCATCAATTCCCCCCTGGCCGCTTCACCCACTCACCGCACCAGTGGTCCTCATACACCTCTGGCACCGCAGCGAAGCTGACACTCTGCTGCGCGTTCGAGGGCGCGGGCGGATACCGATGGCAGCTGCCGGTCGTTGGGGTGCGCGGCGACGCCACGTAGAACTTGCACGTGGCGCACTGCGGGTCGCTGGGCGACGGCATCAGTTCACCCCGAGCCCGGTCACCGTCCCTGGCGTTGGCGGCTTACAGTTCGGGCACGGCACGTTCAGGATGTTCGACTTGATCGACTCCGATCCGTTGACCTGCACTGCGGTCGCCTGGCAACTGTATGTGCCCTGCGCGAAGTCGCCGAACGCGGTGGCCCAGGTCAGCGTCGGGAAGGCGATCGTCTTTGTTGGCGTAGCGCTCACCGGCTGCCCAACCAGATTGCAGAATAGCCGCGTCTCCTTCAGCGCCTGGGGCCCCGTCGCGGGGATCGGGCTGAACACGCAGTTCGCCGGGGCCGTTACCGGATCGCACACGACCCCAGGTTTGTCGGTGTACTGCTGCGTCGGGTTCGTCCAAGTGAACACGGGCGTGCCGGCGTCGAGGGTCGCACCCGCGTGGGCTGGCTTGGCGATCACCATTGCAATGAACCACACGACCATAGTCACGGCGATCAGCCATTGCGATCCCTTGCGCACGCGCTGCTCGATGGTCATCAACGTCCTGAGCTGTTCGGTGTCATCCATCATCAGTCTCCGCTGGGTATCTTTTTGGAAACATCACTGCGCTGCAACAGCTTCGCCTGCTTTTGCGCTTCGTATCGATCCTTCAGGATCTGGTACTTCCCCGCCTGCGCGGGCTCCTGGTTGAACGCCGCATCCTGGTCGATCTCGAAGATGCGGTTGTCAATTTGCTGAATCTCGTCATCGAGGTGCTGGACCTGCTCGGTCAGCTGCTCCTCCGTGGTCACGTAGTTCTCGTCCGCGTACGCCTTGAACGCATAGCCGGCCGCCGACATGATCCCAATCCCAAGGACCCCGCCGATCGTCGTGACGACCTTGATCAGGGTGGCGTTGGTGATCTCCTCGATGTTCATCGGCATCGTCAGAGGACTCCGGTCCATTTGAGCGCAAAGACGATCGCCAGCATAGCAGCGACCGCCGCGCCGAACACCACTCTGCTGCCGCTTTCCCAGGGCATCTTGCGCGCCGAGCGCCGCCGCTCCACCACATCGGTCAGGACTGGCGGCTCGGGGTCCTGCATGATCGCGCCATCGGCGGCCCACGCCCGCTTCTCCTCGTCGCTGGCCAGGTCCAGGTAATAGTGACCGCCGCTATCCATGCGCTCGAAGTACATCATCCACACCATCGAGCGCATCTCTTTCATCGCCCAGATGAACGTCTCGCAGCCCGACCAACCACCAGTGTGGAACTCGTACACGAGCATCGCTTCGCCGCGAACATCTACGACAGCCAGGCCGCCGCTCGCGTAGAAGCACCCCTTCACGAACGCATCAAAGCACGACCTCGCCAGGGATCGATGGCCGTCACCAAGAACCGCCTTCGATAGCGCATCGATCATCGCCTCAACGGACTCGTCAGTTGGATACAGGTCTTCGTCGAACTCGATCATATTCGTAAGTCCACCCATCGGGCTTCGTGAATCGGACACATATACTCGGGCCTGACCCCTCCGGTCACGGCATCTGGGATCTCGAACAGGTGCCAGCTTCTGAACGTCCTGTTCACATCGATCACGGCAGCGGCGGCAAGGTCGTTGCTCACACAGACGACTCTCCAGGGGCGCGGCCTCATCTCGTCGAACGTCGCGCGCTTCATAACCCTGACGGCGTCGTACAGTCTTCCCGGCGGCCCAAAGTCGTGAGGGCCGGTGAAGGTAAACGGCACGCCCTTGCCCCGCCCGCCCATACCAATACGCCGCACCTCGACGCGCCCCCATGTTCCGTTGGGGCGCTTGACGAATAGATCTCCCTTATCCTTGAAGGCTCCCGCCTGCTCGCGGGTCGGGCTTCTGTGGAAGCCGGGGATCACAACCGACCAACCATTCCACGCCAGATAATTCGCCACCACCAGTTGCGCGCGAAAGCTGAGGTCAAGGTCCTCCAGGAACTCGGCGTGCCAACGCTCGGTCTTGGTCTGAACTTCAGGCACGGCGATACCCCTGCGGCGTAGTCGAGTCCGCGAACGGTCTGCGGATCTGTTCGTGGAAGGCCCTGACGATCTCGGCCTTCGATGGATCGTCGAGTTCGCTGCGCGATGCGATTCCCAGCTTCGTCCGCATCCAGTGCGCAGCCTGATCAGTGTTGCTCGCGCCAATCCACTTCTGGAAGTCCTGGTTGTTACACATCAGCGCCGCGACTGCGCTGAGCCGTTGGGGTTTGTGCTCGTGCCTCTGTTGATGCGCGGCATCCGCGTTGGTCAGCTGCGTCGGCGCTCCACCACCGCCACCACCGCCAACCAGAATAACCACCTCGCCGATCGGCACCATGCGGGTGGCCGGCTCCTCGACACGATCACGCTTCTCCTGGTCAATCGCCACCTCATCATCACCCAGCTCAACGAGCGCGACCATGAACGAGTCGACATTGCGCGTATACCCATCGAACGGGTGCATAGTCGACAGCAGGCGCGGCGGTTGCTGCTCCACCCAGATCTTGCCCGGCGCGATCATCAGCTCGTCGATCTGCTTCTGCGTCAGGCCCTCCAGCGAAACCGGCGGCACGATGATCGGCAGCGGAGCCTGTACCCAGAACGTGACGCAGTACCCGGTCGAGTTCGTGTCTGACCAGCCAGCCAGCATCGCCTCGCCGTCGTACGCGATCGTCGTGGGGGTTCGAGCGCTGACCACGTGGGCCGCACTCATATGGAACCGCGTGCCAGCCTTACCGCTGCGCCGCTTCGTGAACGCCTTGAAGGGGTTCGGCCGCTCCTCGTTCGGCGTGACCAGGCGGAACTTGACGGTGTGCCCGTCCTTGTCCGTCCACCTCGACTCGCACAGCATCAGCTCGCCAGCCCACGCGACGGCCTTCGGGGGCGGTCGCTTCACTTCACTCATCGTCATCCTCCTCGTTCATTCCCATGTCGACTCGCGCCTTGTAGTCCCGATGCGTCGGCGCGCGATCTCGCCCTTGCCCACGGTGGTGGTACATCGAGCTGTTCCGCTGGCACGCCGCACACACCCACGCGGCCGGCAGCCGCACGATATTGATCAGGTTCGGGCCGGGCACATTGGCGAATACGCTGGGGTGCCACATCCCGCATCGGCTGCACGTCGCGTTGATCACTTCTTGCGATGCTTCGCGTCATAGATGGCCTGCTTACTTCTGATCCACGGATGCCCCCTCTTCGGCTTGTTGGCGTTACCCATTGGCTTCAGCCCGCCGCCCTCTATGTACACCGCGTTGTGATCGCCACCAACCTCCTGGAACCAGTCGCGCATCAGCGTGAGGCCGCCGCACCGCGCGCAGGCTTTCGCCTCCACGCCGAGACACAGCGGACACCCGAGCTTTCGGTAATGCGCGGTCGGGTACATCTGCTTCTTCATTCCATCTTCTCTTTGGTGGCGAACCATTGTTCAACCGTCAGGATGCCCGGGCGATGCCACGCCATCACCGACTTCGGAATCCAGAACTCCTTGCCGTTCTTCTCAAGGCGCACCAGCGCAGCCTTGGCAGACTCACGAACGTGCTGAGCCTTGAAGTACGCGAGATCAGCGTCTTCGTTCACGCGGCAGACCCATCGCCCGCTTTCGCTTCTCCAGCTCGACGATGGTCTTGTTCATCTCGACGCTTTCGCGTTTCCGCCTCTCTCTTTTCTTGATCGCGTCGTCGATCAGCTTCTCTCTTTCGTTCATAGGCTTCCGCCTCCACGGGCTTTCTGGGTTCCTGCTCGCGCCACTCCTCGATCTTCATCTGCGCGAACCCAACAGGATCATTGAGGTGCGCGTTCGCTATCTCGATCAGCGCATCAATCAGCGCTCGATCACGCTTGTGGGACCAGTCTGACCGATCGTTGTAGTATCGCCTGGTCGCGCTTTCAATTCGACTCCACTCGTCACGCGCCAAGCGCTTCTGATAAATCTTCGGCGGATAGTGGTGACCGCAGAACTTCAGCCCCTCGAACTCCAGCTTCCCCGTATTGCCGCACTGACCGGAGTCCCACAAGTGCGCGGCGCACTTGCCATTATCGCGATAGAAGTACGACCGAAGCCCGTGATGCTCGTGCTGCCCATCACACCACACTTTCCCCACCTGATATCTCGTGTCGTCCGGCTCTTCCGCTCCCTGCCACGACTTACGCACCGAGTGCGTCTTCTTACTGCGCGGCATGGGTGCTCCAACTTGACCCGGCCTGTCCGGTTCGCTTCATTTCCAGCCACACATCGTACATATCCTCACCCGTCTTGCCGGCCATCTGAACGGTGACCGACAGACCATCTTTCGCAGCGATGCGGGCCCGCTCGAACGCCGCCGCCTGGCCCGTGAACGAGGCGTCGTTGTCGGCCAGGATGGTCAGCTCCCGGACCTCCTTGGGAAACTTGATCGCCTTCAGCCCGTCTGCGGATATCGCGGCCCAGCCCGGCAGCCCGAGCAGCTGCATTCCCGCCAGGGTCGTCTCGATGCCCTCGCCCACCACCATGTGCTCGCCGGCCGGGGCCAGGCGTATCGCCCCGCCCAACCAGTTCTCAATGCCGGGCATCAGCTTCTTCACCCGAGCGGTATTGTCGGCAGTCATCCAGGTGCGATGCAGGCTGATGGCTCGCCCCTGCGGGTTACGCACCATTGCAATCATTGCCGGCAAATCGTCGACAAACGATCGCCCCTCGAACAGCGGCAGCTTCTCGACGCCCCGCAGATCCCACAAGAACGGCAGCTGCGAGATGTCATCCAGGTTGAAGCCGCGCTGCTGCACCAGATACTTCTTCACGACCTCTGGCGACTTGGCCAGATCCCACAACTCGTTCAGCTTAACGCGCCGAGCCTCGATCGAATCATCCTTGGCCTTACCGAAGGTGGCGCGGCGATTCGGCTGGGCTGCGTGCAGCTTATCGATCTCGTTGGCGGCCTCGTGGAACGTCCAGTCCTTCACTTTCGTCAGCAGGTGCATCCCGTCACCAGCGCCGCATTGGTTGCAGTAGTACGTGCCGCGCCCTTCCTTGTTGTCGAACTTGAATCGATCGTCACCACCGCAGAGCGGGCACGCTACACGCCGACCGCTCAACACATCTTCCTTGAGGCCGGCCAGCGCCTGAAGAATCCATGGCCATCTGCCGTGGGCCCAATCGACGGTCTTGGTCTTCATCATGACGGCAATACCCCCTCGAACCTGATCCCCTCACGCTCGAAGCGCTCCTGCTCCTTCCGCTCCTGGGCCCGCAGCGCATACATGCGTTGCAGGTGCTTGCCACGGATGTGGCTCATGAACTCTGGCGTGATCTCGATCTTGTCGTAGTCCAGCTCGGGGTAGTCCTTGGGCGGCCACTCACCGAACTTCTCTTTGAATGCCTGATAGCACCAGCCCCGCTTGTACGGGTTCGGCTTTTTCGTCGCCGCATACAGCCGAAACATATTGAACCACTGCACTCGATCAGATCGCCGCCAGTCGTGCGGGTTCGGTGGCGGATGCTGCGCATCGATCACCGCCACGAGTTCACCGTTCTTCGACTTCACGTAGCGCCCGACCCGCACGGGGATGTGGTTGCACTCGGGGCAGTTGATCTGCCCGCTGTAGATCGCGTCACAGTTCTCGCAGGTGATGATCGTCTTCTCACGCACACGCTGCCGGCGGGCAACCTCGGTCTCCGCTTCCTTGCCCTCTTCGAGGGCCCAGGTGTACGGGTCGGCCACCATGCCGTGCCGGTATAGGGCACCAGCGTGATCGAGGATCAGGCAGTCGGTCTTGTTGGCGTCTGGTCGAAGGCCCCGGCCCGCCATCTGCATGTACATGGTGTGCTGCTTGGTTGGCCTGGCCAGGACGACACACGACAGCGACGGCTCGTCGAACCCCTCGGTGAATACCATGCAGTTGCAGATGACTTGGATCTTCTTCGCGCGCAGCTGCTTGATGATCTCATCGCGCTCCGCCTCGGGCGTGTAGCCATCGACGTGCGCGGCCTTGACGCCCATTCGCTCGAACTCCTTTGCCAGGTGGATCGAGTGCGCCACCCCCGAGGCGAACACCACCGTCTGCCGGTCTTTCGCGATGCGCATCCAGTTTGTCACCACGTCGCCGACCAGCTCCTGGCGATCCATGGCCTCTTCGAGCTGCTTCGGATCGTAGTCTCCCTGAACCGTTCTGATGCCGGTGAGATCCGGCACGGACGGCGCGAAGTATTTTGCCGGCACGAGGTGACCCATCTTCGTCAGCTCAGCGACGCTGGGGGCGCACACGATGCCGTCGTAGTATCGAGCGAGGCCCTTGCCGTCAGCCCGCTTGGGCGTGGCCGATAGGCCGATGATCACAGCGCCGGCCGCCTCGTAGTGTTCGATGACCTTCAGGTAGGTGGGGCTCAGCGATCGATGGCACTCGTCGATGATGACCAGCTTGGCGTCTGGCCACTTCATCCGACCGTTGATCGCCCGGGCTCGGAACGTATCAATCGAGCAGACCTGGGTGCGGGCCCAGCTGTCCATGTGCTCGCCGCTCATGATGATGCCGTGGTTCACGCCGAAGGTCTCCAGCTTCTTGGCGCACTGGTAGATCAGCTCACGACGGTGCGCGAAGAACAACGACATCGAGTCCTTCTGCTCTGCTGCGTGCAGCAGGCTCGCGGCGACGACGGTCTTGCCCGAGCCCGTGGCCGCCTGGATCACGATGTTCTTGCGCTTGTTCGCCTTGATCAGCTCGCGCAACTTGGCGCGCGCATCGGCGGCGAGTTTGATCTGGTAGTCACGAAGTTCCATGATCAGCCTCTTTGTTCACAGCGAAGTACAGCCGTGCATTGGATTGGAAGGCTACGCGACGCCGCGCCGGGCAGGGCGTTGCCAGGCATGGCACCGCATGGCGGGGCAGCGTGACAAGGAAAAATTGTTGGCGGTTCACAGCGAAGTACAGCCGTGCATTGGATTGGCTTGCAGTGCATTGCGGGGCGGCGCGACTCGACGCATCGGAGTGCGGTGCCAAGAGGCCGCGTCTCTCATGTCGTCATTTCCATGAAGTGACGACGAACTTCCCGTATGGACCTTTGTTGTCCGGCCGGAAATCTCCGAGTCCGATTTTCTTGCCGGCGGCGTCAACGATTTCGCGCAGCAGCTTCTCGTTCATCTCCTTCAGGTCGAGCGTCAACGTGAATGCCAGACTCCAGTCCTCGAAGCACGGACGGTAGCAGAGGAATCGACCCCCGGTCTTCGGGTTGCACACCGGCTGCCCATCAACCGTCCATGGATCTTTATGTACGATCGAAATATACAGCGGCTCCAACGCCAGGCACGACGGAATCAACGAACTCTTCTGGGTTGTGACCTTTGACCGTCCGTTCTTGAAGAACTTGCCGGCGTCGATGATGCAGCGAAACATATTGCGACCAGGGATGGTGGGCATGCCATCAACGAGGTACAACCGCTTCGTGGCTTGCTCGTGCGGGGTTCCTTTGTCCCCGGCCATCGAGCTGCTGCCCGAGCCAGCCGTAGCCGCGAGCTGAGCCTCCTCCGTGAAGCGATTACAAAGCAGCGGCGTCACCCCTTGAATGACGACCTCGATCAGTTTATCGGTCATGAGACATCTCCGTTGTAAGTGATCCAATACGATCACCTATATAGGGTAAGGAACCTACACGATCATGGTGATGGTGTAAACCATGCGCCCAAAAAAAAGCCCCGAGAGTATCGGGGCTTCAGTTGACCGCAGGGGAGGGGGTCCTCTACGATCGGGTTGTCGAGCTGGCGTAAAGGGCGCACAGAACGACCTCGACCCACATCATACGCCCCCAGACGCCAGCTGCAAAGACCACCGCACAACGACGTGCGACTGGCGGGGACATGCACCCCTCGACAATGCAGAACCACGAATGCGGCCCTTGGACTGAAAGGAGAGCGGGGCTAAAACGACAGGTGCGGTCAAGCGGCGAATAGCCGACTCCGGGTCTGGCCCAAACCAAGAATCTGGGCAGTCGACAGTAGCAGACGTGGCGGACATGGTGGTTTGTGGGACTGTGGAGCAAGAGGGAGATACTCCCTTGACCCTCCGCTCTCCAGCGGACGATATGGGAGATTGAAAGATGAAAAGCTGGGCAAATTATAAGCCGCTTCGATTGTCGATCGGCTGCATGAATTGGGGGCCGCTGCTGGTTGGCCGGCTGCGTCGTCAAGGCGACATTGAGGGGCCAGAGGGTATGTACCATCCCAAAACGGTGACCCTGGAACAGATCCAGGCGTATGCTGACGCGATGGAACAAAGGAGGCTGGCGAGTGAGCGAACCGCAACACGAACAGAAGTCCCCACTGCACCAACTGGCGCAGGGGTTCCAGCACTACGGTCGTGAGTTCGTCGCGCTGTACCACGCCGAGCGCGAGACGATCGTTGAGCTATTCACCGAGTGGGACAAGGACCAGTCGAAGACGCGGAACGTATTCGAGAAGCTGCACCTGCTGACCAACATCTTAACTGAGGGGATCAGGGCGCTGCCGTACACGCTATCGCACGGCATCATCCTGTGGTCGATCTGGCACTACGTGATCAGCCCAGCGTTTGGCTTCCAGGGTCACCCTCCGCCCTGCCCGCCACAGAGTCTACAATTCCAGCCCTGAGCCGCGCCAACTGGAAGCGGGCCAGGTCCCGCTCCTTGACGGTCAGCCGATAGAACACATCGAGCGTCTGATGCTCGCTGAGCGTCTTGCGAACATACTCGATGATGGCCTCGCCCGTCGCGTTCGAGCGTTGGTGCGACAGCGTATTACCGTGCCGCCCGTACCTGTGCTCCTCTTCGAGCGCGCGATTGTGCTCGGTCAACAAGGCGCGGATGTGATCATCAATTGGCATCTGGCTTCCTCCCGTGACTCTTGTTGTTGTAAGCGTAGATGTCGGCGATCAGCAGTGGGTATTTGTTCTTCCGCGCAATGTTGATCATACGCATCATCGTCCGATGAATCGGCACGAACCCCTTCTTGCTGGCGCGCTCCCATGAACGCGCGGTCTCGAACGGAACGCCGATCAACTCTGCGAACTCTGGAACGGTCAGGCCCAGCTCGTTACGAAAGCGTCGGATCGGATTCTCGTCTGGCTTCGCGCCGCTTGGGCGTTTGACCGGGGGAATTATTTGATAGTCGCACAACGTCTCCTCGTCGATCACGTTGAGCGCGCCCTTCTTAAACTTCATCCGCAATCCCTCATCACCTTAAACTGGTTGACGAGTATTGCACACCAGTGTAGTTTTCGTCACCTGGCCTGCAACTCGCGATATAGGCGGGGCGCGGAACCCGGGTGAAGACTCAGGGCCCGTGTGCGTAGGGGGATTGTCCTTCAGGTAGCTCCTGTCGGGCGCGCCGATCGGGTCCCCTCAAGATCGCTTCCAGGAGGCAGCAAGCCTGGCAGGCCGGATGAACACATATAGCCCTCGCGGTGTGCGGGGGAACAGGAGACGGAGATGAGTGACGAAGTCGAGAATGAGTTGGTGAGCGCGAGCAAGCCGCCGGGCCTGGTCGTATGGAATGAAGTTGAGGCGACCGACCCGAAGTATGTAAAGCCGTTCAAGAAAGATGGTTACGAGGGCGACTCGGCGAACCCGACCTGGCTGTTCAAGCAGGCGACGCGCGTGTTTGGTCCGGCCGGCATCGGCTGGGGCTACGTCGTCGAGTCCCAGGAGTTCATCGACGGGCCGCCGATCCTCATCAACAAAGAGCCCACCGGGCTGGTTGAGAAGCTGCACACCGCGCGAGTGCGCCTCTGGTACAAAGTCCCGGCTGATGATCTGCCGCCACATCTGATCGCCACCATTCCCGAGGGGCACTCGGTGGAGGGTAGCGTGTATGGCGTTGGGCACACGCCGTTCATGTACCTGACCCAAAGCGGTCGGGTGTTCTACGACAAAGAGTACGAGAAGAAGTCGATCACTGACGCCGTCACTAAGGCGCTCGCGCTGCTTGGCTTTGCTGCCGACATCCGCATGGGCATGTGGGATGAGGCCGACTACGTGCTCCAGCAGCGCGACGAGTTCGGCGTTGCCAACGCGGTCGATCAGGCTGCGGCGAAGCTGACTCAGCTCACGGAGTTCAACGAGTGGTTCGATAAGAACGTCGGGCTGATGACAACGGCGGTGTCGCTGCGCGAGCTGGAGTATCTGTACAAGCCCGGCATCATTCGGGTCACGCGACAGGGCAACAAGGATCAGGTCCAGGCATTCAACGACGCGAAGAATCTGTCGGCGCGTCGCCTGCTGGATACCGCGAAGACGAAGACCGAGTCGGCAACATGAAGCAGACCACCTACGAACTGGTTGGCGAATGGGCGAACCTTGACAAAGCGCTGAGCGATGCCGAGGACGAGGCAGCTGCCGCTCTTGCAGAAGGGCGGCCGGCCGAAGAGGGGTATGCGGAAGCGATTGCCGAGGCCCTTGAGGGGATCAAGGGCGACGTGATCTA
>Ga0315294_10002268_pt1 | contig 21026 bp, 21 predicted proteins | sample YL17G13_40_MG_FD_203626 | JGI IMG/M metagenome (GOLD analysis project Ga0315294, IMG submission 203626) | Sediment microbial communities from Yellowstone Lake, YNP, Wyoming, USA - YL17G13_40 | ecosystem: Environmental > Aquatic > Freshwater > Lake > Sediment | place: USA: Wyoming | collected...
AGATGGTCTGTCAGTCCAAATACCACGCCATTGTAACTTCGCATCGTCTCAAAGAGACCCGCCCCGTACAAAAGCCCGCTGTCATTAACTGATATGCAGGCCTTGTCAGCATCGACTAATTTATCGTTCAGAAAAACCTTCTCTGTCATCTTGTTTAGCGTATAGCGGATAGCGTTTAGCGTATAGGATTGAGCATCCTGTACAGCATACTACCCACTTCCTTTAGTAACTCCTCAACGATTCTGCTGGCATTTGTGTACTTTAAATCCACCGATAATAAGTATTGTGTTTCCAGTTCTGACAATGAGCCGTAAGCTATGGATAAAAATTGTTTATATTTGGTTTTATATGCTCTGCCATAGCCTTCGGCTATATTGGATGGTATTGACACAGCTGCTTTTCTCATTTGTTGTGCCAGCCCGTAAGTTTCGGATTTTGGAAACTCTCTTGTTATTCTGTATATCTCTAAAACTAATTTATACGCTTTCTGCCAGACTATAAGGTCCTTGAAAGAATGCGTTTTCATAAGCCTTTATTTCCTTAATCTGTTTTAAACTATCCGCTATCCGCTCTACGCTATCCGCCACTCACTGCCTTTATCCCTGCCAGCAGTGCTCTGGCCTTTGTAATTGTCTCCTGCCATTCGGCCTGTGGCTGGGAATCTGCAACTATTCCGCCGCCGACCTGAACATAGGCCTTTTGGGCTGCGATGATAATCGTTCGTATCGCAATATTCAAGCACACATCGCCATTGATTCCAATAAACCCTATGCTGCCGGTATAAACGCCCCGGCCTGTGGGTTCGGTTTCATCGATAATCTCCATGGAGCGTATTTTTGGAGCCCCCGTGATTGAGCCTCCGGGAAACATGGCCTTTAGAATATCGCAAAATGTGGTTTCCTCTCGAAGCTGCCCTTCGACCGTCGCCACCGCATGAAAAACTGTTGGATAGCTTTCGATTGTTCGCGGCTGAACCACTTTAATAGTCCCATATTTGCAGACCTTCGTGAGGTCGTTTCGTTCCAAATCGATTATCATGTTCAGCTCTGCCTGCTCTTTTTCGCTGCCGACCAGTTCGTCAAAATTTTTAGCATTTATTTGCCGGGCCTGCGGACTTGTCCCTGCACATTCTTCAATTCGTGGCCGGGTGCCTTTGATAGGCTTGGTGCGGATAACCCCATCGGTGATTGTTATAAACATCTCAGGCGAGGCACTGACGATATGAAAACTTCCGCCATCGATATACGCTGCGTAACCGCTTGGGTTGTAGTAGTTCTGCCAGTGATAAAGTTCTATCGGCCTGGCTTTATAATCGCATTCGAATCGCTGTGAAAAGTTGACCTGGTAAACATCGCCGTCGTAAATATAGCGTTTTATCTTTCCGATTGTTTCCAGATAGTAGTCTTTGTCGATATTGCAGCGTATTTGCGAAAAATCGATATTGTTAAGTTCGGCAGGGGGGCAAGGCGTGGTGCGAATCCTTTGGGCTTCGGCCAGCAGCTTTTCCATGGCAGCGAATTTCTCCGCCGGCTCCTCGATATCGTCTGCAAACTCCAGCGCAATTAGCCACCAGGTTCCTTCGACATGGTCATAGCATATAATCCTGTCGTAAAAACACAGTCGAATCAACGGCTTTTTGAGGTCGTCGGTCGCTGTCTCCGGCAGCTTTTCGATATATCGCCCAAGTTCATAGCTGAAATATCCGACCCATCCACCGCAGAACATACCTTTTGGCAAACTGTTCCTGCAGTTTTCTTCGAGCTTATACCTGTCCAGGGTTTGTTGCAGTTTTCCGAAGGGGTTTTTCCGGCCCGTTTGAAATTCAAAAACATCCTTTGGCCGGGCCGCCCAGTAACTAAATCTGTCCGCATCTGCCTTGGCGGTATTTCCGCCGATAATTGATGCTGATTCCAGCCTCGCAAATAATTCACTTAAGGCCGCCAGGTCTATGGGCGTGTGGATTTTTTTGTAGTGCAATGTGCAAAGAATACATTTATTGTTTGCAGCAATTGTCTCTGTCGTCATTGGAGCTGACCCGCCTTAAATTCCTTTATAATCTGCACACCCGAGGAGGTACCTATTCTTTCCGCTCCTGCCTCCAGCATTTCAAGGGCCTGCTTTGCCGTCTTAATTCCGCCTGCCGCTTTTATTTTGCAATTTGGTGCGATTTGCCTGATTAACTTCACATCTTCGGCCGTTGCGCCGCCGGCAGGATGCAATCCCGTACTTGTCTTTATAAAGTCCACACCGCATTTACCCGCGATTTGGCAGGCAAATAGTTTCTCGTTCATACTTAAGGCCGCCGATTCGATTATTACCTTCAGCACAACCGCCGGCCTGGTCGACCGACAGATTTTTAGAACCGCTTCAAATTGGCTGGACAGATATCGTGAATTGCCCTCGACTATCGCCGCTAGGTCTGCCACCATGTCAATCTCATTGGCGCCGGCACGAATGACCTCGTTAGCCTCGGTAACTTTCATCCTCGTCGAATCGGCGCCGAGCGGAAAACTGATTACACTGCATATTTTTATTTTTGAGCTGGCCAATTCGTCGCCTGCCAAACCTACCCATCGCCCGTTTACGCATACCGAGTAAAAGCCGTAACTTTTTGCCTCTTCGCACAGTTGTTTGATTTGGTCTTCTGTTGCAGTTGCAGCCAGCAGCGTATGCTCAATACAGCCAGCCAGTTCAGTGCTTGATATTCGGCTTTTTATCTCAGACATCTGTTTCCCTGCGTCGTACCGGTCGATTGTCAGTGTTTTATATGCCCTTTTTTTGGAAGAATTCCATTGCGCCGGCTGGGTTGTCAAAAACCTTTGTTGCCGTCTGCATAACAAATACAGAGGGCGTGCGTTTAGCCGTCCAGATGACATAAACCTCTTTGGCCGCCTCGTGAGCATGTTGAAGCTCTCTCTCAACTCCGCTGGATATTGCCGCTCGCCCATCCGAAAGCGTTGGGATAAAGCTGATTATCATATCCGATTGGTCAATCAGCATAAAATCACGTGCGTAGGTTTGGCTGTAAATATCGTGTTCGATTTCCCGAACTTCGTGCAAATTCAGTCGAATTGTTTGTCCAAGCGACTGTACTTCCACAAAAGCCGATCCCTCCAGGCTTGATTGCTGAGCGTAGTGTGGCAGATACGATTCTTCCACGTCAGCAGGGTCAAAACAGGTGAATAATGGTTTCATTAGTTGGCGGAATTTATTGATTTCCGTCTTAACGTCTTCCAGGTCGGCAACACCGGTCATCGGGAAACTCAAATATGCCTTTTTGCTCGAATGGTCGAATGCCAGTTTATAGAACGTTTCTATGGTTTCCGCATCGTTGCCGCGGGCAAGACAGTAGAAGGGTGCTTTTTCATTCACGCCTTTCCACAGCATTTCCGTACCAATGATTTCTTCTTCCCTCCAGACAATCAAATCTTTCAGAGAGTGTCTGGCGGAATGTTCGTTGCAAAGCCGGCTGTGCAGAGCGACAACACCGTCAATCAGATTGACGTACATATCGGCTCCGAGCTGGCGCATCTGGTCGAAGTCCACCGCTGGAAATAAGCCGTGCCGCCAGCGGAAGGTTGCATGGGTATTGACAATTGCGTTAGGGGCTTGAGTCGCTTTTGTGATTATATCTTTGAATACGCTGCGCCGCAGCAAATTTAACCTTTTCATCGGTATGTCGAGGATTTTACCGGGCGGGATATCGGGTGCCTCGGCATACATCTCGTCACCGACATTGCATAAAAGCACCTCCTGGCCTTTCTGCGCAGCGAACGCGCATACCTTCTGAAGGTAGCTCTTTTTGTCAACGCCAACCATTCCGGTAACAACAACTATCATACAAGACTCCAGACCCTAGACTCCGGACACAAGACCACAAACTCGGGTATATTTTGGTTTTTACTTTTCATCAGTTTCATTTTCAATAAAAGTCATGAGTCCCTGTAATGTTCTAGCTGTTTCGGCTCTTAGAGCTTCCAGTTGCTTATAGTCGTTTTCTCCCAGATATTCGACTCGTCTTGAGAGATGCAGAAGATACTCTACTTCTGCTATTGAACCGCGAGCCGTGCTTAGGAAGTGGAGATATTCCTTTTTATGTTTTCTGCTTGCGCCTTCGGCTATGTTGGTAGGCACTGAGACTGCTGCTCTTCTTAGCTGAGATGTCAGTCCATACATTTCTTCTCTGGGAAAAGATTTTGTCTTGGAATACACCGACGCTGCCAAATCATCAGCATGTTGCCATGCTTTTATGTTATTGAAATTTCTCCCCATCCGTCTTTCCTTAAGTTTTAAGTCTGGAGTCTTGAGCCTGGAGTCTTGAGTCTCTAATCTCAGAGGTTCTTCAATCTCAGCCCTTTGTCGTATTCCTTCAACGCCGCAATCAATTCGTCCATATCACCGGCAATTATCCTGTCTAAGTTGTAAAGCGACAAGTTTATCCTGTGGTCGGTCATGCGATTTTGCGGGAAATTATATGTTCGGATTTTTTCAGACCTGTCGCCTGAGCCAATCATTGTTCGGCGTTTCAAATCCCGCTCGGCACTTTTTTGGCCCTGGTAATGTTCATAAACCCTGCTTCTTAAAAGTCGCCATGCCTTGGCGCGGTTCTTGTGCTGGCTTTTGTCTTCACGCATGTTGACGGTAATTCCTGTGGGAACGTGTTCCAGCCTGATGGCGCTGCTCACCTTGTTGACGTTTTGTCCGCCAGGCCCGCCGGCCCTGCTGACGTGCTCAAGTACATCGTTCGGATTTATCTTAATGTCCACTTCTTCCGGCTCAGGCAGTACTGCTACTGTTGCAGCCGAGGTGTGAATTCTGCCCTGTGTTTCGGTTTCAGGAACACGTTGAACGCGGTGGCAGCCGCCCTCATAGCCGAGTTCGGACCATACACCAGGCCCTTTGATGCCGAATATGACTTCCCGAAATCCCCCTCTGTCGGTTGTGCTGAAATCCAGCTGTTCGACCTTCCATTTGCGGCTGTCTGCGTATTTTACGTACATGTTATACAAATCACGCGCAAACAAAGCCGCTTCCTCGCCGCCGGTACCAGCTCGAATTTCTATTATGACCGAATCAATGGCGTCATCATCACCCATTACCAGCATATTTTGGATTTCCTCCAGCAGCGAGCTCCTTTTAGCTTCAAGCTGTTGTATTTCTTCTTTTGCCATTTCTTTGAACTCTTTTTCTGCTGTGCTGTCGTCCAGGATTTTTCTGGCATCGTCGATGCCGGCTGTCATTTGTTTGTACTGCCGGTATTTGCCAACCACCGTTTTCAGTTTACCCTGTTCTTTAGACAACGCTATCAGCTTGGCCGAATCCCTGTTGATTTCCGGGTCGGCAATCTGCGACTCGATTTGGATATATCGCTGCTCGAGTTCTTCTAGTTTCACCAGGATTGGGTCTTTTTTTTCAGTCATAACTGCGATTTTCTATAAATAAAAAATAGCGAATAACACACGGCGTGCAAAGGACACAACTCGAAGGCTCAACCTTGTACACGGTACGCTATACGCTATTATAAGCCGCTAAAGCACCTATTTCTCTTTTTTAATCTTTTTTTCCTGGAAGTATTTTTGGCCGTATTTTTTCTGGAACCGTTCTATTCGGCCTGCGGTATCGACATATTTCTGCTTGCCGGTGTAGAATGGATGGCATGCCGAGCAGATTTCTGCGTGTATCTCTTTTGCTGTGCTGCGGGTCTCGAACGTATTTCCGCAGCCGCAACGAACTAACACCTTTTGGTATTTTGGATGTATGTCTTTTTTCATAACCGTATTTCTCCAGACCCTAAAAACCCGCATTCTAACAATATTAGCGGATATTTCAAGTGAAAATCTGGTATTAATCCAAAGGCTGCGAGTTTGTTTTCTCGCAGCCTTTTAGTGTCAGTATCTGCTGCACCAAACAAAAAAGGCAGGGAAAGAAAAATACACCTTCCACGCCTTGTTACCAACTCCAATAACGCCCCTTCTTTTACGCCGGCAAAAGTTAGCTGTTCCTCTTGTGGCTGCTTAAATACTCGCTAGAAACCGTAAACCGGCTTTAGTTCGTCTGAGGTCGGCAGATGATCGTAAAACTCGCCTCTTGGACCCACATAACCAATGCCTTGCTTCGTTAGTTTCACCGGGCTGACAGAGCCGTTGCTGTTGGTGATATTGACCGTAACGGTGTTCATCTCCTGGCCCGCGCTGCTGGTTTCCTGTTGTGCTCTTTTCTTGTCGCCCTCGTTGCCAAGTATATAACCGGCACCGCCACCGACAGCGCCGCCTATTAATGCCCCCTCAGTTGTTTTGCCGGATTGATGACCCGCTATTGCGCCTATACCCGCACCCGCCAGTGCGCCCAAACCTGCGCCTTTTTGGGCCTCGGTCTCGCAGCCGGCAACAAATAACCAGCAAAGGCTCACGGCAACTACCATCAAAACTGTCACAAAACCCTTAGTCATTTTCTACCTCCATCAAACCTAATGAGAAAATATGTTTATCGAACTCTTTACTATATTCATTATTGGCTTATCTAATAGAATAAGCAAGTCAATTATCGTTTAGTCTTGTAAATCTACGTTTGGCCTATTATATTTGTTCAGCTATGCCGTCATAACAGCTTAAAGGAGCAAAGAAATGAAACCCAAGCTTATAGTCGTTGGTGCCGCTGGCCGAATGGGCAGCCGAATTCTTGCTTCGGCTGCGGATATCGGCCAATTTGTTATTATTGCTGCCGTCGAGGGAAAAGACCACCCCAGTATCGGTAAAGATGCAGGACTCGTAGCAGCGGTAGGGCCTTTGAATGTTAAGCTGGATAGTATTTATCCAGCCGGTGCCGATGTGGCAATCGATTTCTCTCAGCCGCAGGCGGCAGACAATACTGTTGATTACTGCCTAAAAAATAATACCGCCTTGGTTCTTGGTACCACAGGCCTTTCTGCCGGTCAGCTCGAAAAGATAAAAGCCGCCTCCGCAAAAATCCCGATTGTGTATGCAACTAATATGAGTGTCGGCATGAACGTCTTATTTGCACTCGCCGGAAAAACCGCATCAATGCTCGGTGATGATTATGATATAGAGATAATTGAGCAGCACCATCGCTTCAAAAAAGATGCCCCTAGCGGCTCGGCTCTGACCCTCGCTGAGAATATCTGCAAAGCCACGGCCAAAAAATTCCCAGCTTGCCTCACATACGGCAGAAGTGGCAAGGATGCTTTAAGACAAAAAGGCACTATCGGCATGCACGCCGTCCGCGCCGGCGACATTACCGGCGTCCATTCGGTAGTTTTTAGTACGCTCGGCGAGACGGTAACGTTAAATCACACCGCGCACAGCAGGGACACCTTCGCGCGAGGAGCGTTGCGCGCAGCTCAATGGCTCATCGGCAAAAAACCCGCCCTGTATTCAATGACTGATGTGTTAGGCCTTAAATAAAGCCGATTGCTGTTTCCTACGCGCTGTATATGGTTGCCAGTATACTGGCCGTGTTGAAAAATGAGTGGATGAAGATAGGCCGCAGCAAAGACCCGCTTTTCTCATACGAATAACCCAGACATACCGCTAACACAAATAGTGCCGGCCAATGCCCAAAGTTCGAATGCACCATTGCAAAAAGAATAGAGCTTATCACAATCGCCGGCCATGCCATGTTAGATGTCTCCGCGGAAACCTGCTCGTTTTGTGCCGGCCTTTCCATTTCCACCTCTGCTTGCAAAATGGGGTCCGGTTCGATTCTAAACCTCTGCCGCCTTATCAGAAATGTCCGTATTATTGTTTGAAATAGCCCCCGAAAAAGCATTTCTTCAAACACCGGTGCTATAGTTGCCGCCGTAAGAATTATCAAAATTCTGACTGGTAGTTGCGAATACGTCTTTATTAGTTTGAGCTCATCATGCTGCTGCAGATGATAATCTGGCCCCCAGATGAGTTGGCCCACATGCATCGTCAGTATTATCGTCAGTAACACAAGCGGCCAAACCGAAAAAAGGTTTAGCGCTGCAACGAAAAAATCCTTATGGATTGTCTTTAGATTCAGCCCGAATCCTTTTAATTCCTCGGCAAAAGTCCTCTTTGCCAGAAAAATAGTTACTGCTATTGCTGCGATGCCCCCAATGCAAAGAATAATCTGGTCAAGTAGTGCACTTTGCCAGTCCCCCAGTTCAGGTAAAAGCTCCCCCGTGATTAATGACGCCGCCGAGACGCTTCCAAGCCAGATAAATAGCGGAATAAAGGGCGTGTAAAGAGGCATATTATTGCCTCGCGGCGCCGAATCTGCCAAAGCCTTTCTGCCCAGAGATGTTCTAATCAGCCAAACGCCGAATACTGTCAGGCCCCCGGCACAAATAACCGCATCCGCTGTTAAAAAGCTGCCGAACTGTTTGAAAATCTCACAAATTGTTTTCTGCATGAATCTTTTCTTCTGAAACCTTGCAACTAAACCCTTCTTGTATTAAATTAGCCGTATCTTTTCAAGGAAATTGACTTATGGATATATTTCGCATCGAAGGACCGGTTCAACTTTCCGGCCAGGTCACCGTTAATGGCTCGAAAAACGCTTCCCTGCCCCTAATGGCTGCTGCTATTTTAGCCGCAGGCAAATCCGTTATCAAGGCCGCACCTCGTCTTTCTGACATTTCCGTCTTCAGTCAGCTCCTTGGCCAGATGGGTTGCAAAACTGCCAGAACCGACAATGGCGACCTGTGTATAGATGCAGCGGCAATCGATAATCCCGTCGGCGATTACGAAATCGTCCGCAGAATGCGCGCCAGTATCTGCGTACTCGGCCCACTCATTGCACGCTGCGGCAGGGCGGAGGTCTCGATGCCGGGCGGTTGTGCTATCGGTGATAGACCCGTCGACATACATCTTCACGGCCTCCGCGAGCTCGGCGCAAAAATACGTCTTTCAAACGGTTATATCGTCGCTGAAGCGCCAAAGGGCCTGACCGGCAAAGAAATTTTTCTCGGTGGCCCATTTGGCTCCACCGTCCTGGGTACCGCAAATGTCCTCATGGCTGCGACACTCGCCAAAGGCACAACCGTCATCGAATCCGCCGCCTGCGAGCCGGAAATCGTCGACCTTGCAAACTGCCTTAACGAAATGGGCGCGAAAGTAACAGGTATCGGCTCACCACGTTTGATTATCGAAGGAGTCACCGACCTGCGTCCCTTTGAATATCAGGTAATTCCCGACAGAATCGAGGCCGGCACCTTCATGGTCGCCTCCGCTGTAACAGCAGGGGAGCTGACCTTGAAAAACTGCCGCCTCGGCGACCTCATGGCTGTCGTTGACAGATTAAGAAATATCGGCGTAACTGTCGAAGCCGTAAACAATGGCTGTGTCGTCGCCCGTAAAGCCGGTTCCGTGATAAAGACCGCTGATATTACCACCCAGCCTTATCCGGGCTTCCCCACCGATTTGCAGGCCCAGTTTATGGCTCTGCTGGCCCTTGCCGACGGCAACAGCGTCGTTGTCGAAAAGATTTTCCCCGATAGATTCATGCACGTCGCCGAATTAAACCGGATGGCCGCCAGTCTGCGTAAGGAAGGCCCGGCCGTCATTATTGCCGGCGTAAAAGAACTTATGGCTGCCCCCGTGATGGCCTCCGACCTCCGTGCCTCCGCTGCTCTGGTCCTGGCCGCCTTGGCCGCCCATGGTACCACCATCGTCAACAGGGTCTATCACATCGACCGCGGCTACGAAAAAATCGAAGAAAAACTAAATCCCGTCGGCGCTAAAATAACGCGAATAAGTGTTTAGGTGGTTCATTCAAGTAAAAACCGGAATTTGACAAGCCGCCTGCTTTTTCTTACAATCCTATCTTATTAGCAAATCTCGTGGATGATTATGCAAAGGGGCGAAAAATTGTCTATCATCTCGGCAGAATTGACTAAAACACTCAAACGATTCTGTATCGTTGTCGTCTTCAGCATTGCCTTTGGCTACATTGAAGCCGCCGTGGTCGTCTATCTGCGGACAATATTTTATCCTGCCGGCTTCACTTTCCCCCTCGCTGATTTCGGTATGACCCCTCTCTGGAGGCAGCATTTATTAACTGAAATCGGCAGAGAAGCTGCCACTTTGGTTGTGATTATTACCGGTGCCTGGCTTTTTGGCCAAAATCTCCGCCAAAGGCTGGCTTATTTCTTTATTGTCTTCGCCGTCTGGGATATTTTTTACTACGTCTGGCTCAAGGTCCTTCTGAATTGGCCCGCCTCGATTATGGATTGGGACATACTCTTTCTTATACCTTTGCCCTGGGTCGCCCCCGTCTTGGCGCCGGTTCTTGTTTCCCTCACAATGCTTCTCTTTGCCGTGATAATTCTCTACCGCGACTGCACTGCCCGCCCAATAAAAGTAAGCCGCCTCGATCGGCTTGGATTTACCTTTGCCGCCCTTGTCGTTGTCGCATCTTTCTTAATCGCAGGCTTCTATATGACAAGGCCTGATTTCCGCTCTCATTTCTACTGGCGGTTATTCGGCTTTGGCGAGCTTTTGGCTATTGGTTTGTTCGTAAAGTGTCTGCTAAAGCCTAAGAGCGCCTGAATTGACCTGCCGTTCACTGCCCGCTGTACACTGAACGCTGTACGCTGATTTTTATGTCACATGGTAGCTGAACTCGAGCACCTTGGGCGCAGCTAGTTTCTGGAAATCCTTCATGCTCATCCGGACAGCTTTTTCGTGGGAGCCTGCTTGGAAAGTAATATGGTCGTCTTTTGTTAGGGCCTTATCCATGACGGTCGGCACGTTGTACAAGTTGCCGAAAGGCGGCTCTGCTCCCACGTCGCAGTCAGGGAACAGCTCTCCTATCTCCTTTTCTTCAGCCAGCCTGACTGATTTGGCCCCCAGCTGCTCTTTCAATGCCCGCAGGTCAATCTTGTAGCAGGCTGAAAGTACACACATCACGTACTTGCCGTCTGCCTTGACTATCACCGGCTTTGCCACAAATCTTCCTGGCTCATGTTCTACCGCCGCCATGGTTTGTGCCGTATAGGCTGGTGGGTGCTCCCTGACCTCATACTTTATCCCCGACTTGTCCAAATATTCTATGACTCGCATCTTATACCTCCCAAAAAACTGCCCCGTGAAATAATCTTTTCTATGCCGTTATTCTCATCTACAAAGATTAGCCTGTCAATAGCAGATATAAAAATTGCGATTGTTAATCCGTTCCTTACCCTTGCCGGTATCAGGAAATACCCCTAACCCTTTGCCCTCGGCCGTTTTTCTGCCGCCTTGTTTTACTAAAATCTTTGCTTTTTGCATTCGCTTGCCGTATTATATGCCGGCAAGGTAATTTGTTACATGACAAAAAGTTTTTAACAAGGCGTTGTTGGAAGTTGTTCGCAGCTTTTTTAGCCGGGACTGGAACATGAGCATAAAAAAAATAAGCAAAAATGCTTTAACAGCTTTTGTTGATACCCTCATATCGCAGGGAAAAGTTATAGCAGTGCAGGCCAAAGGTGACAGGTTTGATTTCGGACCGCTGGAATCGGCCAGGGATTTGCGGCTGGATTACGACGTTACCCTGACGCCGCCGAAAAAATATTTTCAGCCGCCGCTTGAAGTGCTGATGACCTATGACGTCGAAGATGGTTATAAATCGCACTGCGATGATGAAAAGTTTATTTTAATCGGCGTACATCCCTACGATATGATAGCGATAAACCAGATGGACAGGCTTTTCAGCCAGGATAACTACGATAGTCATTATTTTGCCAGGCGCACCGGTGCAACAATCATTGCGGTAGATGTGGTGACACCGTCCAAAAATGTCTTCGCTTCGTCTATGGGGACAGCGACAGTTAAAGAAGGCTATGATATACTCTTAACCGATATCGGCGGAGACTATATTGCTGACGCCGCCACGGAAAACGGCCAAACCCTCCTGGCAAAGGCAAAAGGCGCCGTTGAAGCAACAAACCAGGATTTGGGTAAACGCCGGCAGGTTTGGAATAAGAACGACAAATCGCTCAACAAACATCAGCTAAAGTGCAAACCTTCTTCTTTGCCAAAGCTCCTGGAAAAGGCTTACAGCCATCCTGTCTGGGAGGAAAAGGCAAAGACCTGTTTTGCCTGCGGTTCCTGCAATCAGGTTTGTCCCACCTGCTATTGTTTTAATGTTCAGGATGATGTCAATTGGGACCTGAAAACTGGTCAGCGTCAGAGGTTCTGGGACGGCTGCTTGTTGACCGGCTTTACAAAGGTTGCAGGTGGTCACGAATTCAGAAGCAAAAAGGCCGACCGTTTTCGCCATCGGCTGTATAGGAAGGGCATGTACGTCCCCGCCAGAATCGGCGGCCAGATTGCCTGCGTCGGCTGCGGCAGATGTGTAGGTGCCTGCCTGCCCGATATCGCAAATCCCGTTAATGTATATAATAGACTCATTGAGGATATAACTGTTGACTAGCATGGTATGTGCTTTGTGTTGGTTTGTAAGCAAAGGAGATTAATGGATGTGTTCGCATTGCGGTACGAAAAAAGATATTTACCTCCCGCAATTAGCTACGGTGAATAAAACCAGGCTGATGAACGGCACAGAGTTGTATATGCGTTGTTCGATGGACGAAGGTCGCCTCGAATATCAGCCGGGTCAATTCGTTGAAGTCTCAGTAGCAGGCATTGGTGAAGCGCCGATTACTATCACCTCCTCGCCTACCCTCACAGATGGTTTCGAGCTTGTAGTTCGCAGAGTTGGCAATGTAACAAACACAATCCACAGGCTGAAAGCCGGCGCCAAACTCGGCATACGCGGCCCTTATGGTCGCGGTTACCCAGCCGAAGAAACTAAAGGGCAGGATATTGTCTTTATCTGTGGCGGAATCGGCTTGGTGCCCCAGCGCTCCTTTATCAATTATGTCCTCGACAACCGCAAAGATTATGGCGACCTGACAGTTCTCTTGGGCACAAGGTGCTATGCTCAACGCTTCTTCCATTCAGAACTGGCCGCCTGGACCAAAAGAGAGGACATGACTTTTCTGGAAACTGTCGACCAGGTTGATGACTGCTGGCAGGGCGATGTCGGTGTCGTTACCACTTTAATCCCGAGAATCGAATCGAAACTCGCCTCGGCAAAGGTTTTTGTCTGCGGCCCGCCCGTAATGTACAAATTCGTGCTCCTGGCCCTTGCCGAGGCAAAAGTCCCGAAAGAAAACATCTACTTGAATCTGGAAAGAAAAATGAAGTGCGGCGTAGGCAAATGCGGCCACTGCCAGATAAATAACTTCTACGTCTGCGTCGATGGCCCTGTCTTTCGTTATTCCGACCTGAATGTCGCACCGGAGGCTGTATAGCTATGAAACCTAGAGTAGCAATTATGGATTTCTCCTGCTGTGAAGGTTGCCAGCTTCAGATAGTCAATCTGGAAGAGGAACTTTTGGATCTTGTCGGTGCCGTCGACCTTGTCGTATGGCGCGAAGCTATGAGCGAGGAAAAGCAGTGGTACGACATCGCCATTGTGGAAGGCTCCGTAACCAGACCGGATGATGAATTGCATCTGGAGATTATCAGAAGTAGGGCCAAAATCCTTATCGCCCTCGGGGCCTGCGCCACCATCGGCGGAATAAACAAACTCAAAAATAATTTCGACCTCGCTGATGTCAAAAAATGTGTTTACGGTAAAGACGCCGATATGCCGCACCTCGATACCGCAATGACCAAAGCGGTCGATGAAGTCGTCAAAGTTGACTACAAGGTTCATGGCTGCCCCATGCACAGACCAGAGTTTACTTACCTGATGCGATGTTTGCTGCTCGGCAAAAAACCCGAAATCCCCGAATATCCCGTCTGCGTCGAGTGCAAGGCAAAAGGAAATCCCTGCCTCTGGGATTATGGCCAGGTATGCTTGGGGCCGATTATAAGGGCTGGCTGTGGCGCAAGATGTCCCTCCGCCTCTTTTAGATGTTTCGGCTGTCGCGGCTACGTCGATGACCCCAATGTCGATGCCGCGAAAGATGTCATTCAAAAATACAATCTGACCGTTCAAGACCTTAAGAGCAAAATGGTTCTTTTTGGAAGTAAGCAAAGGCCTACAAATGGGTAAGCAGCTGAATATCGAAGTACATCACCTGACCCGTGTCGAGGGACACGGCAATATAATTGTAAACGCCAAAGATGGTAAAATCCTCAATCTGCAGTGGCAGGTCCCCGAAGCCCCAAGGTTCTTCGAGGCTATGGTTCGAGGTCGCAGCTTCGAGGATATCCAGATTATCGTCAGCAGAATTTGCGGCATCTGCTCGATTACACATTCTCTTGCAGCAACCAAGGCCGTTGAAAATGCTTTTGGCATCTCCGTTTCCGACCAGACCGATTTGATTCGCCTCCTGATGCACAATTCCGAACAGCTCCAAAGCCACATCCTCCACATCGGTTATCTGGCTGCACCGGACTTTTTTGGCGTCCCTTCCGTAATACCGCTGGTTGCCAAAGCCCCCGATGCCGTCAAAACCATCATCAGGGCCCACCGCATCGCCAATTCCTGGTCCGAGCTTATCGCAGGCCGGCCCACGCACCCCATAACGATAAAACCCGGCGGCTTCACAAAAATACCCACCGAAAAACAGTTCAGAGAGCTCCAAGCCACGCTCAAAGCAACACTCGGCGACCTTAATACAATTGCCTCTGTTGTTCTTAGCGTCGCAGGTAATATCCCCAGCTTCCAGCGCCCCACAGAATACGTCTCATTGAAACAAGCTAACCCGCCAACCTATACCTTTTATCACGGCGATATAACCTCCACTGATTTGGCCGGCAAAACCGTTCCAGTCAGTGATTACCGTAAAGTGACAAATGAATATGTTGTCGAGCAGTCAACCGCCAAATGGACAAAATGGCACCGCGACTGTTATGCTGTAGGGGCCCTTGCCAGATTCAATAATAACTTCTCCCTGCTCTCCGATTCCGCCAAAACTCTTGCCAAAACCTTCGGCCTCCAGCCGCCTTGCTGCAATCCATTTATGAATACCGTTGCCCAGCTTGTCGAGTGTGTCCACATCGTCGAAACAAGCATCGCATTGATTGATAAACTCTTAACAAAAGGGCTCAGGGAAGAAAAAATAGCCGTCAAACCTAAAGCCGGCAAAGGCGTAGGCTGTGTCGAAGCCCCTCGCGGAATACTTTTCCACGAGTATGAATTTGATGAAAATGGTAACTGTCTTGCTGCCGATATGTGTATCCCCACCAACCAGAATCACGCCAACATCCAGAAAGATTTGGAAAAATTCCTGCCCGAAATAATTGATGAATCTGAGGACGCCATCCGCCTCAAACTTGAGATGCTCGTCCGTTCTTACGACCCTTGCATCTCCTGCTCAACCCACCTGCTCAATGTCCGGTTTGTAAGATAAAATCCTGCGAAAATAAAAACCTGTCCTGAGTAAAATCGAAGGATGACAAATTAAAATTCAAAAATTATTTGTTGATATAAAACTAACCTTTTTAATTCCTTTAAATAGGTAAACGTCCTCTATTATTCTTATTATTCTGTTATTCCAATTTAAAACGTTCTATTTTCTTTTCGCCCAAAGGTTTTTTATATGAGATTTGCCAAATGTAAAAACTCCTCAACGACAACCCGTATCCCTTGCTGAACTTTAGATATGTCAGGGTCTTGCGCGGTATAGTATCGACCGTGAGCAGAAAGATGCCCCAAGTCCCTGAGCTGCGGAAGGAATTTCTTAGTATTTCTTGAAAGGTTCCATGATGTCTCAGCGAGAGCTTTTTGCACCATCTCGGTAAGGTGTAAGTAATTGTCACCTTGGTCTTTGATTTTTGATGCAATGCCACGTGCCTCGAACGCCTCTATTATCGAGACTTCCAAGAGACGCCTCATCATTACCGCGCAGGCATCGAAATGAGCCGCTCGAAAGCATTCATTCATTTGTCTGCCGATTGCGGTCAGGTATCCACGCTTTGTTTGCGCAAGGATCGCCATCGGAAAGATGGGATCAGTACTGGTCAGGATGTTTTTCGCTGCTGAGTTCCGCCATGTAGTTCTAAGGGAGAATAGGAGTTCCTGAGCAGTGTTCTTTCTCAATTTAGGAGGAGTTTTAGGAGCGAACACATGCCCAATCATTTCGGCCATCGCGGAAACATCACCAGCCGATTGACTGGTAAGATCATTGAAAATGTTTGTTGCATCCGCTCGCAGATTGGCAAGTTTCAGTGCGTAGAAGTTATCTCCTGACAGACTTTTATTGTGCCTTTTTGCTTTCTTTGTGAGCCTAAGAGTCTCCTGAACAATGCTTTCAAGTTTTTCAGGAGAGGAGGGCTTGTTAAAGTTAAGAGATTTATCAGGCATGAATCACCATTTTGAATAAGTATACGTTTGCCTCTCTTTTCCTCCTTTGCCCGGTGCTTTCGTTTTCTGCCGCCTGACTAACTTATCTTTACAGAGAGATTGCAGAGGACCGCTTAGACTTGTTACAGGTATGTGATGACCAAGGTTCTCTAGCTCTGCCTTGATCTGAGGTAGTGACTTGGGCTTTGAAAAGAAACCTTCGTCAATAAGCTCGCGTACATATGCCTTTGGCCCCTGTGCCTTGCTAGTACTGGTTTTTGTGCGGAGAGGGAGAGATGACTTAGATGTCTTATGTTTCTTTTGATGAGTTCCCATGCTAGTGTTTGCTTTTTCAATCAACGTAGCAAGGATTTTTTCAAATGCTACCCTTCTGAGTTCTGGATCAGAGACTCCCTTGACCGCTTGCTCTGCCTGCTTAACTATCTCAGCAAACTGATTTGGATCTGACATATACACCTCCTTACAAAACTAGAAAAAATTAGGGACAGTACATATTTTGCCTTTTACCTTTTTCTTTTTAACTTTAAAAATAATAAATAATAGAAGTAATAGAGACAGCCACCTATTTTCTTTTTCTATTGCGGCTCACAGTTGCCTCCTCAAAGGATTGCGACAAATTATACCCTTAAAAAGTTTAAAAGCAAGCAATAGTTTTGAGTTAATTTTCCGGATTCCCGATCGGCACTCCTTCGATTTCACTCAGCACAAGTTGCGCAGAAATGACCCTCGCCAAAAATACTAGGGCTAAACGATTTTGAATAAAAACCTCGAATTTATTCGAGAGTTTGTTCGACTTTTATCTTTTACTTTTTATTTTCTGCGGCAAAAAACAATCTGTGAAATCTGCGCACTTGTCCGCCGTAGCTTTAGCGAAGGTGGAATCAGCGTTTAAATTATTTTTCTCCGAACTAAATTACTGAACGCTGCACGCTGCCCGCTGCACGCTTGTCCTGAGCGGAGTCGAAGGGCTATCCGCTGTCCTCTGTCTTCCGTCCGCCGAACTGCTCGTACTCGTTTCGAGTACGCCTCCACCTTCCGCCCTCTGCAACTCAAATTTATTCAGAGCTCGCCCGCCGCGGCCAAATCCCACCCTTAAAAAATCCAGATTCTTAGATCACTATATAAGTATATACGCATATACTTATATCCCTTTGCAAAATCCCCTTTATGTGTTGCCTCGCCCATAAAAGGCGCTGGCTGCTTTCTGCATTAAAGCCATATTTTGTTTATCAAGCGAATAATAAACATGAAACCCTCTCTTTTGAAATTTTACAACCCCAGCATCTCTCAGCACCCGCAGATGCTGGGAAGTTGCCTCCTGCGATATACCAAGTTGTGACATCAGCTCCGTAACGCACATTCCTCGATGCTTAAGCGCCCGAATGATTCTTACCCTCGCTTCGACCGAAAACAATTTAAATATTCCTGCCAGTTTTTCTGCTTCAGCCATAACCGTTCACCTCCGTACTTCTCCTTATGTGATAGTTGCCTTGCTCAGGAATAAAAAATAACTGCTATGCATCACTATATAAGTATATACGCATATACTTATATATTACAACCCTGATTATGAAATAGAAAATAAAGTCCCATCAAAATCTTCGAACAAAAAATCAAGTCTAAAATCGCCGGACTTTGGTCTGACAAAACCTAAGAGATTACTTCCGACTCAATCTGATACTTTCGTTTCTCTGTCTTTCAATCATTTTCGCAGATGCGATTTTGATTGAAACTCCCGGCATGTTCAATCAAATACGCAGGGGCATGTTTCAAAAAAACAACATAAATCCTTCAATCATTTGCGCAAGGGGGTGTAAAAAACTGCAAAAATTTGCAGAAATTTGCAGAAAAAATACGACGGTTTGCAAAATTCTGCAAAAAATTGCAGAAAAATGCGCAACTTTTCACAACTTTTTCCCGAGTGCTGCGCTTTTGATTGAAAATTTACTCCCATTTAACTTACCCATCTTGCCTAAACGACTACAGCTGATTCGCCCTTTGGCTGCAGAATAAAAAAGCCAGATTCTAAAAACCAGAATCTGGCTTCGGAGGAGGGTGATGAAAAGCGAATAGAACGTTTATCTTAAAGAACTCCCTTTTTCCCCTTATTATTTATTAATCGAATAGGCCGCCTAAATTTCTTTAATAAAACTGGAAAGAAGACTAGGTTTTTTGGCCCCAAAATCAAGCTCTTAACAGTAAAAATCTTGATTTTTTCATTATTTTTCAAAAAACCACGGATTTTCGCTTAAAAATCCATTATTATTATACCCTTTACAAGCTTGCTGTGTTCGCATATTTTAACCGATAGGTTGTTATTTGTTTACTGGAAGGGCCGACATGGACACCAAAATTACAATTGCAGACCTGGTCGAGGCTAAGCGTCAGAATCGTAAAATCGTCGCGGTCAGCTGCTATGACTATACTACGGCCCGCCTTATCTCGCAGACAGATGTCGAGATGCTGATGGTGGGCGATTCAGCTGCCCAGGTTGTGCTGGGCTTTGATTCGACCCTGCAGGCAACGATGGATTTTATGGTTGCCATAACCGCCGCGGTTCGGCGGGGGGCTCCGAATGCCTGTCTGGTTGCGGATATGCCGTTCCTGTCGTATCAGGTCGGCATAAGCGAAGCGGTTAAAAACGCAGGCCGATTCGCCGCCGAAGCTGGGGCACAATTGATAAAGATTGAAGCGAGCAGTGTGTATCTGGATGTGATTAAGGCGGTTGCCGATGCGGGAATGGCTGTAATGGCCCATATCGGCATAAGGCCGCAGAGCGTCGGCAGGGTCGGCAGATTCAAGGCTTGTGCTTCCAGTGCGGAAATGGCTGCGGAACTGATAAGCCTTGCCGAGCAGATGGTTGACGCCGGCGCCAGCTCGCTGCTGCTTGAGGCGACTGCTGCGGAGGTGGCGGAGATTATTACGAAACGCTGCGAGGTGCCTGTTATCGGCTGTGGCTCAGGGCCGGGCTGTGATGGGCAGGTGCTGATTACGCCGGATATTCTGGGGCTGACGCAGGGGCCGGGGTTTAAGTTTGCAAAAAGGTACGGTAATTTGGCTGAGAGTGTGATTAAGGCCTTTAGTGATTACAGCAGAGAGGTCAGAGGCGGGCAATTTCCCGACAAGGAGCACAGCTATCATATGAAAGCAGGGGAGTTGGAGCGGCTGCAGGATCTGCTCAAGGGCAAAATTTAAAAACGAATTGGCGGGTTTAACGCCGATGTCGAATGACGAGGAATACTTGTTTTTTGGCGATAATTAGAGACTGAAATTATCCAGAATTGTGAAAATTTGGTGATTTTGGGGGTGAATTTTGGGGTGATTTTAGCGGGGGAAGGTTGTTTTTAGGTCAAAAACAGGGTTTGTCGTCAATCAAAAGCGCTGCATGTGGGAAAAAGTTGTGCAAAGTTGTGCATTTTTTCTGCAATTTTTTGCAGAATTTTGCAAACCGTTGCGTTTTTTCTGCAATTTTCTGCAAATTTTTGCAGTTCTGCACAGACCCTTGCGCGTTTGATTGAAATTTCTGCGAGCCACAGAGAACACAGAGGGACACAGAGATTCAAGAATTATAAACCACGGATTGCGCGGACTTTGTTTTTTTCAGTAGGTGGTAATACCACCTAGCGCAATTTAACAAGGATTGTTTTTGGGAGGTGGGGAATTGAGCAGGTGGATTTCAGTAGGTGGCAATACCACCTAGCGCGATACAACATGGATTTTTTAGACAGGATGACAGGATTTGTTTCGGCTACAGTCCGCCGTAAGGTGTCCGTGAGTGGACTAGGGACTCCTTACGGAGAGGGCGGAAAGAATATAAGTATATGCGTATATACTTATATAGTGATTTAACAATCGGGGATTTTTGAATTGGGTCCCGGATGACGGCCCTACTTCGTTCCGATAAACGACATTGGAACTACGAAGGGCAAGCATTCCGGGATCTGCGCCCGCCAAACGGAGCGGCGGGTAAACCCTCCACACAAATGGCGGGTAAACTTCGCTACGAAAAAAATCTGGACCCCAGATAACGAATTTCTGGGGACTCCGCTATGCTCCGTAAAGGCGGGCGATTTTGGGGGAGTTCATTTAGCGTACAGCGTTAAGCGTTTGGCGGACAGGGAAAGAACGAAAAGCGGAAAAAGATTGTGTTGATATATAAAATGTGGTAAAATTGGCTGAGCAACAGCGATAGATTTTAATTTTGAGTTGATTCTGGGTCCCCGACAGTATGAGCAAGGAAGCTGGGTTCCCGCTAAAGACATGCGAGGATCTTCGCTACGCTACGAGAAGCATCGCGGGGTTAGTGTTTGTTGTGTGATATTGTGTGCTTTGAAAGAAATGGGTAAGACAAGAAGAAAAAATAGGTGACTGTACCTATTATTTCTCCCTATTATTTCAATGAATAAGAAAAAACCAAAAGATAAAAATAGAAAATTACGAAGGATGAAGGAAAAAAATCAGAGTGTTGCCTCTACCATTAAGAAAGTAAAAAAATATATTCTCGAATATGTCGAGAACCAAACATCTAAACCAGTCCTTACTTCAATAAATAATAGTTCTGATGTAGCCCTCAAAATTGGCAACCTTTTAGTAGCATTTTATGCGTGTATAGGGGCTATTAGTAATCGTCAACACGACTTTAGCTTGAGAACAAGTTCAAGCATTTCTCAAAATGACATTAATAGATTAGAAATTCTTACTAAGAAACGTTGTTTCTCCGAAGATGACAAAGTTTTTTTTGG